>OFGR01001659.1_pt1 | contig 16817 bp, 17 predicted proteins | sample 1521811 | NCBI WGS metagenome assembly OFGR01 (sample SAMEA3504098, study PRJEB24116) | mouse gut metagenome | biome: mouse gut; feature: mouse-associated habitat; material: faeces | place: Denmark | collected 2011
AAGTGCTGTCCGGCATGACCTGCTATGGGAGCGGCCAGTGGGAGAGGATTGATTATGGAGATGTGGAAGCGGCGAGCGATGGCCAGGCATCATCCCATGAAGCGGTGAGACTTGGGAGGTATTTGTCAATAACTACAGATTATGGGAACGTAATAGATGGTTTGAAGTATACAGCGGTGTCGGATATGTTTTACGAGTTCTCAGGCATTGCCTACAGCCCCCTGACAGAAGAACAGGCAGCAAGTATATGTGAAATTATCGGGATCATGGAGTATGAGGGAGAAGACCGGCAAAGCCATGACGTGAAGACAGAGGATGCCCAACAGGAGAAAGAGAATTCAGATGACGGAACAGGCACGGCCCTTTTGGAGAATACAAATACAGATGTAAGTTTGGAATATGTGACGGAGCTGCAGACAAAAGTGAGTAGTGCCATGATGAACCATGAAATGCCATTTGTCATATTATCCTCGGTCTATGAGAACCCATACAGGCTCCATATTATAGTGACATCAAACGCAGAAGAGGATTTACAAAGGCTGCGGGATTTGGACACTATAGGCGGGGTTTTGGAAATAGAGTATGTTTCTGAAAATACCAACAGCCGACAGGATTTATATGAGCAGAAGAATTAACAATCCTGCTCTTGGCTTTAGTGGGAACGATATTCTACCGAAGTAGTATGAAACAGTCTGGGAGGCTTACAGGCAAAGCACGGAAAATCTGAAATCCTATATGCTGCGCCAGTGGAGTCTTATCGGGGGAATGGCTGGCATGTTCAGGGAGATGGAATGATATTCCCCAATTTGATAGGTACTACCCCAAAAGTAACTGCTTGCTATTTTGACAACGATTCCTTATACTGTCAGCGGAGGTGACAGGCATGGTTCGTTTTTACATAGTCAGGCATGGGCAGACGCTTTTGAACAGCTTAGACCGGGCGCAGGGATGGGCTGATTCATCGCTCACCGAAGCAGGAATGCAGATGGCAGCTGATATAGGGCAAAAATTAAAGGGGATTGATTTTGGTGTGGTTTTTACCAGCGATATGCTCCGGGCCGTGCAGACGGCGGAGCTGATCTTGGAAGCGGGCGGAAAGAGTGGTGTGCCAATAGAAAAGGACGCAAGGCTTCGGGAATGGTGCCTGGGGTGCATGGAGGCGGAGAACAATGCGGTTTTCGTAAAGAATGTATCGGACTGGCTGGGAGGGATAACCTCTTTTGCCGAGTTGAATGAGAGGATTTCTGACGTGGCGGCTGCCATTTATGAACATGACACGACAGGAATGGCGGAGCCGTTCCAGACAATAGAAAGCCGTCTGAAAAGCGTATTTGCGGATGCCGTCCAAAAGAACGGGATGCAGGAAAACACCGATATACTGATAGTGACGCACGCCTTTGCTATTAAGACCATATTCCACCTATTTGCGCCAGAGCAGTTAAGCGGATTGGGGAAGGTAAAAAACGCATCAGTTTCCCGGCTTGTATTTGAAAACGAGATTTTCTTCTTGGAGCCGTATATACAGTTGTGAAAAGAACAGCAGGAAAGCCAGTCAAGGTTCTCCTGCTGATTTTTTTGTGCAGCATGGCGGCTGGATGTCCAGCCCGTCCAAAAAGCCCGCGCCCCAATCGCACATGGCATCCAGTACGGGAATGATGCTCCGTCCAAATGGAGTGAGGGAGTACAGCGTCCTGGGCGGCTTGTCCGGGATGACTTCCCGGTGCAGCATCCCGCATTCCTCCAGATCATGTAACTGCTGCGACAGCATTTTGGGTGTCGCTTTCGGGATCATGCGCTGCAGCTCCATGTAGTGGAGCGGTTTTTCTATCAGGTACCAGAGGATGAGGGGCTTGTATTTCCCGCCGATCAAAAACAGCGTGGCCTCCACCGGGCAGTTGAACTGGTCTTTTGAATATTCCATTGTCTGTATCTTCTCCTTTTTATAGCTACCCTTTTGGGAAGTATCTACCCCAAAAGTGCATTCTTGCGGAATTTCTGTATCCTGTTAAAATTTAGGTCAAGGGTTAACCAACACGTTCAGTATACAATAGAAAGAGAGGATTTGCCACTATGGATTTTATCGAAATTGCAAAGAAGCGTTCTTCCGTCCGGGGCTATCAGGACAGAAAGGTGGAGGAGGAAAAGCTGAAAAAGATACTGGAGGCCGCCCACGTTGCGCCGACTGCGGCCAACCTCCAGCCCGTCCGGCTGATTGTTGTGCAGAGCAGTGAGGGGCTTGCGAAGATCGGGAAAGGGGCGAACCTTTACGGAGCGCCGCTGGCGGTCATCGTCTGCGCCGACCACGGAAAGGCATGGGTGCGCCCGTTTGATAAGAAGCAGACCACCGACATAGACGCCTCCATACTGACAGACCACATGATGCTGCAGGCAACGGAATTAGGGCTCGGCTCCGTGTGGATTTGCTATTTCAAGCCGGATGTTATCAGCAGGGAGTTTGGACTTCCTGAAAATCTGGAACCCGTCAATATCCTTGCAGTTGGTTATTCGGATGAAGAAGCCGCCGATCCGGAACGCCATAAAGATATGCGTATTCCGATAAGCCAGTTGGTATCCTACGAAAATCTGTAATAGGAGCGATTGCAAATATTTAAACATGACAGGCAGTGCGCACAGCGTACTGTCCGTTGTGCTTTATGGATGTCTTTCAGAAATATGTGCATAGGTTTCTTCCAGAATCCATTGAATGTGTTCGTCCTGAATACTGTAAAAGACCTTTTTACCGTCCTTGCGGGAACAGACTAACCTTGCAATGCGAAGTTCATGTAGCTGGTGGGATATGGCAGATTCAGTGACTTCGATTTTCTTTGCAAGTTCGCTCACACAATATTCCTGCTTCATCAGATGCCAGAGTATTTTCATTCGGGTGTAATCGCCCATTGCTTTGTGTAATTCTGTTAATTGTTCCAGTTCGGAAGAATTAGGGACAGAAAAAATGGTTTTGTTTGTTTGATTCATTGTGTTGCTCCAATCTTATGTATAAGCTGTTTGACAGACCAAAGGTATTTGAGTATCATAATTTTATCTGGAAGGGGGTGGTTAAATGCCACACTATAACTTACCTCACAATCATGGACAGAATATTGAGAAAGTCCTAGATAAGATTCCACCTGCAGAACGGTTCAGAGATATAGCGTTTTTGTTCCAGCAGTTAGACGATCCTACAAGGCTGCGGATTTTGTGGCTATTATGCCATTGTGAGGAATGTGTCTGTAATATAGCGGCGGCTGTTGATATGAGCGCACCTGCTGTGTCGCACCACCTTCGGGTTTTAAAGAAAAGCGGGATTATATCAAGCCGGAGGGAAGGAAAGGAAGTATACTACTCCCTGTCTAAAACGCCGCAGGCAAAATTGCTGCACCGTTCCATAGATGCCTTGTTTGAAATCTCCTGTCCAACCGATATTTAAGAAAATGCGCTACCTTGTGGGGTGTAGCGCATTTCTCGTTGTTCATTTTAAATTGACTTTATTCAGAAACGGTTGACACCTTTACCCGCATTGCCCGGATTGCGTTCAGGATTGCGATAACGGAAACGCCTACATCGGCAAATACCGCCGCCCACATATTGGCATATCCCAAAGCTCCCAATATCAGCACTAAAAATTTAATTCCCAAAGCAAATACAATGTTCTGGTTAGCGATACGGATTGTTTTTCGAGCAATCTTCATAACTGCGGCAATTTTTGACGGCTCATCTGTCATTAAGACCACATCTGCGGCTTCGATAGCGGCAACAGAGCCAAGACCACCCATAGCGATACCGACATCTGCCCTTGCCAGTACGGGGGCATCATTGATTCCGTCCCCGACAAAGATAAGTCTGCCTTTTTCTGTTTTTTCCCTTAACAGTGCTTCTACCCGGTCAACTTTGTCGGCGGGGAGCAGCTCAGTATAAGCCTGATCCAGTCCAAGACGCCCTGAAACTTTCTGCCCTACTGCGTCAGCATCTCCGGTCAGCATAACCGTTTTCCGTATGCCGGAGGATTTGAGCTGGCGGATTGCAGACGGAGCGTCCTGCTTGATTTCATCTTCTATGACAATAGAACCGGAATATGTTCCGTCACAGGCGAGATAAATCACTGTTCCAACAGCGCCGGAAGGCTGGTAGCGGATATGTTCCCGTTCCATGAGTTTTGCGTTTCCCGCAAGAACTTTCTTTCCGTCTATGACTGCCTGTACACCATGACCTGCAATTTCCTGAACATCGGAAATGCGGTTTTGTATGATTTTTTTGCCATAGGCTTTTTTGATAGAAGCAGAAATAGGATGGTTGGAGTAATCCTCTGCGTATGCGGCAAGCTCTAAAAGCTGTGATTCGTCCATGCCAACAGGATGGATTTCACTGACTGCAAAAGAGCCTTTTGTAAGTGTGCCTGTCTTATCAAATACAACCATTTCAGCATGAGCTAAGGATTCCAGATAATTACTGCCTTTTACAAGGACACCGATTTTCGATGCGCCGCCGATGCCGCCAAAGAAACTTAACGGGATAGAGATTACCAGCGCACAAGGGCAGGAGATTACAAGGAACGTCAAAGCACGATAAATCCATATGCTAAAGGACTGACCAGTGATAACAGGCGGCAATATGGCAAGAGCCAAAGCTGCAAATACCACTGCCGGGGTGTAGTAACGTGCAAAACGTGTGATAAAATTCTCTGTCCTGCCTTTTTTATCGCTTGCATTTTCTACTAAATCAAGAATTTTTGCTACGGTGGATTCTCCGAACTCTTTTGTTGTGCGGATAGATAAAATACCTGTCTGGTTGATGCAGCCACTGATGACTTCCGCACCCGGAGCAACTTCACGAGGCATGGATTCTCCAGTCAGTGCAGAGGTATCCAAAGCAGAAACGCCATTTATAATGATACCGTCCAGAGGGATTCGCTCGCCGGGTTTTACAACAATGGTATTTCCAATGGAAACTTCTTCTGGATCAACCTGTACCAGTTTCCCGTCCCGTTCCACATTTGCGTAATCCGGTCGAATGTCCATTAGGCTTGCAATGGATTTACGGGATTTGGAAACCGCATAAGACTGAAACCATTCCCCTACCTGATAAAACAGCATAACTGCTACGCCTTCTGAATGTTCCCCTAAAATCAGTGCGCCAATCGTTGCAATCGTCATCAGGAAATTTTCGTCAAATACCTGACCGCTTAATATGTTTGTAATGGCTTTCCAGACAATATCCCAACCGATTATTACATAACAGGCTAAGAATATGCCCATTTCCACCTGCTCTGGAAGATGGAGCAGACTGCCTGCAAGAAACAGGACTGCCGCTGCAATAATGCGGATCAATAAATGTTTTTGTTTTCGTGTCATTAGAATACTCCTTTCATAATTCAGGCATTTTCGTTTTGAAAAAACACCGGATGCCAGAAATGACAGCCGGTGTCCGGTTCGTGCCGCATCATGCCCGTCAAAGAACACGATACTTTTGACAGATGCCACCTAACGGTTATGCCTGAGTTTTTATGCTTTTACCGTTACGTCCGGCTCGATTTTTTTAATCAGTGCCTTTGCTTCATTCAATATGGTGTCAAACCTGTCATCGGGTGCTTCCAGTACCATTTTTTGACCGAGGAAGTTGACGGATACACTGGTTACACCGTCAATCTTCTGTACTGCGTTCTGAATCTTATCTGCACAGTGACCGCAATCCAAGTCGATAAGTTTGATTGTTTTTTTCATGGGAATAATCCACCTTTCTAAAATGTTTTTGTTGGTTTGGCATGGCTGAACAATTAAAGAAATGTTTAATCGTTCAGCGCAAAGTATAGCCACCAATCGGCTATAAGTCAATGGTTTTGAAGTCGGTATTCCTCTTTGGAGCATAAAACCTCCTGATTGGATTTTTGCAAAAAAAGAAATTTCTTTTCGGATAAAAAAAGCTCCTTTTCAGAGCGGACAAAAGGAAAATCGGGTGTTTATAATGATAAACGGTAACAGCCCAATTCCCTACGGGGGAGGGGTACAACAAACTGTTACAAATATAGAAAAGAAAGAAGGGATAATTTTGCAAAAGGAGCAATTTGACATTACGGGTATGACCTGTTCCGCCTGCTCTGCAAGAATTGAGAAAAGCGTGGCGAAGCTGCCGGGAATACAGGAGGTATCTGTAAACCTGCTAAAAAACAGTATGGTTGCTTCTTATGATGAGTCTGTTTTGGATACGGAGGGAATTGTGCAGGCAGTTGAAAAAGCCGGGTACGGGGCATTTCCCAAATCGGTTCAGAATAAGAAGCAGACTGTAAATGCTTCTACGAAGCGAACAGCGCAACCGGAAGCAAACACAGCACAGAAAGAATATGCGCAGATGAAAAAGCGGCTGCTTCTGTCGGCGTTGTTTACCATTCCATTGTTCTACATATCTATGGGGCATATGATGGGGTGGATACTTCCGGAGGGGCTGCTCGGCATGGAAAATGCGATGAGTTTTGCATTTACGCAGTTCCTGTTGCTGATTCCGGTAGTGTTTATCAACTTTAAATATTACCGTATGGGTTTTAAGACGCTGTTTCATGGTTCACCGAATATGGATTCCCTGATTGCCATTGGCTCTGGGGCGGCAATCGTCTATGGCATCTATGCCATTTATAAAATCGGCATAGGGTTCGGTCATGACGATATGGAAACCGTACACAGCTTTATGATGGATTTGTATTTTGAATCCGCTGGTATGATTCTGACACTTATAACATTGGGTAAGACGTTAGAAGCTCGTGCAAAAGGAAAGACCTCGGATGCCATTACAAAACTGATGAACCTTGCACCCAAGACCGCCACAGTGGAGAGGGACGGAATAGAAATACAGGTTCCGGTAGAGGAAGTACAGGCAGGAGAAATTTTAGTTGTAAAAGCGGGGGAATCCATTCCGGTAGACGGGGTTATCGTGGAAGGTGTTTCTTCTGTGGATGAATCAGCCCTGACCGGGGAGAGCATACCTGTGGAAAAGCAGACCGGGGATAAAGTAATCGGTGCAACAATCAATAAATCCGGTTATTTTAAAATGCAGGCTACGAAAGTAGGAGATGATACCACACTGGCACAGATCGTGCGGCTTGTGGATGAAGCAACCAGTTCCAAAGCGCCTATCGCAAAGCTGGCGGATAAGGTCAGTGGGGTATTCGTTCCGGTAGTTATCGGCATTGCCTTAATTGCAGTTATAGTATGGCTGCTTGCGGGGTATGGGTTTGAATTTGCCCTTTCTATCGGTATCTCTATTCTTGTTATATCCTGTCCTTGCGCACTTGGATTGGCAACACCTACCGCAATCATGGTAGGCACAGGGAAGGGGGCATCAAATGGCATTTTGATTAAGTCGGCGGAAGCTCTGGAGGTAGCGCATAACATTGATACGGTTGTTTTGGATAAGACCGGGACAATCACTCAGGGAACGCCTGTGGTAACGAATGTGCTTGTAAAAGAGGGGATTTCACAAAATGAACTCCTGCAGGTTGCCGCTTCTTTGGAAAAAATGTCGGAACACCCACTTGCAGATGCGATTGTGGAGGAAGCAGAAAAGAATGCTTTAGGTTTTCTGCCTGTAAATAACTTTAAGCAGATTCCGGGGCAGGGGATTATGGGAGAAATCCAAAATGTTATCTGCCTTGCCGGAAACCGCCGCCTGATGTCTGCACAGGGCATAGAGGGAGGTGCGCTGCTCCAGCTTGGGGAAGCAATGGCTGTGGATGGAAAAACACCATTATTCTTTGCGAGGGATGGACAGCTTATTGGTGTGGTGGCTGTGGCAGACGTGGTAAAGCCTACCAGTAAGCAGGCAATACAGGAATTATCCGGCTTGGGAATGGAGGTTGTCATGCTTACCGGGGACAATGCTAAAACTGCGGAAGCAATCAGAAAGCAGGTGGGCGTAGACCGGGTGGTTGCCGAAGTGTTCCCGCAGGATAAGGAAAAGGAAATCCGGCGTTTACAGGAAAAGGGCAGGAAGGTAGCTATGGTTGGGGATGGCATCAATGATGCGCCTGCGCTTGCAAGGGCAGATGTAGGAATAGCTATCGGGGCAGGTACGGATGTGGCGATTGAATCAGCGGATATTGTGTTGATGAAAAGTGACCTCTTGGACGTGTCCACCGCTGTCCAGTTAAGCAAGGCGGTTATCCGCAACATCAAGCAAAACCTGTTTTGGGCGTTTATCTACAATATCATTGGTATTCCGGTTGCGGCGGGGGTATTTTACCTGTCCTTTGGCGTGAAGTTAAACCCAATGATTGGAGCTTTTGCAATGAGTTTCAGCTCTGTCTTTGTGGTGTCAAATGCCTTGCGGCTTCGCTGGTTCAAAGCAAAGCATCTTGCAAGACCGGAGCAGGAAGAAATATATAACAGCAGTCAGATAGTTTTATCGAAAAAAAGTGAAGGAGAAAAGAACATGGAAAAATTATTGAAGATTGAAGGAATGGTTTGCGGAAATTGTGTAAAACACGTTTCTAAGGCGTTAATGGAGATTGAGGGTGTTTCGGATGTCAATGTGCAACTGGAAGCAAAAACAGCATTGGTACAGATGCGCCATGCGGTATCAGAGGACAGGCTGAAAACAGCAGTTGAAGATGCTGGCTATCAGCTTATAAGTGTTCAGTAGCCGGGTTGCCTATGAAAGCGAAAAAAGGAAATGTCACCCATAAACTGAAAATTGCGAAAGGTCAGTTAGACGGTATCCTGCAAATGATAGAGGAAGATCGTTACTGCGTGGATATATCAAATCAGCTTTTAGCGACACAGGCATTATTAAAGAGTGCTAACCAACAGATTTTACAGGCACATATCCGTAACTGTGTCCGGGAAGCGTTACAGACCGATGCGGAAAACCCGAAACTGGAGGAAGCGTTGCAGCTATTGGAAAAAATGGTGCAATAGAGCAGATATTTCCGATTGGAGCAAAAGTCCTTCGGATAAGAGCAGACAAAAGGGATTGACTTTTAATATACTCTATATGGTTAGGCATGACTATCACATATACAGAGTATATGTGACCGCAGGCAGTCGCCAAAAACAAGCAAGCTTGTTCTTGGCTCGTTGCTTATGCGAGATATAGATATAAGGAGGAAACATGATGAAACAGTCACTTGATACAAGGACAAAATTATTGACGAAAAGTCCGTTTCCCCTCATGCTGGAGCTTAGTATACCTGCGGTTCTTGGCATGGTGGTTGTAGGGCTTTATAACATGATGGATTCCATTTTTGTAGGGCAGATGGTAGGCGCAGCGCAAATGGGGGCGGTATCTGTATCTTATCCGTTTACGCTCATCAATGCGGGTTCGGCGGCGATGTTGGGGGTAGGCTCTGCTTCGGTGCTATCTCGTGCGATTGGAAAGAAGGATCAGGACACCATAAAAAAGATTATGGGAAATCTGATTGCAATGGTGCTTCTGCTGTCTGTTATTTACACTGTGATAGGTATGGTATTTACCCGCCAGCTTTTATCTCTGGCAGGCGCAAGCGACAATATCCTGAACTATGCGGAAAAGTATCTGCGTATTGTGTTTGCGGGAAGCCTGTTTGTGAACTTCTTCCAGAGTGCGAATATGGTCATTCGTGGGGAAGGGCAGCTTAAAAAGGCAATGGCTATTATAGCAAGCGGGGCAATCCTGAACATTATCCTCGATCCGATTTTTATTACGGTTTTAAAGCCTTACGGGTTGGGAGTGGAAGCGGCTGCTTACGCAACAATTTTTTCACAATTTATTCAGGCGGTGATTACACTATGGTATTTCAACAAGAAAAGCGTAAATGTAAAAATCGGACGGATACATATTGACGGAGAATTACTGCCGCAGGTTCTGGCGGTTGGGGTTTCCGCTTTGCTGATGCAGGTTTTGACACTGGTACAGCAGACGGTGATTTATCGTGTGGCATCTGTGTATGGCGGAGAAAACTCGCAGATATTGTTAGGAGCTGCACTGCGTTTCTGGAACTTCTCGTTTGTTCCTCTTTGGGGTATCAGTCAGGGATTTCAGCCAGCCGCAGGGACAAACTACGGTGCGAAAGATTATGACCGGGTAAAGAAACTGACAGGTGTATTCATTACGGCGGCAACAGTGTTGTCCTTACTGTTCTACATTCCGGTTGAATTATTCCCGGATAAGGTGCTTTCTATGTTTATTACAACACCGGGCGTGGCGGCTTCGGGGGCAACGAATTTCCGGATCATGTTCAGTACCTATATTTTACAGGGTAGTTTCCTGATTGCGGTAACGCTGTTCCAGTCGTTAGGAAAGGCAAATAAGGCTACTTGGCTGGTATTGTTCCGGCAGATTATTTTGTTTATCCCGCTTTGTGTGGTTTTGCCGATGATTGGCGGCATGGGGATTCGTGGTGTCTGGCTTGCGATTGCCCTGACCGATGCGGTTCTGGTTGTGATTACGGTTTTGATGATGCTTTCAGAGTTTCGCAAGATGCCGGAAACAAAATAGAGTGAGGAAATGTATATTGAGCCGATACTTTGTTTGATAAGGTATTGGCTCCTTTCTTTGTTTGCACAATCGGTGGAGATAGAATATAATTCTAATTGGAGTGTAAATCCTACCGATTGGAGCAGTATATTATGAAGAAAAGATATATAATAGAGGATGCCAGAAAACATCTGGCGGAACAGATTAACAGTATAGAAGGAATAGAGAGGACTGCCATGCAGGAAAACTTAGTGAAAAACACAAAAGGGCTGTCTGCGGTTATTCCAAAGGATAATGACGGATATTGTACGGTCTATAAAATGGATTGTGCCGATGGTTTAGGACTGATGACCGTTTATCAGGTTTATCCGGGCATACAGCTTATTTACAATGATTTTGAAGCAACAGGCTGTGAATGGGAAGGTACGCTTGGGAAGAATATATTGGAAATCAACCATTGCAGAGAAGGGCGTGAGGGAAGCAAATTGTTAAGCGGTTCCTGTCTGTATCTTGGGGAGGGTGATATGTCCATTCATACTATGGATAACTGTGCTTCCGAAATGGCGTTTCCATTAAAGCATTACCGGGGAATTTCCGTTGTTATCAATTTGGAGCTGGTATCAGAATATCCGCCGCAGACTTTGGCAGAAAGCGGAATTGATATATTGGAATTTAAGGAAAAGTTTTGTGCAGATGGAAACTGCTTTATTATGCGGGCGAAGGATGAAATCGAGCATATCTTTTCGGAGCTTTATTCTGTTCCGGACTGTCTGCAAAAGCCATATTTTAAGCTAAAGGTGCAGGAACTTCTTCTTTTCCTCTGCATGGTGGACGTAACAAAAGAGAAACAGCGGGAAATGTATACTTCGCCGCAGGTGGAGATTGTCAAGGAAATCCATAAAAAGTTAATTTCCAACTTGCAGGAGCGTTTTACGATTGAGGAGCTTTCCAAAGAATACCTTATCAATACAGCTACTTTAAAAGCCACATTTAAAGGGATTTATGGACAGCCTATCGGAACTTACATGAAAGAATACCGCATGAAACAGGCGGCTGTGCTTCTTCGGCAGACGAAAAGCACAATAGCGGAGATCGCAAATCAGGTGGGATATGAGAACCAGAGCAAGTTTTCAACAGCTTTTCGGGATATATTGAAGATAACACCTGCAGAATATCGCAAACAAAATGCCAGTGAATAAACTGGAACGAGAAGCAGCATAGCATAATGGGAAGGGAGGTCGTTTTGGAGGTCAGAATGAAGATAAGACAAGTTGGTTTATCAGTGTTAGGCAGGTGGTTATAATGGGTAAGGTGATGATACTGTCTTTTTCGGAGGATGAGGAAGAAGTCTGCCAGAGAATGTTGCAGATTATAAGCGAAAGCCCCCGCTTTGAAGGCTGTAATGTGCTTCAAGTGGAAAAACATCTTAGTATCGGAGAAATGAAACTGAACTTAGCAGAGAAAAATGTGGTCATACATGGTGCGGAGGTTATGCTTACCAATAGGGAGTTTGAAATACTGTATTTGTTGGCACAAAGTCCCGGCAGGATTTTCAGCAAAGAGCAGATCTATGATATTGTCTGGCAGGAACCGTATTCCGGCGATTACAATATTGTCATGAGCCATATAAGGGAGAAAATAGAGGACAATCCGGGCAAGCCGCTTTACATACAGACCGTATGGGGCATTGGCTATCGGTTCAACAAAAATTTAAGCAGCAGTCTGTGATGTGAAAACAGATTGCTGCTTATTTTTTGTCCTGTACGCCTAAGAGGTATTCGCAGGATACATGGAAGAACTCTGCCAGAGCCACCACTTCATAATCCGGGACGAATCTTGTCCCTTTTTCAATCCGTAAAACGGTCAGGTCGCTAAACTCATATCCGGCAAGCTGGAGCTGCTCGGCAAGGGCTTTCTGTGACAGCTTCCTTTCCGTCCGCAGTTCCATAACCCTTTGACCGATTAGGTTTTTGGAGTTGTTTTCCTTATTCCAATAGATTTTAATATCCTACCACCAACTTTCTAAAGATGAAGTCCACTACCATTGATTTTACGAAATATTGTTGATAATATACTTCTAAAGATGAAGTGTAAGGGAATTATCTTGTGGAAAGAGAATTAGGGATTGATAATACTGCCTGTAAAATACAATAATATTTTTAACAGAGAAAGGTGGAAACAAGCATGAATGAAGTTTTTGAAACATTGTCGGATGTCTTTGAGGAGCTGCGCAGCGAATCGGAGGACAGGGAGTATTCCGTCCAGACGGAGGAAGCAAAAGCAGCCAGCCGGGAACTGAAAAAGAAGCAGAAGGCATTTGAAGCATATCTTTCCAAGCTGCCGAAAGAGGACAGGGAGTTTTTGGAGGGCTATATGGATGCGGTGGATCATGCCCATTACAAGGAGGAACAGCGGGCATATTATCAGGGGATTGTGGATGCTATACAAATATTAGAGGGATTAGGCATAATCCCTAAGACCGCAAAGGTAAGAGAACTACTCAGAAGAATAGGCAGATAATAAGCAAGGTGGCTGGCGTATTCAAGAGCGAGCCACCTTGCTTTTAAAAACAGCAATGGATTTCATTATTGGAAATAAGCTATTGATTATTTAATGGAAAGCGTTCTTTCAGAGAAGCAATCCATTTTTCGATTGCTTCCACTAAAACATATTGTTGCTGTAAAACTGCCATGCCTGTTTCGGGAATATCCGGAATATTTTCTTTTTCAAGGATGTTTTCCTCTAAATAAGTTTTCAGTGTTTTGATGTTCTTTTCAATGTTATTTACACAAGATTGCTGGATTTCTGGAGGTAAACTGTCTAAGTTGACAATCACAGCATTAAAGTCTAAAAAAATATGGATAGGTTTAGCAGCGATTTCCTGCATGAGTCTTTCAAATTCCTTACTTCCGGCATCGGTAAGGGAATAAACTGCCTTTTCTGGCATTTTCCCTTCTTTTACAATAGTTCCTTTGATAAATCCCTTTTCTTCTAACTGGAGTGCCTTTTTGTAGATAGACGGGGTGCTTATTTTTACCCATTTGGATATATTGCGGTATTCCACCAGCTTTTGAATATCATAAGCGCCCATAGGCTCTTTTTTTAACATTCCCAATACAATTAAATCAATCGTAGCCATTGTGACCAGCCTTTCTCTCTGAATTTATATGTGTTCTACACTGTAATTTATAGTATTAGATTTTATAGCTACTGTCAAGAAACAAAAAATTATCACTACTATCTTGACAACTACTATAAATTAGAGTATATTTTCTTTGCAGGATATTGGTATAAATTATACTACTGTAAACAATATCGATTGTCAAGAGAAAGGAGTATTCAGAAATGAGTGAACGTAACAACAAAATGGAACTATTAGGGAGTGCGCCAGTCCCCACAGCTCTTGTGGCTCTTGGTGTACCGATTATGATTGGTATGCTGATCAATGCCCTTTATAATCTGGTAGATGCGTATTTCGTGGGAGGTCTGGGAGAAAGCCCTATGGGTGCGATTTCGATTGTGTTTCCATTAGGACAGGTAGTAGTGGGATTGGGGTTGATGTTTGGCAATGGTGCAGCATCTTATCTTTCAAGGCTGTTAGGACGTGGGGACAGAGGTACTGCAAATAAGGTGGCGAGTACGGCAGTATACAGCAGCGTTATGATCGGTGCGGTTATTATTATTTTGGCTGCTGTTTTTCTGAAACCGATTTTAACCATGCTTGGGGCAACAGATACCATTATGCCTTATGCCCTGACTTATGCAAGGATATATGTAATTTCCTGTATCTTTAATGTATTTAATGTGACAATGAATAATATTGTGGCAAGTGAAGGGGCAGCGAAAACAACCATGTGCGCCTTATTGTTGGGAGCTGTATTAAATATTGGCTTAGATCCGGTTTTTATTTATGTGTTTGAAATGGGGGTAGCGGGAGCTGCGATTGCCACTGCCATTTCTCAATTTGTTTCCACGCTTGTGTACTTAACTTATGCACTTCGTAAAAAGAGTGCATTTTCATTCAGTATAAAGGATTTTAAACCTTCCAGGCAGATCTATATGGAAGTTTTGAAAATTGGAGTTCCAACACTTACCTTCCAGCTTCTTACCAGTCTTTCCATAGCGCTCATTAACCGGGCGGCAAATGGATATGGAGATGCTGCCATTGCCGGGATGGGGGCAGTCACAAGGGTTACATCTATGGGAACTTTAGTGGTATTTGGCTTCCTGAAAGGATTTCAGCCGATTGCAGGATTCAGCTATGGGGCAAAGAAGTTCCAGCGTTTGAGGGAAGCGATTCGAACATCTATTTTGTGGTCAACAGTTTTCTGTGTAATAGTGGGTTTGCTAATGGCTCTGTTTTCTGTACAGATAATTTCGCAGTTTGCAAATGGAAATACAGAAATGATTGCGGTAGGGCAGAAATCCCTTTTGGCAAATGGATTTTCATTCTTCCTGTTTGGTTTTTATACGGTATATTCCTCTTTGTTTCTTGCACTTGGTAAAGGAACAAAAGGCTTTATCCTTGGGGCTTGTAGGCAGGGGATTTGTTTTGTTCCAGTGATTTTACTTCTCCCGAATGTATGGGGAATCAATGGGATACTTTATGCACAGCCGATTGCAGATGTGATTTCAGGCATTATTACAATCTTTATGGCATTACAGCTTCATGGAGAACTGACGGAAGCAGAAGCACAGCTTCATATTGAAAAACAAGAGTAAGATTTAAGTTAATATATGAAACATAAATGGTCTGCTGGATAACGGTAAAAGAGCCTGTTGTCCGGCAGAGCTGCTTTTAGATGATGCTGCCAATAAATGGAGGGCGGCATCATATACGGGGGCGATTTTTTGAGTGAAATATTGATACTTCATGTTGACAGTGCAGGAGAGGATTTATATAAAAAACTGGTAGAGGTAATAAAAGAGAGTGGTCATAATATACAGAAAGTGGCGATAGAAAGCTGTTTGCCACTTCAATTTGATAGTTTAAGAATCCTACCAGACAGACATCAGGTATTTCAGGGGAGTAGGGAAATTGTATTAACAATGAAGGAATTTCAAATACTTGTACTGCTTGCACAAAATAAAGAGCGAGTATTTAGTAAAGAGCAGATATATAATGTCGTTTGGCAGGAGCTGTACTCTGGAGATTGCAATATTGTTATGAGCCATATCCATAATATTAGAGAAAAGATAGAGGTCAATCCGAGCGAGCCTGTTTACATACAGACAGTGTGGGGCGTGGGTTATCGGTTCAATAAAAATTTATACAATGGTCTGTGATGGAAATATTTTGGATCGTTGTCATTATGTTTAAGATGATAAACAGATAAAAACAAGGCGGCAGATGCGTTGAGAGAGCCGTCTTGTTTTTGCAGAAAAATTCAGAAATAATCCAGAGATAATCAAAATGTTTAAGGTATCCTATTCTTTGGGATGTTTGTATGTCCGAAGATAGGCTTCCACAATAGCGAGTATCGTTGTAATTTGTTCTTCCGTACATTGTGACAGATAGACCAGCAGACGCTTGTAGTCAAGGTTGTCTGCCGGGGCGTCCGGATAGAAAAACGGATCGGCGGAAATATGTAAGGCTCGTATGAGCTGCCCTAGCTTTTCAAGGCTTGGCACGTTTCCATGATTTTCGATTTCCTTGATATAGCGTGAGGAAACGCCGGATTTTTCAGCCAGTTCTTCATAGGTCAGTTTTTGTTCAGTCCTAGCCTGCTTCAGACGAAGTCCCATTTCCTTGTCAATTTTCTTTTTTCTTGCCATATATGCACCTCCATGTATAGTGTATATTGCACATTTCGCTTTGAAAATTCACTAATAAATCACTTTATCAGAGGGGCATAATGCACACATAAGAATAAAAAGACTTTGGATATTGCATATAAAAAAACGCAGTATCCAGAGGTTTTTTGCATGGTTTTTATCCTTTGGGTACGTTTAGGGGAATTTATGTGTTCTGAACGGTCTGGGGGATATTTTTTTGACTTTATGAACCTGTCTGGCTTCTGGCGTGGAAAGGCTCTTTTATAAGGTGTTTTACGGGCAGTAAGACAGGATACACCCTGACAAGTGAATTATACGCTCCCATAGCGTGTGGGAAAAACAGAATAACAGATATGAATAACGTCCAGCGGGCATTTTGCCTGTCCGGACGTTTTTTATATACAAAAACATTTTTCAACAATTTTTACACCCACCCGAACATCAGCCTATCCCCATTTGGCAGATACAACGGAAAGGGAAAAGGCGTATGCCTTTGTCACGTCACAGCGGGGGAGGAGGTGAACTCGCATGAAGAAACCTTCTCACCATGATTGAGATGGTCAAGTTTTTTTGTAACACTTACAAGGAAAAGTTTTGACATAATC
>OFGR01001664.1_pt1 | contig 16787 bp, 18 predicted proteins | sample 1521811 | NCBI WGS metagenome assembly OFGR01 (sample SAMEA3504098, study PRJEB24116) | mouse gut metagenome | biome: mouse gut; feature: mouse-associated habitat; material: faeces | place: Denmark | collected 2011
GCATTTGCAAGGCACTGTGTATGTGATGCCACGCCGTACTCCGGCAGCGTCCGTACAGTTCCCCGATTTCCTGTTGTGTGTAACGCCCGAAAAAGTAAAGGTAAATGATTTCCCTTTTTTTCTCCGGCAAGGCAGACAGGGCTTCGGCAAGATTCCCGTTTGTGAGGATAACCCTCTGACCATACATCATAACCGGGTATTGTTTGTAAGGGTCTAAGAAATAGGTGTCTGACGTACAGAATGGATAAAACTTTTCTTCCGTAAGGTATTCAAAAGATATTTCCCTTTGCCGCCGCTTATCCCTGTCACGCCATGCGTTGATAGCTGCATAGCGTATAACAACTCTGCAAAAGGCGTTAAAGGTGTATTCAATATGCTCCTTGTATGCTTCTGTGCAAGGCATAGATGATTCCCCCTTTCTCCCACATAGGGTGGTGCATGGTTTACGGTTACTGTTTTCAGTCCGATTCTATCTCGTATTCATATGGATAATAATTTTGTAACTCATCTATAGCTATTTCTTTTCCCGCATACGTCTTAAACCAGTTTTCATAGTTGGAGTTATTCCAAATTGTGCCATCTTCAAAAACAACCTGCTTTAAGCAAAACAATGAATATGCAACCTGATTCGCTTCACCATTCCCAACTTTCGGAAAATCCTCCATGATTTCACCGTCATATAGTGACCAGCCGCCGCGGTATTCTTCGGTCTGATTGGGTAAAATGTTTGTCTTTGTCCGAACAATATTTTCAAAGCTGCTTTCCGCACTGCTGTCAAGGAAATTCCAATATAGCTTTAGTGGCAAACCGTTTTCGTTATAAGCCAACATACAATATTGGGTTTCTACAATGGTACTGTCGGTATTGTTTGTAAGTATATCGTGAATATAAGGTGCGCCATCTTCGTAATGGAGAATGTCTGCGCTTTCATGAATAATCATCGTAGAGCCTTTTACATCTGCAATAATATCACTTGTGTTTGTTTTTGGGTCATTGATAGTAAGCGTATCACTCGTCTTGCTATCAGTTGAAGCTATTGCAGACGTAGCAAACAAACTAACGGTAACAAGTACAATAAGGCAGGCAGATAAAAGAGTAATAATTGTCGTTCGTTTCGTGTTCATAATTGCGGTAATCCTTTCCTCAATAGCATTTTTACTGAAATTATTACAAAGTGGTGAAAGACCACTTTTCTTTGCTTCCATACTGATAAGCATTAACGAATAGGCAGACTTAGATTTATCGCCAAATTGTCTTATTACGCTTTCATCACATGCCAGCTCAATATCGCGGTTAAAAAGAATGTACATTACCCAAACCAAAGGATTGAACCAATGAATACAAAGGGCATATGTAGCAATCAGCTTTGTAATGGTATCAAAACGATAAATATGCACATATTCATGTGAGAAAATATATCGTAACTGGTTTATATTCTTCCAATCCGTTTGCTTTGGCATTAAAATAACAGGATGTAAAACACCATACGTCAACGGTGTGGAAATTCTATCAGATTGCTTAATCGAAATTCGCCGTTTTAGAGGACGCTCTTTTATCCATTGTTCTACATAGGCATTATTGACTGGTAAAGCTGTCCGAAACTCAATCCGGCAACGTAAATAAGATACTATGAAAAATCCGGCAAAAAGTATCATTCCAATACACCAAACAACAAACCGAACAGAAACAAACGGGATATTTGTCACTGGCTGTTCTATACCTTGTATCACTACAAAATATTCCCGTGATACAGCAGAAGCAACATTGTTTGTTTCTGCTTCAAAAAATGTGGGCGTAGATATAGTGTTGTTAATAAGCGTATATATACTAAACGCAGACGGAATAGTAAACGGAATAACCAATCTCAAAAGCACCATTTCCCACAAAACAAGAAACGTTTTTTTAGGCAGACTATTTATTGCTATTGCCCGAATTACCACAACCGCTATAATAAAAACAGCCCCGGAAAAACTCACTTCCAGCAAAGTCATACTTATCACCTCATTCCAAATCAGCAACAATTTTTTTCAGCTTTTCAATTTCTTCAACAGAAAGTTTCTTCCTACTCAAAAGTGCGGCAAATAACTTGTCCGCAGAACCATCATAAATTTTGTTAATCAGTTCATTCGTTTCAGCTTCCTGTACTTCTTCTTTGGGAATAAGCGCATGACACATGAAATTAGGTTCAGAACGTTCAATAGCCCCCTTTTTTATACAACGCTTAATAAGCGTATAGGTAGTATTTTTATTCCAACCCAATTCTTTTGTAAGAACGTCTGCAACATGCTTTGCCGGTACATTCCCCTCTTTCCAAAGAATGTCCATAACTTTTAGTTCGGAATCAAAAAGTTTTATAGTTTCTCTTTCCATGTAATATACACTCCTTTCAAATAAGACTGTAGTAGTCCTCACTATATAGACTACTACAGTCTTATCCAAATGTCAATATATAAAAATTGGTTTTATATGATAAAGAATAAGGGGGATTCCGTAGTAGTCGGCACTGTGCGTAATGTGCATAACTTGCTGTCTTATGGAGTTGTGGGAAAGCTGCACTTTAGCTTTTCCATGTTCTGTGAACGGACTTTTCCATGACGGAATAGCAAGTTATACACATTTCCACGGTGCTTGTCTTTTGGTCTTTGGTTCGGAATAGTGTGGTACTGGCGGTCTATCTCTTGTTCTCGGTTGCTTGCTTCTTTACCGTACATGAGCATTCCGGCTTGTTTCCAAACAGACTGACTGATTCCTGAATGCGGTCTATGATATATTACGAACAGTGGACAATGAGCGGTACTACAGTATCGCTCATTGTTTCAAATTTTTGGTAATATAATAGTATTTATTGTGCCTGTCTTGATAACAATACTTTGTCAAAATAGACAGACAATTGCCAGGGCGCGCTTCTTCCCTCCTATCTATAAGATACATATTCTTCTAGGCTGCGTCTCTTTAAATGGTCTTTTGAAGGTTCTGCATCTGTATAACCCATGATTAAGATTGCAACTGGTTCCACGTTGTCAGGAAGTTCAAATTCAACCTGAACTGCTTCCGGAATAAAATACATGATCCACGTAGAACCGATGCTTAAATCTGCCGCCGCCAGCATCATGTGCGTGGCGACAATACTTGCGTCGATATCGCCGCTGTTTTTATGATCATACGCACGCTCCCAGCATTTATCCTTATCATAGCAGACAATAAATGCGAGTGGTGCATGATAATGGCACTCGGTACATTTTTTCAATGTTTCAAGTCCCCTGGGGGTGTGAACCACAATAATTTTCTGTGGCTGGTTAGTGTGAGAAGTACTTCTAACTGCCTGCGGCAGTTTTCACTCACAGCAAGGGCTGCTTCGCGAAGAAGTACTAAGTCTGTGAAGCAGACTTTTCTCACACAGGAAAAACGCGAAGGACAGCGTTTTTCATTTCTATTTGAGCCGCTAAAGCGGCATGGAGATTATTATGGGCGGTGGGCGCGGCATTTCCCGCCATGAGAATCTGTTCGATCACTGCCTTTGGAATCGGTGTCTGCCTGAAATTACGCACAGAATATCGTTTCACTGCCAATTCCTGAAAATTCATATATAAGCCTCTCCTTTCGTTACCTTTTCAAAGTGTACTGGTCTTAATTTTGTATCAGATAGCAGGAAACTACTATCATACCTTAAAACGGTCTAAAACGTTGTGCAATTTTTTCTGCAATTAAAATTCCGTCCATCGCAGCAGAGGTAATACCTCCTGCATAGCCTGCTCCTTCCCCACATGGATACAAACCCTTTACAGAAGGACTTTGCAGCGACGCGGTTCTATGAATCCTTAGCGGAGAGGAAGTCCGGCTTTCTATTCCAGATAAAATAGCATCATAGGCACCAAAACCAGGAATTGTTTTGTCAAACTGCTCCATTCCTTCTAAGAATGCTTTTTCACATTCTGTCGGTAGCAGTCCTCTTAAATTTGTCAGTGTGTAATCTCCTTTTATACAAGGAGAATTAAAATTTTTTGTATCAGGATTTTGGGAAGAAGAACAGTTTTTAACAAAATCGCCAAAATACTGTACTGGAATCTTACCTTTTCCAATGGCATAAGCCTTTTTTTCAAGCTGCCTTTGAAACTCCACACCCGCAAGCGGACTATTGTTTGCATAATCATTTGGGGTTACTTGAACAATAATAGCACTGTTAGCATTCGGGCCGCTCCTGTCTGAATAGCTCATTCCATTTACAGCAATTTGCCCCTTCTCGCTTGACGCATTGACAACATATCCTCCGGGACACATGCAAAAAGAGTATACACCACGACCAACGCTGGTTTGTGCTGTCAGTTTGTAGGGCGCCGCTGGAAGCGCCGCTCCATGCTCCTTGCCATACATGCATTCATTGATAAGCTTCTGTGGATGCTCCACACGCATTCCCACCGCAAATGCTTTTGCCTCCATAGATATCGAAATTTCATTTAAGTACGCAAACGTATCTCTGGCACTGTGTCCGATTGCCAATACAACTTGTGTCGCGGGAAGCATTTCATGATTGTTGATAATGACTGCTTTGAGTGTCTGATCTGCAATCTGAAATCCTGTTACTTTCGCTCCAAACCGAACTTTGCCGCCTACTTCAAGAATAGCATTCCGCATATTTATGACTACTTTTTTCAAAATGTCTGTGCCAATATGCGGTTTGCTTTCATAAAGAATCGACGCAGGTGCACCATACTGTGAAAAAATACGAAGGACTTCTTTGTTTCTGCCCTCCTTATCTTTGACTAACGTATTGAGCTTGCCATCAGAAAAAGTGCCCGCACCACCTTCTCCAAATTGTACATTTGATTCTGGATTCAAAATACCATTATTCCAAAATTTTTCAACATCTTGTGTTCTGGTGTCCACATCCTGTCCACGTTCTAATAGGATTGGTTTGTAACCATGTATCGCAAGCATATACCCGCAAAAAAGCCCTGCAGGCCCCATACCAATGATAACAGGTGCTTCTTTTAATGCTTCTGTACCTGGTGCAGGAAATTGGTATGGTTTTTGAGCATAGATTACGACTGTTTTGTTTTTGCATCGATGTACTGTTTTTTGCTCTTGAGTGTTATTTTTCAATACAACTCCCAGAGAATAAACATGAAAAAGCTGCGGCTTTTTTCTGGCATCAATGGAATGTTTGAGAATTTGAATATCTGATATCTCTGACAAGGAGATTCCTAATAGTTTTGCTGCTTTGTTCTTTAAGGTTTCTTTGCTATCGCTTTTTCCTAAAATAACTTGTGTTTTTATTTGCTGTATGAGTATCATATTCACTTCCTCTTTTCTTGTGTAGAAGCCGCTATCCCTGCAATAGCGCCTGTTGTCCATGCCCATTGCAGATTGTAACCGCCGCAGATTCCATCGCAATCCAAAAGTTCTCCGACAATATATACATGGCTGTTTTGTGTAGATCGAAAGTGCTCATCTACTTCCCAGAGAGGAATGCCGCCACAGCAAACCTGAGCATTTTCAAAGGAATTGACAGATGCTGCTTCTACCCTAAAATCAGCAAGCTGATGGATGCAGTTGCGCACCCTCTCTATTCCGATTTTGCCTACAGTGATTTGTGAAGATATTCCGTTCTGCCTGCAAATCAGGGCAGACAGTTTTTTATGTACCAAACCGGATAAGAATTCTTCAACTGTTTTATGCACATACGGTTTTATCATCTGGGCAGTTATCTCTTTTTCTGGTTGTACCAAGTAGGACAAAAAATTAATACAAACTATGCACTTTTTACGTTCATATAATGCTCTTGAAACCTGTCTACTGAATTGAAATACCGGAATGCCTGAGATTCCATAATCCGTAATTTGAAGTTCGCCTTCTTCTTCCGCCGAAAGACTGTCTTCAATATAAAGTTTTAGTCTGCTCTGTACTCTTACCCCGGAAATAGACTTAAAAAATCCGCCTGTACATTTTATTTGAACCAATGCCGGCAGCGGTTCAATAATGTGATGTCCCAGCGTTTTTGCTAGTTGATATCCTGAACCATCTGAACCTGAAATAGGTGCCGCTTTCCCACCTGTTGCAAGAATCAACGCATCAAATCGGATCGTTTGCTTCTTTTTCTTAATAATACTATCCTTCTTGCTTGTTTGCCCTTTTGGTTCCGATTCACGAATACTGTGAATAAAATAGACAGTCCCGCCGATTTCTTCAGGAACAATAGATGTAATTTCACAGTCTGTTTGTATCTGTACTCCAAGCCGACTGCATTCGCTTCGCAAAACGTCTAGCACAATTGATGCCTGTTCAGAAACAGGATATACACCACCATCTTTTTTTTCTTTTGTATACAGTCCAAGTTTTTGAAAAAACCCGCGTGTTCTCTCTGCATCAAATCTGGCAAGTGCATGGTAAATTTTATTTAAAGACTGTGTATCACTGCTGTAATATTTACCATGCATATCGTTCATATTTGTCAGGTTGCACTTGCCATTGCCTGTCATCAGAATCTTTTTTCCAACTCTATCTTTGTGTTCGAGTATTGTGACTTCAGCACCGTTTTCCGCTGCAAAAATGGCAGCAGTGAGACCGCTTGCCCCACCACCTGCCACAACAATTTTATTAGCCATGTTTATTATCATATCCTTTCGTATTAACTGCTGTAGGACTCAATAAAATGATATACCTGCAGCTCTGTATCCATAAATTTTCCATTTTTCACTTCTACCCTGACATCTGCTGGAAGATTTGCCGGATTTAAACCTGTTCTGAAATATAACGTTTCCTTGTCATGTTCATACACGCAGATTTCTCCATCTACTTCCATAATATAAAAACCAGAAAGTTCCTGTGTCGTATCATAGATTCTTAGTACTTTTATCTTATCTGCCGAAAAAAGCTCAAGATGCTGTGACTGGAAATGTTTTTCTCTGTCTTCAAGCGTTGGCGCAAGGCTGTCCTGAGCAAGTGCCGCTTCAAGCTCTTCTCTTTTTAAACCTACATATTTTGCTGGAAGTTTGCTTTCTTCCACATACACAGATCCATCCTTTTTATCAATATTTTCATAGATGCATACGGTATCAAATGTTGTGGTAATGTTCATTTGTTGAACCTGAGAGAGCTCTTTGGAATCTGTTTCTGTATCATTTCCAGAATTGGACAGACTACGATTCTTGTTCAAATCCTCCTGTACGATATCTTCCTCATTTGGAAATCCAGATACCGTGTGTCGTTTCCACATTAAAGTTATTACCAGCGCAGCTACCAGTATCAATATAAAAAATAAGCCGATCTTATACCTTTTTTCCATCAGCAGCCTCCATCCTGAACGTTGTTAATTTGGCGTCTTTGATATAGTATCAGCTTATTTTCACTTTTTATTCGTTTTCTTTATAGATTACTGTTATTGAAAAACAGTGACCAATTCTGTTTGCTACATTAATCGAAACATTTTTGCAATCGACAGTACTGTTCTTCCTCCGGGCATACTTCGCAAATCCCGCTCATTAATTCCCTTTAAAAGTATCAATGTTATAAAATAAACAATCATACCAATAATAATTCCCAAAATTACAGTAAGCACATTTCCTGCAACTTTAGAAAGCAGCAAGTTTATCAGCCAGATGACTCCGCCCATCACAGCAGATGCAATGGCAGGAATCACAAAAGTACGTGCCAGCTCTTGTTTGTATCTGAGATATTTGCGTATTGACAACGCATTTAAAACACAGACAATTGCTGCAAATAAAATATTGGCATATACCACCGCATTGATACCCATTCCCAGTTCCAATGTCCCATACAAAAAGACAATATGGATAGCAAGTGAAATAGCGGCGTTTCGCACTGGAATCCGCATTCTGTTTATGCCCTGAAGCACACCATTGGTTAGCGTTGACATTGTATAAAATACCACAGACACCGAACCAACATGGAGCATACTTACGGCCATATCAACTTCTCCCTTAAATAATGTAGCAATGATAGGGCGTGCAAGCACGGTCAGTCCAACAGAACTTGGAATCGCTACAAGCATCGTAAAGCGCATAGCCTGTCCAATTCTGTCTTTTGCCTGTGCATATTCCTCACGCACCATTAAACCAGTAAGAACAGGAACAATCGAAGAACACATTGCGTTTGCAAGTGCTATCGGCACATTCACTAAAACACGATATTTACCAGAATATACCCCCCAATTATATGCTTTTACATCTTCCAATCCTTTTTGTATCATGACACTGTTATAAATCCTGATATCTAGCACATTGCTGATATTATATACCGTTGTACTTAGAAGCACAGGAAGTATTGTCATAAGAATTATTCCAAAAATCTGAACATAACTGTCTGTTCTTCCTTTAGCCCCGCTCATACTGCGTTTTTTTGTTCCCCGTCTGTATATTGCAAATACAAACATCAAGAATAACAGACCAATAACAGAACCAACTACGGGGCCAAGCGATGCCCCGGCAGCGCCATATGCAGGCGCGTAGTCTTCATCGTGCAGCAGTGCACCAACTTTGCTTCCATGATCATATAATACAGACGCTCCCACAATGCTGCCTATCAGTACGAAAATTTGTTCTAATACCTGGGAAACTGCAGTTGGCATCATAGTGCCTAGTCCTTGAAAATATCCTCGAAATACACCCATTACTGAGACAATCAGCAATGCTGGACCAAGAATTTTGAGTGCCAGAGCACTTTTGGGTTCCAGCATTACATCTGCCGCCAAAAAATCCCCAAATAATTCACAAATTAAAAATGTTGCTCCACCTGCTGCTACTGCAAAAATCATAGCGCACTGAAACGCTCTTTCTGCACTTTTATACTGCTTTTTATTTATTTTGGATGATACAACCTTTGATACCGCAAGCGGCAGGCTGTAACAAGAAATAATAAGCATCATGGCATATACCTCATATGCCGCGGAATAAAATCCATTGCCCTTATCCCCTATGATGTGTTCCATAGGGAAGCGCCTTGCTATACCTATAATTCTCGAAAGTATTCCTGCCATAGCAAGAATACTTCCCTGAATAATAAAATTAGACTTTTTCTTCATTGAACTGCTCTCCTCAGCCTAAACTGTCACGCCAAATCTACCCATTTGTTCATGATTCTCTTGTTATTCCAAGCCTGCTCAGGATTTCCTCCTGTCTGTATTCCATCACTGCTGCCTCCTCTGGTGTCATATGGTCATAACCCAAAAGATGAAGCATACTATGTGTTATCAGAAAAGCGTACTCCCGTTTGGGAGAATGTCCATATTCTTCTGCCTGTTCATATACTTTGTCAATCGATATCACAATATCTCCAAGACATAATTCTCCGCTTTCAGGGTCAAAATAATCTTCGGCTCTGTGTTCAATCTCTGAGAAATCAGCGGGTGCTGCATAGTCTACATTTGGAAATGACAGCACATCTGTAGGGTTGTCTATTCCCCGAAATTCATGATTCATCGCATGAATTCCATCATTGTCTGTCAAAATCACATCGACAGTCGCTTCATACGGACATTTTTCATATTTCAATGTCTCTTTGATTACATTTTCTGCAATCTCTTCCACATCAAATGGAAGCTCTTTCTCCGTCTCATTCTCCACGCAAAAAGTCATAGTATCATTTTCTCTCCTGTATTTATATTCTAAATTCTATTTCTCTAAAAATCCTGCCCCTATCTTTGTTTTCCCTTTCTTTTGATTCACAATCCTACTATTTGCGAAATGGCATGCTTGTCTTTCTTGAATATGTTCTATTTTTATGAGGACTCTTCTTTTCAGAGCTTTCATTTAGCCTGCTTTCATAATCCTCATAAGCTTTGACGATCTTCTGTACAAGAGGATGCCTTACAACGTCCCTGCTTGTCATTCGAATAAATGCGATATCATTTATCCTTCCAAGCACCCTTTCGGCGACATCAAGTCCCGACTGTGTTCCAACAGCCAGATCTTTTTGGGAGGCATCTCCTGTGACAATGACCTTTGAACCAAATCCTATTCGTGTCAAAAACATTTTCATTTGCGCTGGGGTCGTGTTTTGAGCCTCGTCCAGAATAATATATGCATTGTCAAGAGTACGCCCGCGCATATAGGCAAGTGGCGCCACTTCAATCAGTCCCTTTTCCATGTTTTTTTGGAAATTTTCAGCTCCCATAATCTGATACAATGCATCATACAAAGGTCTTAAATAAGGATCTACCTTACTTTGCAAATCACCAGGCAAAAATCCAAGCTTTTCTCCTGCCTCTATAGCGGGACGCGTCAAAATAATGCGTTCAACCTCATGGTTTTTGAAAGCCGTGATTGCCATAGCCATAGCCAGATACGTTTTTCCTGTTCCTGCTGGTCCTAGCCCAAATACAATCATTTTGTCTTTGATTGCCTCGATATATTTCTTTTGTCCAAGCGTTTTGGGTTTGATTGGTTTCCCAGCTATTGTGTGACAAATGCATTCTGAATCAATTTCCAGAAGAGCCTCATCATCCCCTTCCTTTGAGAGTTCCAATGCATAGGTCACATTTTGTTCTTGTATGGTATTTCCTCTTTTGGAAAACTCTACCAGCTCATCTACTAACCTTGCTGCCTTTTGAACCGCAGACTGTCCCCCGCTGATTGTGACCGCACCATTCCGGTCTGTAATCACCACCTTCAAATCATCTTCTATTTTTCTGATATATGCATCATTTTCCCCAAAGATATTCTGCATATCATCTGCATCAATCTGCATTCTAATTTGAAAATCTGTCAATGTCTGTTACTCCTTTACCTCTGCACTTCCAATTGGTGAAGAATGCCCTGTAGACTTTATCACCAATAAATCACCTATTAATTCCATACTATTACTATTTTGTACTATTTTAACATTTTTTTCAACAATTTGTACCCCTTTTTCCTCTAAACCTGAAATAAATTTTTGAAAATTTTCTGTTAACAAGTTTTTCATCTCGTCTTTCGAGTATGTAAGATACTTAATGTAATATTCTTTTCTGTCAATTTTCCCGTAATATACGGGAAGATAGATATTGTCAAGCAATACAACCTGATGTTTGTCTGTGACTGTTTCGTACAACGTGTTTTTTTCACCTTTCAAAAAATCAATCACAGGCAGCGCATCAATGTGATAACCAAATACCTCCGCAAATCCTACCTTGGCATTATTGCCTGTATACGTTATCACGGGATAGCTGTCCTTGAGAAGAAAACGGTATTCGATCGGTGTTCTGATACAAATATCAGCATCAGCATCATAAATCTGATAATCAATAACACTAAGGCTTTCATCATAGACTGGAACGCTGCCTTCCACAAGAATCTGTCCTTTTTCAACGGAATCACCTGCTTTCACTTTTGGAACTCCATTTCTAGTAATAATTGATGTGATGGTTCCTGATTCATCTGCCACAATATTTGTCCCTTTGGTAACGATTGGCACAGGCTCTGTTTTTTCATTTTCTTTTACTTCAATATAAAGTTTGGTGCCCTCAAAATAAATTGAAGTCCATGTTACATTTTGAAATGACTCACGAAGCTTTTTTTCTTTCTCTTCACAATTTAGACTGCTTTTCCTCATACCGTAATGAATATCTTCCCGCTCCAAAAAATCCGATAGTTCATCGTCGCTGACCTGAAGATTTCCTACATATTCAATTGCCCAGACATAATTTGTGACATGGTGGAGCATTCCCAAACAGATAATAACGCCTGCAAAAAAAATAATCCTTTTCTTGATAAAAGGAAAATAAAAGGGTAGTCCTTTCTTTTTTAGGACATGTGCTTTGGTACTTGTTTTTTTGAGTAAAGGGGGCATTTTCAGGAAATCGGAGGCATACGCCTCACACATACAGATATTGTTCTCTCTTTTGATACCCCATAAATTAATATCATGCATCCTGCACATATTCAAAAAGCGTTCAATATAATCTCCGCCAAGCCTGATCACCAGGCAGCCTCTGACTAGACGTATCCATTGATTCTGCAAGATTTTCACCTCAGATTTCCCTTATCACCTTTATCTCCTTGATATGTCCTGATATTTTCATATCCTCATTGGAGAAATGCTCTATCATCAGGCATTCTCCGCTGACACAATATTTGACATGATTCCCTTTTATGAGAATATTTTGGCAGGTGTAGGATACAATTCCCTTAAAATTCTCAACAATCAGTTCGGAATCTCCAATCATGTGAAACAGCGTAGCATTTACTACCATATCCTTTGGCAGCGAAAACGCATCTGCAAAGCGTTCTCCTGCACTTATCATATCCTGCCGGAATATATCACGTTTATTCATATCAGCACCAAAAAATGAAGTATAGGTTTTCTATACTTCATTCTATGTCTTTTATTCAATTACTATTCCCTTGATTAAAGGCTTTTTTTCCACCGGATTTTGATCAATGGTATAGGCATTTAGAAAACGTTCTTTTGCTATTTCTAGCTTTTCTGTGTCATTTGCATATATTGTTGCAAGAGAATCGCCCTTCTTGACTGCATCTCCCACTTTTTTGTGAAGTACCAGACCAACAGACAGATCAATTTCACTCTCCTTTGTCTCGCGGCCGCCGCCCAATATCAAAGAACAAATTCCAATTTCATCGCAGATAATTTTTTGCACAAACCCATCTGTGGGTGAAGCAATCTCTTGAATCAAAGAAGCTTGTGGAAGCTTTTCAGGATGATAAACCAATTCCTTGTCACCGCCTTGTGCAGAAACAAACGCAGCAAGCTTATCAAGTGCGCTTCCATTTTCAATGACATCTGCAAGCAATTTTTCTGCATCTTCTCTATTTGGGGCGATTCCTCCTGCTACAAGCATATAGGAACCAAGCGTCATACAAAGTTCAACAAAATCTTTAGGACCATTGCCCTTAAGCGTATCAATTGCTTCTTTTACCTCAAGTGCGTTTCCAACAGCATATCCAAGCGGCTGATCCATATCAGAAATAACCGCAATTGTTTTTCTGCCGGCGCCGTTTCCAATCCGAACCATCTCTTGCGCCAGCGCGAAAGAATCTGCTTCCTGTTTCATGAATGCACCGCTTCCCGTTTTTACATCCAACACAATTGCATCAGCGCCTGCGGCAAGCTTTTTGCTCATGATGGAAGAAGCAATCAGAGACATATTATCGACAGTAGCTGTGACATCCCGAAGTGCATAAAGTTTTTTGTCTGCCGGCGCCAAATCAGCAGTCTGCCCCATGATGGAGATGCCGATTCGATTTACATTATCCTTAAACTGCTGTTCTGAAATAGCTGTTGAAAATCCTGTAAAACTTTCTAACTTGTCAATCGTTCCGCCTGTATGTCCTAAGCCGCGTCCACTCATTTTTGCCACTGTTACACCCGCGGCTGCTACCATAGGAGTCAGTGCAAGAGATGTTTTGTCTCCTACTCCTCCTGTTGAATGTTTATCGACTTTGATGCCATGAATTCCGCTTAAATCCAACATATCTCCGCTCTTTGCCATTGCCATAGTGAGCGCAAGTGTCTCTGCCTGGTTCATTCCCTGAAAATAAATTGCCATCATCATAGCTGACATTTGATAATCAGGAATCTCACCTTCTGTATAGCCTTTTATCATGAAGTTAATTTCTTCATCACGCAAGGTACCCCCATTTCGTTTTTTCATAATCAGATCGTACATTCTCATCGCATAAGTACCTCCCTGTTTTCTTCATTTTGCTGTTGAAATATGAAAATCAACAACCATTTAGCCTGCTCAATCTGTAAAAAATTTCGTTTTTTTGTATCAATGAGTGCTGTAATCGCAATTTCATATTATATAAAAATATTATACATAGGAAATGGGCAAATTACAAGTATTGACAAGGTTCATTCTCCCTGTTATTTATTGCTTTTATTCCTATAAAAAGAAAGGCTTGCAAGTGCAAAACCAAATGGTACAACCGCATAGCCCGCATTTACTCTTCCGCCATGAAAAAGCACATAACCAGCGCCAATGAATGTTAAAATCGTAAATACAATACTAACTATAAGTGCTAAATTTTTGACAACATTATTCATAGCTTTCTCCTCTTCCTTTTATAAAACATCACCATTTCGTATCAATGTTTAAATATTTATGAATCAATTCCTTTGCCTGAACAAACCTATCAAGATAATCTCCATCAATACAATGATAAGGGGTCTGATATTTATCAAATAAATCCTTAATCTGTCTGCTGTATTTCTCCCTGTCATTTGCAATCTTTTCATTTCTGGTTCCGTCCTGTACAAATGTAATTGTTGGTTCCAAAAACAAAATCAAATCCCATATTGTGATTGCATGAATTGCTTCAGCCAGCTTCGTACAAGCGCTTATTTCTTCTTTATTCGTTAACAAAAAATTCGAATAAAATAAGGTGGTCAGTGCATCTGTATCCACAAATAAAATCCGGTTACTGTAGTTTGCCGCATCCATAATATGAATTTTCTGCCGAATTAGATTTTCATACAGATCTTCTACAATCATCAAATCTTCGCCGCCTGCATATTCACAAGTATCTCTGCCCACCTCTGCAACAAAATTGGTATTGTATGCAGAAGCCAGATTTTGAACCAATGTTGATTTACCAGTACTTTCACCACCAACTACCAAAACTTTTCGTGTGTAATAAGCTTTGCAGACATTGGGCACATAATCCCAATTGCTGCTTGCCCATTCCCTTATCTGTGTAGAACTAATCGGTACTTCTTGCCGTTTGAAGTAAATGACCTCTGATTCAGGACAATATAGACTTTCAAATCGATTTGTTCCTAGGTAATCATCACCGCAGAAAACAGCATCTATCGGTTTGCCGATTGCATTTTTTATATCATTGGCGCCCTTTTCCCAAAAGTAATCTGTATTGTACGCTTCCTTGCTAACCGCTGTATCTTCTATGAGAAGAAGCTTTATATTGGGCAAGTGCTTTGTGCTGTTCAAAATCCAGCGGTAGCGCAGTTCCTTGCTTGTGCTTTCCCTTCCTTCACACCAGCTAATCACTACATATAATTCCTCGCACATTGCAGATGCCTTGATAATATCATGAATATGCCCAATATGAAGTGGGTCAAATGACCCGCCATACATTCCGATGTTGTATTTCATATCAAACTCCTTTTCTGTTCGTATCGGTGCTTTTTGCTGCTTCTTTCTCCCATTTCACGAGCATAATAACAGCATTTCCCAAATAAATGACCCACATCAAAAGCGTCGCAATATTATCACTTCCTGATACAAAATTACACCACCACATATAGACACTAAATATATCTACTGCTACCCAAATCCACCATTGTTCTGCAAACATGCGAACACTGACAATCATTGCAATCACAGAGGATACCGTTGTAAATGCATCTACAAATGGCATTGCGTCTCCTAAACGCACCAAAATTAATCCATACAAATATGTACAAACAAGAATAGACAACACCAAAATAAGTTTACTCATCCAATTCATGTGCCTTTTTTCAACTTCTTGTGTCTCTTGATTCATATGTTTCTTCCATACATAAAAACCAACAAACTGCATAGGCACATAATACAATGCATTCAACATCGTTTCTCCATACAAAGCAGCCTTGTACGAAATAATCGCATATAATACTGTATTGATAAGACCAAAAATATAAGCAGATAATTTTCCCTTTCCAGTACATACCACACATGCAACACCCGTTACCGCGGAAACGATACCCATTATGGAATCTCCCCAATAAATGCTCAATCCCATAATTATCGCACATGCAAGTATTAACCAAAAGAGCTCCCACTTTTTCCAACCCTCAATTTCATTTCTGATAAATTTTCGAATCGTTTTCAAATATTCCTCCTTAGACCTTTATATACAATTCAAACCCCTTTTTAATCTACTCTAATGGCATATGTCTGTAATTCCCCAATCCTACGCTGTCAAATTCATCTTTTCCCGGTTCTATGCATACGCCCATTTTTCGCAATATCTGGTTGATTATCCCTTCTTTGTCAGATGGACCTTCTATTCTCTCTCCATTTTCAAACAGTACGCCTGCCTGTGTGCCAACACCGCCAAAATAATCTGTTTCCAGATATGCCAACATTCCATTCTTTGAGTAAGGCTGTAAGATTTGTTCCCAAATCGCAGAGGTCAAAAGCAGAAATCTATCATCGTTTAAAGTGTCCTTTGTATCTGCCAATTCTTCGATATCATCAAAGAATTGATTCGTTAAAAAAATCATTGCAAATTGTTGTTTGAGAGGAATCATATTTGCCGCGTCCCAGTTTGATGCGATGTTTTCAAGGATATTTATTTCACCTATAAAAATCTGAATGCAATGTCCCATATAACGCCTCACATTTCTTGTAAATTTTATTCAATTCTGTATGTTTTATAAATTTAGAAAAATCTCCGGTACAGATTTTTTTCTAAATTTATATTTCTGTACTTTGGTTAATGGTATTTCATAGTGGCTGCTGGTCTTGGAGTATTTTCCACTCAAAATATCTTTATAAAGCGTATCAATAAATTGTTCCCATTCTTCCAGTTTACTTTCTTTTACAAAACCCTCCAAATAAGCAAAACCATCAGCAAGATAGAAAATTTCTAACGCTAATGCGAGATCGCAGTCCTGATTGCTTAAAATTTTTTTTGGAATTTCAAAACCATCATCCCAATTATACTCATTCAATATTTTCTTCAAATCGTTGCACGACATATTCATCGTCTCCATTTTACCTTTGGCTTTTCTAATTATACCACAATTACAAGAGCCTGGAAACACCAAGTTTTTTTGCTACAATTCACACTTACGCCAGATTTCTCATATACTTACAACGATTTCGGTGTGAA
>OFGR01001665.1_pt1 | contig 16780 bp, 18 predicted proteins | sample 1521811 | NCBI WGS metagenome assembly OFGR01 (sample SAMEA3504098, study PRJEB24116) | mouse gut metagenome | biome: mouse gut; feature: mouse-associated habitat; material: faeces | place: Denmark | collected 2011
CTGATTCGGGATTGGTACAATAAAAAACACAACCGCTGCTAATAGATAAAGAGCAACGCCTACATCTGCTTTCTTCATACCTGTCAATCCCACCTTTCTTTTCCGTATATTTTCCGCATGAATGCAGCCCTCATAATGCCTGGTTCCTGTTTTGCGGATAGGAACTGCATATAATATTCATTCATAATCGTTTTGTTTTCGTTTTATATCTGGTATTTTTTCGTATCTGTTTCTTAAATCATCTGATAACGCCGCTGTTTTATTCTGCATTCATGTTAAACCATATCAGCGGCCCGGACCTGTTCTTTCGTTTTTCAAGGCCCGCTACAGCCTGTTTTTCATGCGGTATACCGCTGCTAAAATCTCCGCCACGGTCTGGTACAGCTCCGGCGGAATTTCCTCCCCGATTTCCACATTTGCATAAAGCATCCGGGCTAACGGCTTGTTCTCTACAATCTCCACGCCAGCTTCCTTTGCTTTTTCCTTAATCTGGAGAGCCAGGTAATCCGTTCCCTTTGCAAGCACAAGCGGTGCTTCCGCTTTTTCCGCGTCATATTTAAGTGCAACGGCATAGTGTGTCGGGTTTGTAATCACGACGTCCGCCTGCGGCACATCCTGCATCATGCGCCTTTGGGATGCTTCCCTCATGCGCGCGCGCTGCTTGCCCTTAATCTGCGGGTCACCTTCGGTATTTTTATACTCGTCCTTGACCTCCTGCTTGGTCATTTTCAAATCATCTTTATATTTCCATTTCTGATAAATAAAATCCAGAATTGCTATGACAAAATAAGCCACAGAAATTTTCAGGCCCGTATTAATAACAACCGAACCAACTAAAATAATTGCCTGCATCAGGGACATATTATATAACAGCAGCAGGTTTCTTGAATTTTCCTGGATGGAAGACCAGGCAACCCACGAAATCAGCAGGATTTTCGCGATTGATTTCACCAGCTCGATTAAGGATTCTTTCGAAAACATCCGTTTGATGCCATTCATTGGATTAAACTTCTTAAAATCCGGCTTGAGCGGCTTGGCTGTAACCTTCCATTTTACCTGCAGGACATTTATGGTAACCATGGCCAGAAAACCAACCCCGAAAAACGGGGCTACCATTTTTAACAGCTCCATCATGGCACGCTGGGTCAGCTGTGCACTGGCCCGTCCGGTCAGGCCGCTTTTGTTTTCTTCAAAAAATTCAGGAATCCGGCCATAAAAATTATCAAACAGCCCAATCATGCTGTCTCCGAGAAAAGACATCGTAATCTGGAGCAGCACAAATAAAATCAGCAGCCCCACTGCATTGTCCAGTTCCCGGCTCTTGGCCACCTTGCCGTCGTTTCTGGCATCTGACAGCTTTTTTGCGGTAGGCTCCTCGGTTTTTTCCCCGCCTTCCCCGTCTTTGGCAAACCACTGCAGGTCAAGCACGAAATGATATGCTTCCTCCTGCCAAAGTTTTTCCTGCACCTGCACCTGTTCCTTAATCACTTGCATACATCCCTTTTATCATATATACTACAAGGCGCTTCATTTCCTGCGAGACACTGCCCGCAACGCCTGAAATCAGTGACATGGCCAGATATATAATCACAAGCCCGACCAGAACCTTCATCTGTATGCCGACCGCAAACATATTCATCTGCGGCGATACCTTTGCCATAATTCCGAGCACGCAGTTGACAACCATGCTGCATGCAAATACAGGCAGCGTAATGCGGAAACCCAGCATTATCAGGGCAGACATATAACTTGTAATCCCTTCCAGCAGATACTCCCACTGAAACACCTGCTGGTTTATGGGCAGCAGCTGGTAAGAATCACATACTGCGCGTATCACATAATGGTACATATTCGTAGCCAGCAGAACCAACATCGTCATGTAATTGTACATGCTGCCGGTAATGCTCTCTGTCATCTGGGTCATCGGATTAAATTCCTGTGCCATGGAAAGCCCAATCTGCATGTCAATAAGCGTACCCGCGAACAAAACAATAGAATTACAGATACTGGCTGAATAACCAATCAGCAATCCTGTAATTCCTTCCCTGACCACAATAACCCCATATTCCATTATACCTGTGTAAGCAAGGTTCTGCTCCGGCAAAACGCCTGTCAGCATAATCGCAATACAGCCTGCCATTCCTATTTTTGTCCTGGATGGAACTCCCCGCATGCCAAAAAAAGGCGCCGCGAAAATACATGCAGAAATCCGTGCCAGTATCAAAAGAAAATATTCAAATGTCTGTAACGAAAACGTTGCACTGACCATGATACTTTCCTATCCCAAATCACACATACAGGCTGAAATCCGACCAGAGCTGTACCATAAATGTCGACATATTGTTTAACATCCATGCACCGGTCAGCAGCATGACCGCAAAAACAGCCAGAATCTTCGGTACAAACGTCAGTGTCTGCTCCTGTATGGATGTGACCGTCTGAAAAATACTGATAATCAGGCCCACAATCAGCGATGTAAGCAGAAGCGGCGCTGACGTCAAAATAATTGTATAGACTGCTTCCCTGGAAATGTCCATAACCTGGCCATCTGTTATCATAAGCAAACCTCCCTAATATCCAGTCTGAAGCTGTCAGAGAAATGTCCTGACCAGCTCCCGAATTACAAGATTCCAGCCGTCTGCCAGCACAAACAGCAGAATTTTAAATGGCATTGATATCGTAGTCGGCGGCAGCATCATCATGCCCATCGACATCAGCACAGATGACACAACCATATCAATGACAATAAATGGAATATAAATAATAAATCCGATAATAAATGCTGACCGCAGCTCGCTGATAATATAACTCGGCACAAGCACGGTAAACGGAATATCATCCATGGTTTCATAAGTAACATCCGCAATTTCACAGAACATATTGACATCCTTTTGCTGTGTCTGCGAGTACATAAACTCACGGAACGGCACTTCTGCCCGTTCCAGCGCTGTTTCAAACGTGATTTCGCCCTTATCCAGCGGACGGATGGCTTCTTCATTCACTCTTGTAAAGGTCGGCGTCATAATAAACGCCGTCAGAAAAAGCGCCAGGCCAATCATAACCTGATTCGGCGGCGATGACTGCGTGCCAAGCGCAGTCCTGACAAAATGAAGCACGACAATAATGCGGGTAAAAGAGGTCAGCATTATCATAATCGATGGTGCCAGAGAAAGAACTGTCAGCACAATCAGCATCCGTATCGGAGCCGATATCCCGCCTTCCTCATTCGGCCAGCTTATCCACAATCCGTCATTATAATCTGCAGACGGTTCCTCCCCGCCTGCTGCTGAATCAAAATTACCGATATTATCCCTGGATGCCGCATAGGTACGCTGCCCGGTGCCAGCCACCAGACAAACAGCCAGCGCCATTATGGCAAGCATAAATGACGCCATGCAATATATTTTCTTTCCTGTACTCATTCTTTTCATTCTTACAGTCTGCCTTACTTTTTTGGAAGATGATGTCTGACTTTTTCAAGAATGTCATGGAAACTCTCACCCATGTCTATCCTCTGCCCTGCCGTGTTGGCAGCATCAATGTGCAGCTGGTCTTTTGTAAACTCGGCCAGTTTATCCACATGATCCCTGCTGACTGCAATGACAAGGTATACATCTCCTGCTTCTATTATCTGTATGTAGCTGTTCGCTGATATTTTCAGCGTCTCAATTATCTTTAAGTTCTGGTTATGCATCTGCCCCTGCTGATATCTCGCTATCCAGCGGGTTGTCAGCAAGGCAAGAAGCATCACAATGACAAACAGTATCAGGACGCTGATAAGCTGCCCGATACTGTTCAGCCAGGCAGATGCCGGAACTGACAGCATAAGCTTAACCAACTACTTTTTTCACAGCTTCCAGCACGCGTTCCGCCTGGAATGGTTTTACGATAAAGTCTTTCGCACCGGACTGGATTGCCTCAATAACCATCGCCTGCTGTCCCATAGCAGAACACATGATGACACATGCACCCGGGTCAGCTTCCTTGATTGCTTTCAGCGCCTGAATGCCATCCATTTCAGGCATTGTAATATCCATCAGCACGAGGTCTGGCTTTGTCTCGTTAAATTTTTCCACTGCCTTGAGGCCGTTTTCAGCTTCTCCGGCAATTTCGTAGCCATTCTTTGATAAGATGTCCTTAATCATCATTCTCATAAATGCTGCGTCATCACAAATTAATACTTTCTTTGCCATAATACACGTTCTCCCTTATTTTCTAATATGATTGTTTTGTCTCTTGCATGACATTCTAATCTATTATAACATAAAACAATAAATGTTAGCAATTACTTTATAATTTCTGTAATTCTTACACCAAAACTTTCTTCAATTACAACAACTTCCCCTTTAGCGACATACTTGCCATTGACCAGCACATCGATTGGTTCGCCTGCAATCTTATCCAGTTCAATAATGGTTCCCGGTGCAAAATCCAGAATTTCCTGAATGGACTTTGTCGTGCGTCCCAGCTCTACCGTAACCTCTAACGGCACATCCATAATAAGGTCGATATTTTCTTTCTGGAAAATCGCCGGATTGAAATCGCCCGAAAAGCTCTGGAACTGCGCCTGCTGCACATTGACTGGCTGTCCCATCATCGGCTGCTGCATCATCATCGGCTGTCCCATCTGCCCCATCATTGGCTGCCCCATCATCGGCTGCTGCATTGCAGGCTGTGCGGCCGGTGCAGGCTGCGGTGCCGGTGCCGGTGCTGCTGCAGGCTGTGCGGCCGGTGCAGGAGTCTCCTGCATGTCTTTTGTCATATTTTTCGTAATGCTCTCGCACATCTCTTTTGCAAAAGAAATCGGGTACAGCTGCATAATCGTACTGTCTACCAAATCCCCGATTTCCATTTTAAAAGAAATACGGACAAAATTCCCGGTTAAGAACTCGTCTATTTCCCGTTCATCCAGGCTGTCTGTCATATCAATCAGATTCGCTTCCGGCGGGCTGATATCAATCGTTTTATCCAGCATCGAAGAAAGTGATGTTGCAGCAGAACCCATCATCTGGTTCATTGCCTCGCTGATGGCACTTAAATGCATCTCGCCCAGCTCCACATCGATATTCGTTCCATCTCCGCCCATCATCAGGTCCGTAATGACTTTTACGTCCTGTTCTTTTAATACCAGAAGATTGCTGCCGTCCAGCCCGACTGTATATGCAATCCGGATAAACACGCACGGACGCTCATACTGGCTTACAATATCATCCCAGGTAGCCATAGCTACAACCGGGGTTGAAATATCTACCTTATGGTTGACCAGTGAAAACAGCGTTGTTGCCGCCGTGCCCATGCTGATATTGGCAATTTCCCCAATGGTGTCGCGCTCGTCAGCAGTCACCTCATCCGAGGAGGCACCCGACGAAGCTGCGGAAGCGCCGCCTGACGAATCCGCGCCATTTTGAAGAAGGGCTGTTATTTCTTCCTGTGACAATACTCCATCCATAATATTCCCTATTCCTCTCTAATAATTGATGTTATCCTGACTGCATAATCATCACCCGATACCCCGGGCAGGGCTGTGAACTTTTTAATGCTCCCGACATAAATCTCCAGTTCATCTTCCACCTTTGTGTCCAGCCGGATAATATCACCAGGCTGAATCCTTGCAAAATCACTGATAGAGAATGCACTGTGGCCCAATACAGCCTTGACAGGTATCGGCGCTTTTTCCAGCAGGCTTTCCACCATATTGCTGTAAGAAATTTCTTCTTTTTCCTGCTGGCTGGAATACCAGAACTTTGTATTCAGCTTATCCATGACAACATCCAGTGTAATATAAGGAAGGCATACATTCATAAGGCCCTCTACATCACCGATTTTGATATTAATCGTAATAATCGCAATCATTTCACTTGGCGAAATAATCTGCGCAAACTGCGAATTCGTCTCTATCCGCTCCAGGCGCGGATTCAGCTGCACGACATTTTTCCACGGCTCCCTTAACAGGTTGACACATACGGTCAGCAGCCGCTCAATAATCAGCAGCTCGATTTCTGAAAACTCCCTTGTCTTTGCCAAAGGCTCTCCCATGCCCCCGAGCATCCTGTCTACCATGGCATAGCCGATATTGGTCGCCATTTCCAGAAGGATATTGCCCTTTAACGGTGCAAAGTTAATCACGCCTAACAGCATTGGATTTGAGAGCGAGTTCGCAAACTCCGAATAGGTAACCGCTTCGGAATTGACCACTTCCACCTGTATATTTTTTCTCAGATATACCGGAAGATTCGTAGAAAGCAGCCTGCCGTAATGTTCAAAAATAATTTCCAGCGTCCTGAGATGTTCCTTGGAAAATTTAGAAGGCCTTGCGAAATCATAATTTTTGACCGGCTTTTCTTCTACGTCTTTCATTTCATCTACGTCAACCTCGCCGCTGCTTAAGGCCTTCAGCAGATTATCTATCTCGCTTTGAGACAGAACATCAGCCATGAATCTCACCACCCGTCATTTGTTTTTCTAACAATAGCTGATTTTGTTTATCACACATGATTTACTGGTAATTCACGGCTGATAAATTCACAGCAACCATAAACTCAGAATCAAACAGTTCCTGCATCTGTCCTAACATCTCATCACGGATTTCCTTCTGTCCGGCGTCAGATTTAATATCTGACAGTGAGTAGCGCAGGAATGTATTGGAAACAATTTCTTTTAACAGGTCAACCCTGTCGGCAATTAACGGCTGCTTTTCTGCGTAATCGCTGTCTTCTTTATTCAGCGTTACCGATACGGTAGCCACCACATAATGTGACTTGCCGTCATCGCCGTCCCGGAGCGTAAAAGTCATTGGATCTTCCCCGGTCAGGTTCACAAGCTCGGTCTGCTCGATTGGAATTGTGCTGACATTATAAGTCTTGCCGCTTTTTAATTCCAGCTCCACTGCACTGCACACGGTTGCAACGAGCTCATTTGTTTTCTTCGCAGCCGGCACCAGTGTAATCATGATGACTGCGGAAAGCACTACATTTACAAATACAAGTGCCATAATCAGTACAGTCATTAAATTCTTTTTCATCTGTCCCACCCATCCTTTATTTTTTATTATCCGAATTATATGAATTAAATATTTTAATTTCAACCCTGCGGTTCTGCGCGCGCCCTTCCGGCGTGCCATTGTCAGCTACCGGGATATAATCGCCCCGCCCGGACGACTTGATGCTGGCCGGATCCAGGCTGGTCTCTGCCCGCAGATGGTCTGCCACCGATAATGCACGGTACATGGACAATACATTATTATCCGCAAACCGGGCATTGTGTACCGGCACATTGTCCGTATGCCCTTCGATTTCTATTGTATGATTGTTATATCTTTGCAGTACCTTTCCGATTTTATTGACAAGCAGCACGGCTTCCTGTGTCAGTTCCGCAGAACCGGTCTCAAACAGCATGGCACCGTTTAACGTCATGGACACATACTGCCCGTTAAAATCCACCATGACCTTATCCTGAATGCCGTATTTTGCAAGCAGGCGTTCCGCCCGGTCTGCCATCTGCTCGGATTCCTGAAGCTGGGCTTCTTCCATAACATCCTTCGCTTTCTGCTGCGTAATCTCATTATCATCCGTGCCTGCCACAAAATTTTCGCCCTGGTCTCTTTCTGCTTCCAGGCCGTCCTCCTGCCCTTCTTTCACATCAATGCCCATTTCCGGGTTGGAGTTCTGGCCGTCGTTATCTGCCATGGTCTTTAAAATATTGTCTTCCTCTGCATCCGATTTTCCGTCTCCGCTGGAAGTCGCCTTTGGATTAAAGTATACGTCGTATTTCTGCATCGAATTAATCCCGGCAGACACCATCTTGCCTTCACCTACGGAAGCACCGCCGCCCTTTAAAATACTGTACTGGCTCTGGAGAGAGGCTACAAGTGCTTCGAACTTCGCTTCATCCACCGATGACATCGAAAACAAAAGCACGAAAAAACATAACAGAAGGTTCATCAGGTCACTAAACGTGGCCATCCACCCCGGCGCGCCCTTCGGCGCTTCTTCCTGTTTCTTCCTGGCCATAATTATTCACCTCCGCCGCCTGGGCCGCCGCTTAATCCTTCACGGACAGCCGGAGCTAAGAAGGATTTCAGCTTTTCTTCAATAACACGCGGGTTCTCGCCTGCCTGAATCGAAAGCAGCCCTTCGACTGTAATTTCCTTTACCATCATTTCAAGGTCATTGTTTACTTTCAGCTTGGATGCTGTCGGATCACAGAGCCAGTTCGCAATAATGGAACCATACAGCGTCGTTAACAGGGCAACCGCCATGTTCGGCCCGATGGTGGAAGAATCCGTCAAGTTCTTCAACATCTTAACAAGACCAATCAGCGTACCAATCATGCCCCATGCAGGACCTAACGCACCCCACTTCTCATAAAAGCTGATAACGGTTTTATGCCTGGTTTCGATACAGGATAAGTCCGTTTCCAGAATTCCGCGTACCAGCTCCGGGTCTGTACCGTCGACGACAAGCATAATGCCCTTTTTCAAAAATTCGTCCTCAATGCCGTTTGCCGCTTCTTCCAGTGCCAGCAGGCCTTCCTTTCTGGCAATGTTCGACAAGTTAATAATATTGCGGATAGCCTCTGCTGCATCCGCCGCTGGATTTTTCAACGTCAGGGAAAATGCTTTGAAGGAATTGACTGTGTCTGAAATTTTGTTACATGCCAGTACACCGCAAAGGGAACCACCGATTGTAATAATGACTGAAGGAACGTCAATGAAGGAATCTCCAATGACCCCGAAATTGAAGCTCATGGTGGCTGTTTCGAATGAGATACCAAATACCATCATGGCTACACCAATTATCAAGCCTAATAATGTTGCTATGTCCACTTTTTTCACCTACCAATAATTTTTTCTCTTGTATAACATTTCTATGTACCGGACAGCTGCCATTTTCTGTATCACGCGTCCTTAATCCCGGTTTTCCTGCTGGTGTACTGCAGGAGACGGATGAAATGTTAAACAATCACTCAATATTTTTCTCTTATATAATATTACTAGATTTTGTATCTCTTGTCTACTTTCTTTTACAATAATTTTTTTGCCGGATAAAAAAGAAATGACTGTGTCCGGTGTTTCTTCTACGAATTCTATCTGGTCTGAATTAATCAATAGCTTTGTTTCGTTCAGTCTTGTTACTTCAATCATGATTTTCCCCCGCATGCTGCATAATGTCAGACAGAAACAGTCTGAAACGCTGCCGTTCTTATGGATGCCGCAGATTATGCAGCAATCCATAAGAACATATCATTCTGGCAGCGCTCAGGCTATCGCTTCTTTATTCAGGACAAATGATTATCTCTTAAGGTTTACTAATTCTTCCAGAATACTGTCCGATGTAGAAATGACTCTGGAGTTTGCCTGATAACCACGCTGTGTCGTAATCATCTGCGTAAACTCGGTTGCCAGGTCTACATTGGACATTTCCAGTGTACCGCTGTCCATCGTGGAACCATCGGAATCCATTTCCACGCCGATGCCGTCAAACTGCCCGGAGTTCATGGTAGTACGGTAGCAGTTATCACCGATGCTCTCCAAGCCGGAAGCGTTTCCAAACCTTGCTACGGCAATCTGTCCGAGACAGGTCGTATTGCCGTTGCTGTAGCTGCCGAAAACCCTGCCGCCCTGGTCAACGGACAATCCGATTAAGGTACCGACCATTTTTCCATCGCCTTCGCCTCTATTGCCGTTTGACATAGCCGCAGTGGATGAACCGCCGTTGGCAAGGTTCTGCAGCGTAGAGAAGTCAATCTGGATGTCGGAAAATGGGTTCGGGTTATCTCCTTCCATTTTATAGTTGGACAGGCGCAGTGTCTGGGTCGTGCTGCCCTGCTGTCCGATATAGGTCAGGCTGCCGTCAGAAGTCGAAAACTTTGCCAGAAACCCATCCGTTGCCGGCGTTAAGATTTCATAATGGCCGTCGCCTTCATAATAACGGAATTCCACATCCGGCGGAAGCTTGGTTGTGAAAATATCCCGTTTGTTAATGGATTCTACATCCGCCTCATCCGCAAGCAGGTAACCAAAGCCTAAATAATCACGCAGCGTGGTTATTTCTGTCGCACCTTGAAGAAATTTATTATCTCCAGTCAGCTTATTCCAAGGAGCACCCAGAGGAGTGGTAGCGGCCTCAGCAGGATCCTGCCTTATAGTAAATTCAGGAGTCGCACTATTTGGATTTGTAATCACCACTTGCAGATTTACTCCATCAACTCCCGGAGTCGTTCCTGCTGTAATACCCAGATACTTTGAAAACTTGCTTGCCAGCTCTTTTAACTGGGAACTGTTCAGCTTATAAATTTCCACGGCATCGGTACTGCCTTCCAGCTTATTCTGAAAATCCCCGGCATCCAGCCATTCCTGCAGCTTCTGATATACGGTATCTCTTTTTACAAGCTCAACATTATCCATTCCAGATGTATCTGCATCAGGATCAAGCGGAGTTGCTTTAATTGTACCTGTCCCATCAACCTCAACTTGATTCAGCCATCCGATAGGCAGGACTGTTTCCGGCCTGGCTACACGGTTCCCGGCAGCATCATACAGCGCCATAGAATATGACGACTTCGGCGTTGGTGAATCAGTATCCGTCCTTGTCAGTGTATACCGGATTGTATAGCCGTCCGGCATTGTAAACTTATCCCCGGCAATATTCGTATAAGACATATACTGGTTAATGACGGATGCCGGGAAATTGTATTCTTTTGTATCAGAATTTTCAATTGCAGTTCCGGTATCATCTACAGCCGGCTTTGCAGTCGTTAAAATTCGTTTCAGCGCACCTGCCATACCGCTCGATAGGATATAGTTATCCGTAATATTTACCTTGCTGCCCTGTGCATTATCCGTGCCGAACAAATCGCTCAGCCTTGTGCCGGAGCCCGAAATAATGGACTTTCCGTTGCTGTCTTTAATGTCAATCAGGTTAATCGCATACTCGCCGTCTGCCGTCATTTTCTGGGCTGCAAACTGTGCCGTATAGGAATACCCGAGGTTGTCGAAGAAGTTTAAGTTCATCCGGTAGCCGGTATCGGAATTTACATTTGAAGTATTGTCATCCAAAATACCCGTGCAGACACCCTTCGTTGTATATTCCGGCTGGGAAGTCTGGTTATCTGTGGACATGATTTTTAACGGGGACACGGTATCTTTACGGATATTTCCGTTTGCGTCTACCTGCCAGCCCATAACCATATAACCGGTAGATTCCATACAGAGGTTTCCGGCACCGTCTACATAAAAAGCACCTGCCCTCGTGAATACGTTTTCTGTTCCGGTATTTACAATATAAAAGCTCGTAGAATTCTTATCCGAAAGCTTTAAGTCAAAAGCTTTTCCGGTAGATTCGGATGAACCGCCCGTATCAATATCAATCGCCGTGGATGCGAAGGTTGTTCCAAGACCAATCTGCTTTGCATTGACACCGCCCTTGCCTGTCTGTGCATTTGCACCGGATGCGAAGGATGTTGTCTGATACATCATGGTCGCGAAGGTAGTACGGGATGATTTAAATCCTACGGTATTTACGTTCGCAATATTGTTGCCGATTACGTCCATTTTCGTCTGATGGGTTTTTAAGCCCGCTACAGACGAATACAATGCTCTCATCATAGTGAATTGACCTCCTGATTTTTCATGGGCGCAGCTGCCCGGTTTTTAAGGCATTTGTTTCTGCTGCGCCTTCTTTCTTTTGCTGCGCTGCATGGCTTCTTCTGTCAGTCCGAAGCCGCAGCTTTCCTTTCGGTCCAGCTTATATAATTACAGCGCCATCGATATTGGTAAAAATATTTTCGCCCGCTTCACTTTTATCTAACGCGGTTACAACCGTCTTATTCGGCACATTTACGATAAACGCCAGTGAATCGACGATGACAAGGGAATCATGAATGCCCTTTTCCCCTGCTTTTCTGACACCAGATTCCAGCCGCTCATTCTGCTCCCTGGAAAGGCTGATGTTGCGGTTTTCCAGCCGCATGGACGCATGCTTGGAAAATTTTAACGCGGGCTGCGGTGCCTGCAGTTTTGCCTGCTGCGTCTGCCTTAGCACTTCCTCAAAAGACAGCTTTGGGCCTGCATCCGCTGCAGCATCATTCTTCTGCGTCAGATACTGTTCCGTCATCTGCTGTATGGAAGTGAATTGTTTTTCGATTCCTTTCATTATCTTCGCTCCATCCTTTTTGCCTGACAGCCATAGCTTCCCTGCACTGCCTATCCTGCAAAGATTACGGCCTGTTAATTTTCTGCATTCACGTTTGTGTCACTGCTGCTGCCACTGCTTTCCGTACCCTCAGTACTTTCATCGGTTTCATTGCTGCTATCGGTATTGTTATTTTTATTCTGTGCTTTTAATTCATCCAGAATCTGCTGAAGGAGTGCAGCCGCTTCATCCTTTGGATCTTCCTCACCCGTTGTATTTCCGAATTTTTTATTTGCCGCGTCAACCGCTTCTTTGACTGCGTTGTACTGGTTAATGGTTTCTTCTGCCACGTTCTTGCGCTGGCTGTCTGTCAGGTTCTCATAAAGCTCTTTTGCTTTATCCATCTGCTTGGTGTACTCAGCCAGTGTTTCCCTGTCTGCTTCTTCCACCTCTCCGGCTGACGGAAGCCCTTTGACCACGCCGGTAAACTGGGTCGCCTTTAATGAATCCATCTTTGCTTCCAGTGCGCGCAGCTTATCCAGGTATTCCTTCTGTACGAATTTCTTCTGGGTATCGGTCATCTTATCATATTCTTCACGGGCCGATTTGACAAGTCCTTCATCATTGATGGTCAGGTTCTGTTCCGGCGGAAGCAGTTTTACCATCTCATGGAATTCGTTTGCTTTTACGGAGCCTAAATAGTATTCTTCTTCCACGACGGTATCAAGCTTATCAATGTCATAAAGCTTATCATTGACGCAAAGCTTTGTCTTGCCGTCTTCTTTTGTAATATAATCTACTTTTCCTTTGACGAATCCGTTATCCCCGTCGTTTATCAGGACATATTTCCCAACCAGGCTGTTTGCAGACTGCTTTGCAAATTCCTGCTGCATGTTATTGAGCGATTCTACCATGGAAAATGTTGCCATCTGTGCAACCCACTCGGTATTGCTCGTCGGCTCTAACGGATCCTGGTACTGCATCTGTGCAACCAGAAGCTGCAGGAACTGGTCCTGGCCCATCTCATTTCCGACATTTTTTTTCTTGCTGCCAGAACCTGATGCTTCGGATGTGTCCTGTACAATCTGGCCGTTTTCTACCTGCTGTATAATTGCCATATGCTGTTCTCCTTTCTGATTTTACTGGTTTTAATGATTTAACTTTTTTTGTTTTTCCCCTGATGCTGACTGGGGCTATGCTTTAAAGTCCACATTATTGCCGTTATCCCGCATAATGCGTGCCACAAGCATTTCTTCTTCTGACATCAGGCCGGACATGCCTTCCATGCCGGATATGCCGCCGGTTTCTCCTAAATTGATGCTCCTTCTTGAACGCCTTTCCGTGCGTTCTTCCTGCTGTCTTGCCTGTTCTTCCTGGCTGTGGGCATCGCGTTCTAAATTGCTCTCGAACTCGTGCGCGCCTGCGGAAACTTCCACGGCATCCACCTTGATTCCCTGCTGGTTCAGCGTATCTTTTAATATTGCTGCCTGCTGTACGAGCGCTTCCTTGATATTTTCATTCTGTGCCGTCAGCTGCGCGGTAACCGTTCCCTGCTTTTCTGATACATGCAGGTATACTTTTCCGAGATTTTCCGGATTCAGCTGCATTTCAATCGACTTGACATCTTCTGACAGATTGATTTTTGTATATTCCACAATCTGGTCAATGACTTCCTGCATCGGTATCTGCGGCAGCGGGGCCTGTGTGTTCACATTCTGCGGTGCCTGCGGTGTCTGGACTGCCGGCTCGGCATGATGTACGTTTGCCGTAAAATCCATATGCGGATTTTCTGCGGCACTCTGTTTCTGAGCCATCGCATTGTTCAGGCTGTCGTCTGCGGTTTCTTCTTCTCCCGTTTTGGAGTGCTCCTGCTGCGGCTGTGCCTGCTGCACCTGCTTTTGTTCAGGCTGTTCTTCTTCCTGCACCTGTACCTGCTGCGGCTGTGCCTCCTCTGTTTCAGCTGTTTTTTGCACCTGTACGGTTTCTGCCGCATGCGTGGTTTCTGTCCTGGCTGTATCTGCTGCCTGTTCCGTTTCCTGCGGTACCTGCTGCCGGGTTTCCTGCTGCGGCACCTGCTGTACTATTTCCTGTGCAGGCGCTTCCTGCACGCCTGTTTCCGTAACATTTACGGTCTCCTGCGGCTGTGTCTGCACATTCTGCGTATCACTGATTTTTGCCATCAGTTCATCCATGGTCATGCCCAGGTCTTCTAACAGGTTTTCAGTCACTGCTGTGGTTTCCTGCAATACCTGCTGGAAATTCTCATGAAACAGCATCATTCCTGCATCTTCACTGCCGGTCAGCTGCGCTGCAAGCGCGGTCAGCTGCTGCGGATTCAAAAGGTCTGTCCCGGTCAGCCCGAGCAGCTGCATGGCTGCTTCTATCTGCTCGTCATCGACACCCAGGTTTTCCTTTATAATCTCCTTCATGTCTTCAACCGCTTCTTCCACTGCGTCCGTCACGGTTTCTGCATCCGCATTCTGCACATCTTCTGAACTGCTTACCTTATCTGCCTGTGCTGCTGATTTTGACTGGCACTGCTCATATTGCTGCTGCACGCCGCTATCCCGGCCCTGCGCCTTTACCTCTGCCGCCGGAACGGTATTCTGCTGCTGCACCGCAGCCTGCGCCGTATTGGAAGAATTCTGGTGCATGTAATTGGAAAACGCACCCTGCAGTCCCTGCAGCTTCTGCGTCTTCACTCCGGATGTTTCCGCTGTCCGGGCTGCCTGGCCTGTGCCGGAAACCGTCATTAGCTGTATTGCTGGCATTCTCTGCCTCCTTTCCTTCATGGCGCCTCGTAAATCCAAAGACCCCGGTGAATTAAAATCTATATATAAACTGCACCGGAACACGGATGCGTCCCGCCACAGAATATATCTGGCATCTGATTTGCTGGCTAGTTTTTATCTGGCTCCAGCATTTTTGTCAGCTTCGCTGCATTGTCCTCACTCATTGCCGAAAGAATATCAGCCCGGCTTTCCGAGGTCATTTTTTCCAGTATACGCTTGACAAGCGACATATCATCGGTCATCGTATCAAAGATTGCAGCGGCTTCCTTTGCTTTCATGGACGAATAGGTCTTGACATAATCGTTTACCTTGTCGTTATACTGCCCCTGCTCGACCACTTCTTTATAAAGCACTTCTGCATTATCCGGGTCAATTGCCTCATAAAATTTCTGATACTCCGAAATATCCGGCGCATCATCCCCGAATACGACTTCTTCATAAAACTCCTGCTTGAGTGTTTCAAACGCTGCTTCATTGTCCCGGTATTTGCGGTATTTGCGCACCTGTGCCTGCAGCTCCTCAATCCGGGCATCCTTATCCTTATCCGACTGCAGGCTGCCATCCAGCTCGCCTTCCAGCTCCTGAATACGCGCGATTGCTTCATCCAGCGTCTTATACGGATAATCTTCGTTTTCTTCTTCCTTCTTTTTTGCTTCCGGAAGAATTTTATTGACATACGGCACGTCTTTTAATATCGGGTACAGCACGGTAGAGCCAAATCCGCCTACGTCGAGCCGTACAAGCAGTGCCAGTATTCCAAGCCAGATTGCGATAATTACAATCGTAGCGAAAAACACAACCAGCTTTCCGCCGGCTGTTTCCTGTTCTTCCGCCATTTCGCTTTCCTGTCTTGCAGCTTTTTTTTCCTGTTTCTTTTTCAGTTTTTCTTCTTTTTTTCTGGCCTTTTCTTCTTTTTTGGAATCCTGCTGTGCTTCCATTGCATTATCCGGCATTTAGAATCTCCTCCTTATGTGCTGCTTTCCCCATGATAAGTATAACTGACCAGCTCGTTGACAGCCTGGTTTTCCTCATAGGCCACTTCCTGCCTGAACTCCTCAAAAGCCCGCTCCCGCAGCTTTTCAAAGGTTTTGCGCTCCATCATCATTTCATTCAGCCTAAGCCGTGCCGCCTCAGCCTGCTTTTCTGCCGCATGGACAACCATCATCTGCGCGCGGATTCTGGATTTCATAATATCAATCGACTGCTTATTCTCCCGGATATCCCGGATGCTGATGCTGCCGTTTACCAGATCCACAGCCCGCTTTTCATACATGGAACGCTGCGTAATCAGCATCTGCAGGGCGCCTTCTTCCTTGCGCAGCCTTGCATTTGCCTGCCCATATGCAATCTTTGCCTGGCTTTCTAACTTCAGCTTGATATCTAATATGCTTTGCAGCTTAAATATAAACTTTGCCATGGAATCCCCTTATTTTATGCCTGCCGGTATTTTCATCCGGCTTAATCCCGAAACATTTCTTCCAGGCGCTGTATGATTTCTTCAAAAGAAAACTTCTCCATGGTTCCCTGCATCAGAAACTGATTGACTGCATTGATTTTCTGGACTGCATAATCAATCGCTGCATTCGAACCGCTCTTATAAGCCCCGATATTAATCAGGTCTTCTGCCTCATCATAAGTACCCAGTACGTTGCGCAGCTTTCCGGCTGCACTCTTATGTGAATCCCCTGCAATGGCACTCATGCAGCGGGAAATGCTTGCTAATACATCGATGGCCGGGTAATGGTTTTTCTGCCCGAGCCGTCTTGATAATACAATATGCCCGTCAAGGATGCTTCGTGCCGTATCGGTAATCGGCTCGTTAAAGTCATCCCCATCTACTAATACGGTATATAAGCC
>OFGR01001666.1_pt1 | contig 16774 bp, 15 predicted proteins | sample 1521811 | NCBI WGS metagenome assembly OFGR01 (sample SAMEA3504098, study PRJEB24116) | mouse gut metagenome | biome: mouse gut; feature: mouse-associated habitat; material: faeces | place: Denmark | collected 2011
CAGGACACATTCTCCCCAAAGTTGATCGCATCCAGAATAGCGCTTGGATTATTATAGTTTGCAAAATAAAAGGATAATTCACTTGCAGATACATTTGCACTTTTGTCTATCAGTGCCGCTATGGATTTCTTTGAAAAACTCCTTGCACTGTCAGAAAGACTTAGGCTGTCCCGACTGTTGCTTCCCGTTCCCGATAATATTCTTAATGCCCCCTGCGCCGCCAGCGTCTTCCTGTCCCTCCCGGAAAATGGTGTTTGATATGCAGAAATCCTGTCTGAAATACCAACTGACATACATTCCTTCTCCTCTCTATTCAAATTTTTTGCAGCAGACAGCACACCAGAATGCTATCTGTTGTATTTATCGCCTCTTGGCACAAATTTTTCATAGGTTTGGCGCGAACTGCTCCTTTTTGGGTGCGAAATTTCCAGTACGTCATTACGCTTCCGCTACAGGTTTTCCATTCATCATAACCGTAAGGGTAAATTTCTTTCTGCCGCCTGTATCAGAAATTACAATGTCAATATCGCCCTTATACTTTCTGGCACACCTCTGGATATTAGATAATCCAAGACCATGCAGCCTGCCATTTACCTTGCTGCTAATGGGTAAACCGCTCTCTTTCTCCATTACAACTTCCCCGGAAAAATCATTTTCTACTTCTATAAAAAACAGATTACCTTTTACATAAGAAAATAACTTTATCTGTTTTTCCACCGTAGCATCACCGCATATCACCCTGCCACACGCTTCTATGGCGTTTTCCAGTGCATTGTTCAGAATAACAGCAATATCGTAAACATCAATCAGCAGCTTTGGCGGAAAAATAAAGTCAGCCTGAAATTGGATATGTTTTTTTTCCGCTTCCTGCCCTTTTTGATGGATGATTATATCTGTGATCGGATTTCCTGTCTGATGGGTAAAATCCAACCGGCTGACAGTTTCCTCCATTTTACCGATATAGCTTTCCAGTTCTTCACTTACTGAACCCACCGCACTTTTCACAAGCAGAGAGACATTCGCTATATGACTCCTCATATCATGCCGGAGTCCGCGCATATCCGTATAGATATCCTGTATTTCCACAACCTCTCTCTGCATCTGCAGCACTTGATTTTCCAGTATGGCACATCTCCTCGTTTCCTCGTTGTACTGCAGCAGTTTCTGGAACAGCACGACACTTGCAATAATGGTAGAGAGCAACAGCGCACAGATCACAGGTATCAGGAATTTTGTCGCCGGAACGGTATCATAAATGATTACCGTCATTCCATTTTCAACCGATATAACCACCATCTTGACCAGCACCGAAATACACAATGCCGCAACACAGGGTAAAATCAGAAAAATGTTCTCATGTTTCTGCAACGGGTACTCTTTTTTTACAAATTTTCTGCTTAACAAAGATAAATATCCATACAACAGCAGTGTATAAAACAGTACATACAAGGCTACGAAAAAAGTATTCGATATCTTGATCCAGCCCAACGCTTTTTCTACCGTATTTATGCTCTCTTCCGCAATGAAACACCCCATAATCTGATCCCATAGTCCACTCAATGCAACCGCAAATACATGAACCATATATTTCACTGTTTCTTTTCCTGCCATATAACTAAAAGTAACAAAAAGCTGTTTCTGCATATCCTTTTCAAAGAAAAGAAGCTGCATAAACAGCAGGATACAAACATTTAAGACTATCCCTGCAACTTCCCCGACCGGAAATCTGCCACCCAATATTTCAAACACCACAATCTCAAGAAGGAACCAAACTGTACCCCATACTGCCAGCGTAACCCCTTTCCTGTATTTTTCTTTCAGAAAATTCATTGCATAAAAACCGCTTACTATACTGTCAGTCAGATAAATAAAAATCGGAATCAAAAGCATTTCAGACATTGACGATCCCTCCGTTTTTTACGTAGCGCATATAGTTTTTGATAAAATCAGAATATTTCTTCCTTGCAAAGAGCAGATTATCCCCATTTGTCACCTGTATATTGCCCATACTGTAAGCGGAGATTTTCTCCATATTGACAAGATAACACCTGTGGCAGCGGTAAAAACTATTTCCCAAACTGCTTTCAAATTCTTCCATTTTTCCATAAACTTCCAATATCCCACCCGTTGTATGGATAATCACTTTTTTGTTGCCGCTTTCTATATAATAAATATCTCTCAGCCATATTTTCTGCTGTATGCCAGAGGTTTTAACCATGATCTGTTTTTTATTCTGCTCGTCAAAAGCTGACATTTCTTTCCTTGCCCGATCAAAAACCTCTGCAAACTTTTCCGGATCAATGGGCTTTATCAGATAATGGAAAGCGTTTACATCAAACGCCTCCTCCATGTATTCCCGATATCCTGTCACAAAAATAAGAATGCTCCTTTGTGTAAGGCTTGCTTCTTTCTCCCTGATATGCCTTGCTATATCCATACCGGATACTTTTCCCATTTCAATATCAAGGAAGGAAATATCAAAATCTTCTCCGGCACTTATCATTTCTTCCCCTGACTGGTATGCCGCAATATCTGCTTCTGGCATCTGCTTTTTTACCAGCCGGGAAATTTCGTCCCGGATTGCCCGGTCATCATCACAAACTGCAATCCTCATATATCATTTCTTCCTTTCAAAACATATATATCCATATTTTTATATATCGTCACCAATACTTTATCAGCTAATTACATAGCGCGAAATGCTCCATTTAAGGCGCGAAATCTTTTCCTTTCCAAAAGCTCTCTTAACTACCTTTTTCAAGACTTGCGAAAAAATAGCCCTCCAAAACCGGAAGGCTTATGTTGTATGAAAGTTTGCTTCATTAGACACCGGTGATATGATATTCTTTGTATACTTTTGTGCAAGCCATAGAAAACTCCCTCCTTTCCTCCCAAAAGGGTACAGTGATTTATGATTGTTTTCAGTCTAATTCTAACTCGTAATTATGCGGATAATAACTTTGTAATTCGTCTATATTTATCTTTTTCCCCATATAATCCTTAAACCAACTATCATAGTTCGGATTATTCCAAATTGTTCCGTCATCAAAAACAACTTGTTTTAAACAAAATAGTGCGTATGTGACATCATCCGTTTCACCACTTTCAACCTTTGGCATATTTTCCGTTAGCTCACCGTCATACAATGACCAGCCACCATTATAACCTTCTGTTTGATTTGGCAAAATGCTTGTTTTTGTCCTAACAAGATTTTCATAACTACACTCTGTACTGCTATCAAGAAAATTCCAATGTAACTTTAATGGTGAACCATTCTCGTTATAAGCTAACATACAATACTCTGTTTCCGTAATGCGTTTATCCGTATTGTTCGTTAGTATGTCATGTATATATGGACTTCCATTTTCGTAATAAAGAATATCCGCACTTTCATGGATAATTGACATGGTTTCTTTTATTCCGATGTTATTTTCTTGTACCACAATATCCTCCGCTAAATCCATTCTATTTTCTCGGGGTGTTGGCTGTGCCGCATACGCCCCCATAGCAAATCCTCCAGCGGAAAGCAGGAATGCTGCCACAAGCGATATTATGGTGATTAACTTTGTCTTTTTTTTGAAATTCATAATTGCACCTAACCTTTCTTTTACTTGTTCTGCGCTCTCTGTCAAGGTAACGGAAGCCAAAGAGCTTTTGTTAAGATTATTCGACTTTAAAAAAGAAATCAGTATATCCCCATATTCACGCCTTGCTTTATCGTCAAGTATGGATATGACCTTTTCATCACATGACAATTCACAAGATTTGTTTACTTCTTTTTCCAACAGATAAATAAAAGGGTTAAACCAGTGGATGCAGACAACAATCTGTATCAACCACTTATAAAACATATCTTTCTGCTTGTAGTGAATTAACTCATGCACAAAGATATAAGATAATTCCTTATCTTCCAGTTCCCCAACAGGCAACACAATACTTGGGCGAAAGAAGCCAATCAACATAGGCGAAGTAATCAGCACATTACGATATAATTCTACTCCTGCTTTAATGTTCAGTTTTTCTTCACAATCGGATAGTAAATTCAAGGTCTTAATATCAGATACCTCTGTATTGCCCGCTTTGATATATTGGGTAAATCCTTGGTAAAGCGTTATCTTACGAACAAAAAGGACTAATACCAATACTGCCCATACAAGAAAAATACCAGTATAGACATTTAGCGAATTATGTATAACAGTAGTGGTATTTATATTCGCATTTTCCCGTTCCTGTTCCCTTTCATTATTGCCTATATTTGCTTTAACTGGCATATTAAAATTTATGGGATTCTCATTCGTTATTGAAGTTGTACCCAATTTTTCAAACAGACTACCAACAATCGTAGTATCGGGTGTAAATGGAAGCAGAAACCGAAATACAACAATTATCCAAATATAATACTGCCAACGCCTGCTAAATCTATTTTTGTAAAACTGCTTCAATCCTAAAATGAGCAACAACAGTAGTGTACCGGAAACGGTCAATGACAATAAAACTTTAATAAACTCATTCATTTTCTTTTCTCCAAAATGATTCTATCTCTTTTAGTTCGTCTGCTGAAAGAATATCCTGCCGCAACAATGTTGACACTAAATTTTTTACATTCCCACCATAGACTTTATCAAGAAAACTATGTGTCTGCATGGTCTGATATTCTGCTTCTGTTACCGTAGCCACATATTCATTCCGTCTGCCGATTTTCTTGACTTTCAAAAACTTTTTTTCGCCCAGCCGGGAAAGCAAAGTAAGTACAGTGTTGTTTTTCCATTCATTTTTATCTTTTTCCAGTTCCTCCATGATGAGGGAGTATAAAGCCGCTCCTCCATTCTTCCAAATGATTTTCATTAGTACCAGTTCGGATTCCGAAATTTGCTTTGCCATATTGTCCTCCTTTTCACCTCAACATTTTGTAGGTATGTAATTATATTAACACTATGTAGGTTATAAGGCAATACCCTAAATAGATATTTGAGAAATCCAAACTTTTTCTATAAGAAACCTCTATTTTCAAGCGATTTGAGGAAAATTTTGGATTTGTGGGAATGTGTATAACTGGCTATCTCAAGGAATTGTTGGTAACTTAAGTTTGCAGGACGTGGGAAAGCTGCACTTTAGCTTTTCCATGTCCTGTGAATAGAGTTATCCATAATTCCATATTCTGTTATACACATTTCCACAATACTTGTCTTTTGTTTTTTTCGGAATAGCGTGGTGCTGGTGGTCTATTTCTTGCTTCTTTACCGTACATGAACATAATGACCGCTATATAAGCAAACAGAACGCCCTTAGCTCGCGTTATGGTATGTTCGCCTACCCAGCTCGGCTTTACCGACTGCAAAGAACTGTTTTTAGAGAAAACAGGGTATGGCGATTGTTATTTGGTCAACAAAGAACTGCGAGAATAGCGCTTACACGTCCACCGTTAAAGCAAATAATATCCGCTAAAAAATATCTTGTTTCTAAAATGCGCCATGAGATACTTTTTAGCGGATATTTTCTTATTCTTCAATCTTTCAAAAGGGTGTGCATTTTTCCGGGCAAGGCCGCCGCAATGTTTAAAGCCTCTAAAAATGTACGCGCTTCTATTCTTAAAAATGTGATGAAAAGAATAATCTCTACTGCAAGAAATCCCGCAAAATAAGCCTTTTTCAAGCATTTCAGAAAAATAGCCCTCCGAAACCGGAAGGCTTATGCTGTATGAAAGTTTGTTACATTAGACAGCTAATTACATAGCGCGAAATCTTTTCCTTTCCGTCTGAATGTCAAAACGGGAAAATTATGATAGCTTTCCCACTGTAAATGATTATAACGACATATCTATGCCTTTCTGTTTTTCCTTTTTCTGTTTGGTCGGTGGTATTGCCTGTTCCACACACTTCTTGACTGTTTCAGCTTCGGCAACTTCGGCTTTCCATGCTTTCGGTCTTAGCTTGTTGTCGCTCCCTAAATGCTCTTTCAGATACCGTTCTGCTCGGTCATACAGTGCAAAGTCAACTGTGATTATTCCACGCCGGGGAATCCAGAGCGGAACGTAGTTCCGCTCCACTGATTTTTCTTTGCGAACCATCGGTTCGCCTTTGGGCTCCACCCTGTATGGCTATTTTTTAGCTCTTGCGTAGTATTCCCTAATGTTCATACTTCCTGTCCTCCCTCACCCATAACAGCATTGAACTCTTTCACAATCTGATCATACAATTCCTGCCGGAACTGCCTTGTTACAGGATAGGCAATATCCTGATAGATGTCCTTTCCATTATCATCCAACCGTCCAGTCTTATAGTCCGGCATAGAAACAAATACATTGCCTTTCTGTGAGATACCGATACGGATTCCGGTCACTTTAAATACATCATTCAGAATGATGGATGCATTTGCTTTAAGGCAGCCCTCACTTTCCTTCATAGGTGTTACGGTTACTTTGATATTCATATTGCTTGTTTCGTTTGTGTTAGTCGCATTATTATTTTCCTTCATTTCTGCCTCTTTCTGCGCCACTGCATTTATAGATACATTTTTGCGCCCTTATTTTTCAGCACTTTCCGCTTGAAGGTATTTTTCATATGTTTTCCAGGTTTTCTAACTACCAAAGATTTTCTCTGAAACATTTTTCCGGCTCCGCCGGATGGTGCTATCCATTTACATTTCCGCACCCGTATGGTTAATGGCATTTTCAGAGTTTAGTTCTCTTTTGTAAAATTCCACCAGATACCCTGTGACTATCTCCGCCATATCTCCCGGCTTGCTACAAAGCCCTTCCGCAGTCGCAAAAAGCATATCCTCCATCAAAAGATAACGATAGCTGTTCATATCCTGCCTCTTCAATTCCCTTATGGCTTCCATTGCCCTTCCGCTTAAGGGTGTCTGTGTTCTGGTGAGGCTGATGCCGGAGGGCTGGTATGCCCTGCCCGGTAATTCTTTTTTCATGGTTTCTGTCTGTTGCTCCAATTCCCTGCTCCTTCTCTGCTTCCATTGCTGGATGCTCTTTTTCCTTTTTCATCTCAAATACCTTTTCTATCCCCATTAGCACCTGCCCTGCTACAGATAGTGCGGTACTGCAAAGACCATATACCATAAGTTTTGGGGCGGTGGCAAGCACAGGGAGAAGGGAAGAGACGGGCGGTGGCTCTGCCCGGATGCGTACCGCTGTCATATACTGTGCGCTCTGGATCACTGCCTTTGTGATATCGTAAATATGTTCCGGATTTTGGGAATCATGGTATCGGCACAAATCGCTGATATTTTCGATATACTTCTGCTTTTCGCTGTAGATTTCACTCTCCACCGCTTCCCTTACATAGCCCTGTATACTGGAAGATTTTGCATGGAGCAGATTAAGGATTTCTCTTTCGTTTTCTTTATCCAGCCTCCAAATCTCCGGTCTTCCCCTTCCGTTGGTATCAGAAATATCAAATACATGTTCTACATACGGTCTGCAATATCCCGATTCTATGACTGCGATCCCTTTACTGCCCCTTCGTACATACCTTCCTTTTTCTCTCCACCCGGCATAAGTTTCTACCATTGTCGCATCCGGTCTCTGGGCATAGAGCAGGCTGGCATTCTCAAATCCCATCTGATAATGGGTAGCTGAAAAATTTAAGAACCTGCTCCATGATGCTTCATCCTGTATGATCTTTGGTACGATCTCCCGGTAGATTTCTTTGGTACAGATGATCCCTTTCATCACCCACCTCCCTTCTGCACCGCATAGCTTTATATTTTCCTATAACCATGACGGTCTCCCACACATGACAATCTTCCCTGTAGAATAGACCGGACGGAACACAACACAGCCCTTTGATGAGGATGCATCCACAAGATAACCGTTCCCGGCGTACACTGCCACATGGGAGATATTCTGGTATCTGCCATTTCTGGTAAAGCTGTAGAAAATAAGGTCTCCCGGCTGGATATCCTCATAAGCAACCTCGCATCCCCTGTCAGATAATAGCTGCCCCTGTGATGCGGCTGTGTTGGAGCCATGATAGGAAAGGGTGATGCCTGCCTCTTTATAGGCATAATAGGTGAGGGAACTGCAATCGTAATAATCGCCGCTGTCACGCTTTGCCTGGCTATAGGGCTTCCCAAGCCTTGCAAGGGCATTTTTTACCGCCTGCGAACCGGTATCACCGCCAAGGTTAAGCCTCTCCGCTTCCTCCGGTGTAAGGCTTCCTGCTCCGGGGCTTCCATAGCCGCCTGTCAGACCTTCTATGTTTTCCAGTATCTCCGGTGACATCAGATAGCGTAAAATTTCTGTTTCTTCCTCCGTAAATATTCCTGTACTGATGATATCCTCACTGGTAAGGAGCGTGATGCGGACTTCTTTTATCCTTATCTCCACTTCTTCCGTCTTTATGGTAATGTTCCCATAGAAATCTTCTTCCTCGTAGGACTGTTCCACGATTTCTGTACGGTAAGCGATATCCAGCGAAGTCATTTCATCAAAAGTATCTTTTAATGCCTTTTTATTCTTCTGTGTCATTACCGTTGCGGTATCGCCAAAGCCATACTTCACCATGTAAACCATAAGGATATCCGCCATGTTGTCCGGCTCACCGTCACCCTCATAGTCTTCATAGATCAGCTCCGTCTCATCCCCTCTGCCGGGATCGGCAAGTTCCTCTTCCACCCTCTCCCTGAAATCATCCGTATATTCCGTAAGGATTTCCACCGCTCCCGGCTCTTCTGACATTTTCGGAAGCAGGATGGAAAACGGGGAATTAAATAACAGGGTAATGATAAGCACCATGACAAAAACAGGGATAAGGACCGGGAGCAGTGCCGCGCCTATGGAAAGAAATGCATTTGCTGTTACTGCTTTTATTTTCCCAAGCACCAAATCCTTTGCCACTTTTAACAGGCTGTCTTTCTGTTCGCCCTGTGAAAATTTATCTGAAGCATAGGAGAGCAGCCGGAAAGCGGCTGCCCTGTCCTTTCTGCTCTTACCCTTATAGTGACTGTTATCCTTCTTGGAATCTTTCTTTTTTCCCTTGGTCTTTTTACTATTCTTATCTTTCCTGCCTGCTTCATCCTTCCTGCCGGGGATATCCCCATCACGCTGGCGGATAGAATCACCGGCATTTCTTTTCTTGATAGGGCTGGCATTGGTATCAGTTACAGAAAGATTATTTTGTTTCTGCAAGGAAGATATTTCTCCTGCGCCCTGCACCCAACGTGACTGTACTTCTGTCTGGCATTCCTTTGATTTCTGCATTTTTACCGCATTTGTCTCTGTCTCTCTGCTTTTATCTGCTTTTCTGCCTGTATTTTCCTTTCTACTTTTACTTTGGCTGTATTTCTGCTTTTCTGCTCCGAAAAATTTCTTTCTCTTATATCTGGATATCTGCTCATCCCTTTTATCAGAAAAAGACTGGACGCTCCCACTGGCAGAAGATACTCCGGCTGTACTGTCTACAGAATAATTTTCTACCGCTTTCCCCTGCTGGGATTCTCCAGTACGGTTTTTCTTATATATCTTGGAACTTCCTGCTGATTTCTGCTCCTGTATTTTTGCTTTTCTCCCTCTGCGTTCCTTCAAGCTGAAATTATCTGTTTTCTTAATACCGGATAGCGTGTCTTCTTTCCTGTGAATGACTGATTCTTTTGTTTTTATGGTATTTTCATGGTAAGCGGATGGTTTCTGTATCTCCTGCTGCATCTGATTCTGCCCTGCTGGATGCTGACGCTGTTCCGTTTGTCCGCTTCCGGCTGCTTTCTTATCATATAAAGCGGATTCTTTCCGGTATTTCTGCAATGGTTTTCTCACATGGAGATTTCCATATACATCCAAATCTCTGCTTCTATTCCCACTCCTTCCACCTACATTGCTCCCATACTCCTGCTGATAAGATTTTGCTGTATCATCTGCCCCGGAATCTGCATTTCTATTACTGCCGGATTCTACCTGTGCCTGTATTTTTCTTCGTATTCCTATATCTGCTCCCGGAAAATTCTTCTGTTTCAGCGCATCCTGTTGAACATAAGGATGGTGGGTTAAACCCGGCATCCGTTGTTTTTCTTTCGGAGAAAAACTTGCAGTATTCTCCGTATATTTCTTCCTCTGCCCTGCGTAATGGATCTTTCTATCTGCTTTCTGCCTGACTGTAAAATCCTTATCTGTCCTTTTTATCCTCATAGGCTTCCCCTATCCGTTCTCCCGATACCACCTTGCCATAAATGCGCTCCGATCGGGAAAGGGCGGCAGGGGAACTCCCATCGGGCAGGCGTTTAGGATATCCCTGCCCGTCTGCACATAGGAAAGGACTTCTTTGTAATATGCTGTATTGGCAAGGGTGTATGTATCTTCCATTTCTGCCCCTTCCCTTCTTTCTGTTTTTCCGGCAAAAGACAATTCCCCTTCCGCAAGTGCTTCCAGACCGCATAAGACATTGTGGAGTTTCAGGTAATCACATAACCCCTGATACCCGGCTTTCCTGTCACCGATTTTTATGGAAGTTTCAAGGAGCGTTAAAAATGTGGCAGGTTCTTTGATCGCTGGCAGAACACCAAATGAATTTTTCGCTTCTCCCTCTTTGAAGAAGTCTACGCGGTATAAAACTTCTTTCCCGACCGGTATTGTCTTTTCCGTCTGGATATCCGCCAATGGCAAAGGCAGCGCCGCAAGCAGCACTGCCTTATCCTCTTCCTTATATACAAATGTGATAAGAGGGATTCCCTTCTTCCTCTCTTCCCCGGTAGTCCTTACATCCGACAGAAATTCCATCAGGGCTTTCTCAATGGCTTTCTTCATGGGCAGCCTCCTTCCCATCCTCAAAAGGGTTTGTGGAAAATAACTTATAGATCGGGCTGTCCTTCTCTACAGTGATATCCATAGGCACGACCATATTTCCATGCTTCAGGATGCCTGTACCGCTCTGCGCTCCCCGGACAAACTTAAGCTGCTCCGGGCTGATATTAATAACCTCTGACAATTTATCTAAATCTGTAGGAGCCTGTCTCAGTAATGCCACAAACTCCGAATTGGCAAGCATAGTGGTGGCAGTATAATTCTGTAACATATCGAGGACGTTCTGCGTGATGCCACTGCACAGACCGCCCAGCTTACGAACCTTCTTCCATAAAGAAAATAAGTATTTTGCGGAATACTCCTTATCCAGAAGCACATGAAATTCATCAATAATGAGCCATGTAGCCCTGCCCCTCTTTGCATTCTCCATGATACGGTTGCCGATATTCTCCATCATGACCAGCATGGAGATAGCGGAAAGTTCCTTCCCCATATCCCGGATTCCATAGACTAAAAACCTGTTATCGATATCCACATTCGTTTCATGGGCGAAAATATTCAGGGAGCCGCCGATAAATAATTCCAGTGAAAGGGCAAGCTCTTTTGCTTCCATCTCAGGCTGTGCAATCAAAATCTCATAGTAATCCCTGAGGGTTTTCTGCTTCCATAAGGTCTTTGTTTTCTCCCCTTCCTGCCTGCCCCGGTTCCTCATGCATTCCTCTTTGATTTCCTGATAGAGCAGTCGCACACAGCGATCAATGATAGATTTCTGCCTTGAATTTAACGCTTCACCCATGCACTGCTCACAGATGCCAAGCATAAACTCTCCTTTTTCTGCAACTATCCCCTGAATGTCTGATACATCCTCTGGCAGTGCCATAGGGTTAATGTAGTTCCCTGTATAAGTAGAAAGAACTACCACCTGACCGCCAAACCTTTTGGCAATATCGAAATACTCATGCTGGGGATCGATCACAATGATGTCATCATCCGTATTTAAAAAAACATTTCCCATCTCCATCTTTGCAAAGAAAGATTTTCCAGAGCCGGGTACGCCGAAAATAAATCCGTTCCCGTTTACCAGCATCTTCCGGTTGCCAAACAGGATGTTCCGGCTGACCTGATTCACGCCATAGTAAGTGCCGCCCTTCCCCGGAAGGTAAAGTTCCTGCACGTTAAAAGGCATAAGCACCGCCAATGATTGTGTCATTAGGGTTCTCATGGTCTCCACCTGACGCACACCGATCGGCAGGGCTGTATTTAATGCTTCCCTCTGCTTTAAGTAATGCGCCTCGATCTGGCAGGAGTTTCTCTTCCCAATCGTAACAAGAGTTTCCTCTGTCGCTTCCAGTTCTTCTTTTGTGTCTGCCTTGATGATGATGGTCACTGCCACATAAAAGAGCCGCTGGTCATTCTCCCTCACATCATCCATGATCTCCTCGATCTGCTGTTTCTCCGTCCTCTTGTTGTAGGAAATATCGGAAGAGAAATCGTTGTTCTTGTTCCTTACCCTCTGCTGGCGGATGATGTCGCTCTCTATTCCCATATACTTCTTCTGTAAGGTGCTGGTAGTCACATCTTTTGGGATAGGGGCTACATCAATGCTGATAATGGTGTGCGCCGGAACGGTTGCAAGCTCCGTAAGGAAACGGTCTGATAAGGAACTTGGATATTTCTTGATAAAAAGCGCTTTCGCAAATCTCTTTTCATCCTGCATATAAGTGGGGTAAAACTTTAACATGCTGTTGCAGATGTCATCTTTATAATCCCTGCATACCTTTACCGCCTCTTCAAAATCGAAAGAAAAATGTTCTTCCTCTCCCATACGGTAAAAATCGTGAAGGACGCGCAGGCGTTCCACTCCGTTTAAGGCGGTAAGGCTGCTCCCCAGCTCCCCGAAGCCTTTCTGCAATACTGCTTCAAGACTGGCAAAAGCTGCTTTTGCTTCCTCATAATTTTTACGGATAATGGAGATTGTCAGATACCGCTCCTGCTCTATGCCCTGCTTTCCTTCCATGATCTTCTTCTCCATGATGCTGTTATAGCAGTCGCGCTCCGCATCATTCCCGTCATTCTTTTTCTGGAACAGTACCTTTTCACGCAGGGCTTTCATGTTCCGGTTCTTGTTGTTGATGGTGATCTTAAACTCTACATCCATAGCGTTTAAGAACTTGCAGTAGCTTTCAAATATCCGCACCTGCTCCGCTTCGCTGGTGGTGTTGTAGTTCACGTCCGAAAACAGGTAGCTTTTGCTGTAGCGGTTCCCTGCCACCTCAAAGATACCGTCCGGCGCGATCTTAAGTAGTTCAATGCATTCCTGCACGCTCTTTGGGGTTTTGTATAAAGGCTCCCCTGCCTTTTTATAGATAGAAAATTTATCCTGAAATAATCTCAATTAATCTGCTCCTTCCTTTTTAGTGGAAGGGATGGGAGAACGGAAACTGCATCTTATCTTTACACTTCTGTTCCCTATATGCAGAAAATCCCGGAAAGGAGTTTTCTGCACTCCCTTCCGGGTCTGATAATTGTTGTCTGTTTCTATTTGATTCTTCTTAATCTCTTCTGTCAATTTATATATTTCATTTGTACTGCCATTTTGGGCTGATTTTAAACATCAAACGCTGTCACGCTGCGCGACCAGCTTATTGATGAAAAAGCACACCTAAAACTAACTGTATTTAAGTGTGCCTTTCTGCTTTTTACTTATCTTCAGAAAAATGTTCCTAATTAACTGCTTTGCAAATCGTATTTGTGCCCTATTGTTATTGTGTTCCTGTCAGCTTTTGTACTGCTTCTTCCTTCGTTGACACAAAAAAGAAGTCGCTGCCATTATTTGATTCATAGATAAAATCTTTTAATGGTTTGCTTGTATACTTTGAGTAATCCCCATAAACAGCGATCCTGACATGATAATTGATAAATTTTTGAAGTATTTCGCCTGCCATGCCACTGCTAAGGACAAAAAATTCCTCACATACTGCCGATTTATCAATTACTATATCTGTTGCGCCTGTTTCATACTTAACAGTCATAGCTAAATCTAAAGCGGACTGTGTATCAGTGATCAGTTTTTCTTTACTGGAAATGACTGCAATATCTGTTCCATTGTTTTTTATATGTTCTATATTCATAATTTTTCTCCTTTAAACCTTATTTACAGCACAAATCCAATTTGTAAATCTGAAAAGGAAGTTTTCTTAACATATAAATCGGCTTTTATATTTTCATTCTGTACCTTTCCCTGCTGAAAATATCCCTTATTTCTTCCTTCGTGATCTCACCGCGCTTTTCCTTCTCCAGCAGTTCCTTCATTTCCGGTGTGGGTTCAAGCCCTTCTATCTTTATCTCTTCCACATCGTAAGCTGTTCTTTTCATTTCCTTAACTGCCATATACGCTTTTCTCCTTCCAGTTTTCCTGCTGTAAGCATAGCATATTTTCTGCTGCTCTTCTACAGAAAAAGACTGATTTATGCTTTCTTTTTAAACAGGCTGCTTATTCTGGTTTTTATCTTCTCTTTCCGCATCCGCTTCCGTTCCTCTTTTGTCTTCCTTACTGCCACCCTCTTTTCCGCTTCCTCTCCTGCCTTTATCTCCGATACCATTTCCCGGTAACTACCGGATTTAAAAACAAGGGTTTTGTTCCTGAAGATGCTCCTCATATACCGGGTGAACACTTCCCTGAATCCCATGCCATTGTAGGAATAAAAACCGCACAATGCAATGGGCGCAACGATAGGAACCGCCACATAACAGCTAAAGGTCAGCCCTATCTTTTCATACAGTAAGAATACGATCAGGCATCCGCTTCCGAGGGCAAGGATGGAATACACAAGCTGCTTTGCAGTAAGCCCCATTGCCACGCTCTCCTGATATTTCTCGATATCTTTGTTTATTTCTATGATCAAATCTTTCTCCTTCCTGCTGGGGGTGCGGCTTATATTATCTGCCGCTTCCCGGTCTTGCTGCTTTTTTTGTATGGCAGGACTGGTTTTTCTGCCATTTTTTCTGTTCTACATCTACAATCCCAATGCCCTGCCTGTAAGCGACTGTGCGCCTTTGCAGGCTCCCACTGTTAAGGCTATGGTAAATGTTATCTCACAAAGGTAGATAAGTACCTGCGCCCAATCCGCATAGCCGCCCGTAAAGGACGGAAGCCCTGCGCTGATAAAGGCGTTGCAGATCAGAATGGCAAGCGCCATAGTGACCGCTTCCATCACTACAGATAAGAAATACTTGAAGTATCTTACACAGGTGCTGCTCACTGTCCGGTTTCCTGCAAGGGTGGAAAAGGCGATTGCTGCAAGCGGTACAATCACCATGATCTTCAGGAACCGGAAATATACGGTGTAGATGATGAAAAATCCACAGATCAGTATGATAAGGGAAAGTATCAATGATAAAATCAGAAACACAAGGCTTGTGGCAAAGCCAAGGTTTTCTATAACCTCCGCTTCCCCTGCACCGATACTGACCTGTGCCATGGTGGTATTCCCAAGGTGGCTCACCATAGCCCCGATGCTGCTGAAAAATGCTTTCAGTATCGTAAGGTTGTTTGCCACAAGCCACTGCGCTATCCCAAGCCTTATCAGCATACGGAGCATTGCTTCAAACCGGAACTCGTTTTTGATATCCACGCTCTCTGCACAGAAGCCTATCACGAAGAACAGCACCACAAGACCGCTCCCCACGCCTACAAATAAGGGTTGTAGATTTTCCACAACTGCCCAGGGTCCGCCACCCTTGAAAGAGACCGGCGACTGCCCCAGCAGGGAAAACACAAGGTTTATCTGGTTGTTCCAGAAACCAAGCACCATCTCCAGCAGGGCTAAGATATCATCCCCTAACTTGAATATCTCCATAGTATGCCCCCTTTTTAGAATCCGAGGAAGGTCATCACTGCGGAAATGCCTGCCATGATAAGCCCTGCCACGATACCCTTAAGGGCAGAGTTCATGGAAGAGGAATCCTGCTGCTGGTACGCCTGTGCGAACTCCATCACGTTCTTTGCAAGGATGATCACGCCCACTGCTCCGATAATGGCAAGAACAAGGGTCTTTAAGTTGTTGATGGGATTTAAGACCTCCGATACGCCTGACGCATGGACGGGAATCGTATACAGGGATGCGGCTGTGATGATGCCTGACATCATGGGTACGATATGTTTCTTTACTTTGTCCTTTACCCTGTTCTTTTTGGTGAATGTGGTTACGGTTATATTTTCTCTTTTCATAATGACTGAATCCTTTCTTTTTATAATGAATATCTGGTTATTAACTGCTGTGTTTTTCTTTGCTTCATGGGCTGGTGTCTATGTTCTGCTTTATAAGGCTGGCTGTTTTTGCATTTTTCGTTCTTATTACTGGTTACTTTGGGCTGGTTTTATCTCTATCTAAAATTTGATAATTACTTATATTGTGTCTGTAGTAATCACGAATTTTTGGGGGCTACATTTCCAAGGTTAATTAACTCCTCCGCGCTGATGGTGGTTATGATAACATTTCCATTCTCCCCGGCTTCTTTTTTCAGACGTTCTGCGGTCTCCCTGTCTATGATATCTATACTCTTTTTCTTCCCCGGGTGGTGAATGTACCATTTCCCTTCCCCGTCACCGCTCCGTTTGAACATGGGATGCCTGAAGGTATTGAATTTAAAATCTATGACAGGGTCACAGCCCCGGATCAGGACAATGCACTTTTTATTATCCAGCTTCCTTACTTCATCCGGTGTCATAAGTTCCCGTCCAAGGACATCATAATTCCGGCTGGAACTGCCACGCTTCCCTAATGTTTCCCCATTGCTTCTTTTATCAATAGTGCTTTTGCCTAATAATTCACTGATATACTTGTGGCTCGATTGTTCGTTACCACCAAGATAGACAAGGGTGTCCGCATTGCCCGGTATGGTCTCCCATCCATCCTTGAACAGTTCTTTGACCTGCGCAATATTCTGCACCACAATAACATTTGATATCTCCCTGCTCCGCATGGTGCTTAAAAAATTCAGATAAGAATCGGGGAGCGGCGTGTT
>OFGR01001667.1_pt1 | contig 16772 bp, 10 predicted proteins | sample 1521811 | NCBI WGS metagenome assembly OFGR01 (sample SAMEA3504098, study PRJEB24116) | mouse gut metagenome | biome: mouse gut; feature: mouse-associated habitat; material: faeces | place: Denmark | collected 2011
ACCCGAAAAGCCTTATAAAAAATATCCCAAACAAAAGCGAGATGTGGAAAGCCCCCGTAAAGGACTGGATACACGATATGTACAATAAAAGACAGAGAAAATCCCGCCAGAAGGCAAAACGGAGGGCGGCGGGGCAGAATAAGGACAGCAATCGCAGCATCTAAGCCAAAAACGGTTTAGGTGCTGTTTTTTTACTCTAAAACAGGAGGAGGTGCAGATTGAACATTCAAAAAGTAAATGATAAGCTGGACAGGTTCCGGCGTCCTGTGCTTTTTCGGAGGGAAGGTGGTAAACATGGATACTGGTGCGTCTGTCAGGAGTAATGTCATTATAAACAGGGACTGCCTTGCAGCATTAAAAGACATGCCGGATAAAAGCGTTGACTCCGCCACCCTTGCCGCCCCGCCTCCGAGGGCGGCGCCGAACAGCATGATTATTTCATTCTTAAGAACACAAATGTCCGTCAGATTGCAAAGGCTACTGGAATTAGTGCTACAACACTATATTCTATTATCCAAAAGGATTCCAATATCCGATTTGACTTTGCTTTACGGTTGGCAAATGAATTAGAAATTGATGTGAATGAGATATGCGCCGCCAGTCCGTTCTCCGGCACTATTACTGAAGAAGAAATATATCCCACGCTCCCCGATGGACTGAATGGCGCTCTTGACGGAAACAGGGTAAAGGTATATCTGAAAAATTCCCTATATCCGCTTATGTATCTGTTTGGGAAAAACAGTATGCCCGATGTGGATAACCTGTTGACTTCATTTTATCAGCTAGACGATGAAGCAAGAAAGGAAGTAGTGGAAACGATACAGTTTAAGTTGCAGTACCACAAAGACAAAAAACGGGCAGAACAGGTTAAACAGATTAGAGGATGGTAATTTCATCCTTAAAATGTTATTATATACATGTTACAGATATATGCTACAAGGAGATATACTAAATGGCAAGCGATAAATCTTTTCTAACTTATAATCAACAAATGAAAAAACTTCGCACAGATAAAGGGATTGTTTGTAATGGAACCCCACACAAAACATCTCTGGTACGTTCTGGGTATTTTAATATGATTAATGGTTACAAGATGCCTTTTACTTGTGGCACGGATGTTTCTGGAAATCACATCTATTTTCCAAATACAAACTTAAGTCAAATTAATAGCCTAAAAAAATTTGATGAATCATTAAGATTATTTTTACTCAAATATATTACACAAGTCGAAGAAGAAGCAAGAACATTAACTGGTTACAAATTTGACCAATGTAATGATAATGGAAAAATACCGTGGTATGAAACAAGCGCATATTCCCCCGATGCCACTTTGCAATCTAAAATGAGCACCATCTCATCTGCTTATTCTGAATTAAGCAAGAGCAAATCAGAATATGTACAATTTTATATGAATAATCATGAACAAATTCCAACATGGATTATGATAAAGGTTGTAAATTTTTCCACTTTTATTGATGTTCTTCGCAATAGTAAAGTAAATGTAACTCATGCTATTTGCAAATTATATTCTATGTATGACAATAATAATTTGCCCAATGTAAAACTATTAATTGGTAGTTTACATTGGTTACGAAGAGTCCGAAACTCTTGTGCACACAACGAACGTGTTTATTGTATCCACCAAACTCAGGTTCGGAATAACTCTGCGAGCGGACGCATTTTAGATCCTTATTATACACAACTTCCCGCATCATATAGTCGATGTACCGAAAAAAATATTTTCGACCTTCTTGTTTACTTTAAATATTATCTTCCAAAAGAAGAATTTACACCTATGATTACTGAATTAAAAAACATGTTAGTAGAATTGCAAAACACCCTACAACCAAATGCTTTTGATAATGTCAGAGGTCAAATGGGAATAAAAAATTTGAATATTCTTGATACCTTAATCATTTTACCAAAATCAAAAATTGAGTACCATAAATTCGATACTCTATAATAAATTATTTTTACAAATTTTCTGCAAACCCTTGTCATAAATTTGTAAATGTGGTAATATACTAAGACAGAGATAGCCATATTGATTATGGCTGAAAAACACTCATGCGCATATGTGTATGGGTGTTTTTTACTTTCCAAAATAGTCTATACTTCAAAACTTTATCTCTTGGCACCGTTTTGGCACCACTTTCCACTTTTTCACTGTTGCAAAGTTTCAAAAAGGGCTTCCCGATTTCTCGGAAAGCCCCATAAAATCTAGCTTTTTACTAATTACTCAATGATTGTAGCCACACGACCAGAACCTACTGTACGACCGCCCTCACGGATAGCGAAAGTAAGACCCTGCTCCATAGCGATCGGATGGATCAGCTCGATGGTCATCTCTACGTTATCGCCAGGCATGCACATCTCTGTTCCGTCTGGCAAGTTGCAGACACCTGTTACGTCTGTTGTTCTGAAATAGAACTGTGGTCTGTAGTTGTTGAAGAACGGCGTATGACGTCCACCTTCATCTTTGGTCAGAACGTACACCTGAGCAGTAAATTTGGTATGGCAGGTAACGCTACCTGGTTTAGCCAAAACCTGTCCTCTTTCAATCTCTGTTCTCTGAACACCACGAAGCAATGCGCCAATGTTGTCACCAGCCTGAGCCTCGTCTAACAGCTTACGGAACATCTCGATACCAGTTACAACCGTTTTCTTGGTCTCCTCTTTGATACCAACGATTTCAACTTCTTCATTTACATGCAGAACGCCACGCTCTACTCTACCAGTAGCAACAGTTCCACGACCAGTAATAGTGAAGATATCCTCGATTGGCATCAGGAACGGCTGATCTGTTGCACGCTGAGGATCCGGAATATGCTCATCCACTGCCGCCATAAGTTCCATAACCTTGTCGCCCCATTCTCCCTTAGGATCTTCCAGAGCTTTCAGAGCGGAACCTTTGATGATCGGGCAGTCTGTAAATTCATACTCTTCCAAAATCTCAGTAATTTCCATCTCTACCAATTCAAGCAGCTCTTCGTCATCAACCATATCACATTTGTTCATGAATACAACGATATAAGGCACGCCTACCTGACGTGATAACAAGATGTGCTCTTTGGTCTGAGCCATAACACCGTCAGTAGCAGCTACAACAAGGATCGCTCCATCCATCTGTGCTGCACCAGTAATCATGTTCTTTACATAGTCAGCATGGCCTGGGCAGTCAACGTGCGCATAATGTCTATTATCTGTCTCATACTCAACGTGAGCTGTAGAAATGGTGATACCTCTTTCTCTCTCTTCTGGAGCCTTGTCAATGTTCTCAAAATCAGTAGCTTCATTTCCAGCAACTCTCTCAGATAAAACTTTTGTGATAGCAGCCGTTAAAGTAGTCTTGCCATGGTCAACGTGACCAATGGTTCCGATATTACAATGCGGTTTTGTTCTTTCAAATTTAGCTTTAGCCATTTTATAACGTCCTCCTTAAATTTCTGCCCTTTTGGGCTGTCTCATATTATAACTCAGCTATCTATGATTATATTCGATAATCATTGGATTTTCAAGTGTTTTCTTCACTTTCCTATGCTTTTGCAGAAATAACTTTTTCCTGGACAGACTTGGGCACCTGCTCATATTTTTCAAAAAACATGGAATAGTTGCCTCGGCCCTGCGTTTTAGAACGAAGGTCTGTAGAATAACCAAACATTTCAGCAAGCGGTACGAACGCACGCACGATCTTGCCACCGCCAAGGTCATCCATGCCTTCAATCCGTCCACGGCGGGAATTGATGTCACCGATAACATCTCCCATATACTCTTCCGGCATAGTAACTTCCACTTTCATGATCGGCTCTAGCAATACTGGAGTTGCTTTCTTCATAGCTTCCTTAAATGCCATAGAACCTGCAATATGGAATGCCATTTCTGAAGAGTCAACTTCATGGTAAGAACCGTCATATACAGTAGCGTGTACGCCGACTACCGGGAATCCTGCAAGAATACCTGCCTTGGTAGCTTCCTCGATACCTTCTCCTACAGCTGGAATATATTCTTTCGGAATTGCGCCACCCACAACCTCGGAGTCAAATTTAAACAACTCTTCCCCGTTGGCGTCCATAGGCTCGAAGCGAACTTTACAATGTCCATATTGTCCACGTCCACCAGACTGTTTTGCGTATTTATATTCCTGTTCAATCGGCTTAGTAAATGTCTCTTTATATGCAACCTGGGGAGCACCTACATTTGCCTCTACCTTGAATTCACGAAGCAAGCGGTCAACGATAATCTCCAAGTGCAACTCTCCCATGCCTGCGATAATGGTCTGACCCGTCTCTTTATTGGTATGAGCCCGGAATGTCGGATCTTCCTCTGCAAGTTTTGCAAGAGCCTCACCCATCTTGCCCTGCCCTGCCTTGGTTTTCGGCTCAATGGCAAGCTCAATAACCGGCTCTGGAAATTCCATGGACTCCAGAATTACCGGATGCTGCTCGTCGCAAATCGTATCTCCTGTCGCAGTAAACTTGAATCCTACTGCCGCCGCAATATCGCCAGAGTAAACTTTGTCTAACTCCGCTCTCTTATTGGCATGCATCTGAAGGATACGTCCCACACGTTCCTTTTTACCCTTGGTAGCGTTCAATACGTAAGAACCTGAGTTCATCGTACCAGAATAAACACGGAAAAACGCCAGCTTTCCTACGAATGGGTCTGTCATGATCTTAAATGCCAGAGCTGAGAACGGTTCTTCGTCAGAAGAATGCCGTTCCATTTCATTGCCTTCCATATCGGTTCCTTTAATTGCAGGGATATCTATGGGAGAGGGCATATATTCGATCACCGCATCCAACAATTTCTGAACGCCTTTATTGCGGTAAGCAGTACCGCAGCATACAGGAATCGCAGCACACTCGCAAGTCCCTTTTCTCAAAGCAGCTTTCATGGATTCCACAGACGGCTCTTCCCCTTCCAGGTACTGCATCATTAAATCGTCATCCAACTCGCATACTTTTTCTACCAGTTCGGTGTGATACAGTTCTGCATCATCCTTCATATCATCTGGAATCTCAACAATTGAAATATCATCGCCTTTGTCATCATTATAGATGTAAGCTTTCATTTCAAATAAGTCAATGATTCCCTTAAAATCATCTTCTTTGCCAATAGGCAGCTGAATACAAATTGCATTCTTGCCCAAACGAGTCTTAATCTGCTCCACTGCGCCGTAAAAATTCGCTCCCAGAATGTCCATTTTATTAATAAATGCCATTCTCGGCACGTTATAGGTATCGGCCTGACGCCATACGTTTTCAGACTGAGGCTCTACCCCGCCTTTTGCACAGAAAACGCCTACGGCGCCATCTAATACACGGAGTGAACGTTCCACTTCAACTGTAAAGTCAACGTGTCCCGGAGTATCAATAATATTGATACGATGCTCTAACGCACCTTCTTTGGGTTTACAATTTTCCTGCAATGTCCAGTGACATGTTGTAGCGGCTGAAGTAATGGTAATTCCTCTTTCCTGCTCCTGTTCCATCCAGTCCATGGTCGCAGTGCCTTCATGAGTATCACCAATCTTATAGTTAACACCAGTATAATAAAGAATACGCTCTGTCGTGGTAGTCTTACCAGCATCTATATGAGCCATGATACCGATGTTCCTGGTTCTATCTAATGGATATTCTCTTCCAGCCAAGATTTTTTCCTCCTAAAATTCTTGCACAAAGGCTATCCTAGAAACGATAATGTGCAAACGCCTTGTTTGCCTCTGCCATTTTGTGCATGTCTTCTTTCTTCTTTACAGATGCGCCTGTATTGTTGGCTGCATCCATAATCTCGTTTGCCAGTCTTTCTTCCATGGTTTTCTCGCCTCTCTTGCGGGAGTAAAGAGTCAGCCACCGAAGCGCAAGAGCCTGACGCCTGTCCGGTCTTACTTCAATTGGCACCTGATATGTTGCGCCACCGATACGTCTTGCCTTTACCTCTAATACAGGCATTACGTTGTTCATAGCCTCTTCAAATACTTCGATTGCCGGCTTATCGGTCTTTTCTGCAACTCTGTTAAATGCTCCATATACAATCTTCTGGGCAATTCCTTTCTTGCCGTCTAACATAATATTGTTGATGAGCTTGGTAACCACTTTGTTATTGTATAATGGATCTGCTAATACGTCTCTTTTTTGAGTATGTCCTTTACGCGGCACGTCGCTTCCCTCCTTAATCATTCCTTTTTGATTTTTCGATTAATTCAACGGTACTCACATGTGTCAGTTACTTCGCACTGTAACCGGGAGCCCAGCCTTGCTGCTGTTTCTCCAACTAACTATCTGTGTATTCGTGCGGAAATCTATCTAAAAAGAATGTACGCCTGAGCGCTTTCCAACACTAAACCTATAGTAGCCAATGCCTCTGGAATCAGCACTCCACAAGGCACCACACCTGTTGTGATACTATTGGTGCGCTAAAAATTATTTCTTAGCGTCTTTTGGCCTCTTAGCACCATATTTGGAACGTGCCTGACGTCTGTTTGCAACGCCTGCGGTATCTAAAGTTCCACGGATGATATGGTATCTGGTACCGGGTAAGTCCTTTACTCTTCCGCCACGGATCAGAACAACGCTATGTTCCTGCAGATTGTGACCCTCTCCTGGAATATAGCTTGTTACTTCAATTCCATTCGAAAGACGTACTCTGGCGATCTTACGAAGAGCAGAGTTAGGTTTCTTAGGAGTAGCAGTCTTAACTGCAGTACAAACACCTCTTTTCTGAGGAGCAGAAACATTCGTCGGACGTTTCTTCAGGGAATTATATCCTTTCTGCAAAGCCGGCGCTGTAGATTTCTTTTCAGATGTCTGTCTTCCTTTTCTTACTAACTGGTTAAATGTTGGCATTCTTTTCACCTCCTGTAAATTTACATCATGCGCTGCCTGCCCTTTGGCGGGCCGCATGGGCATCCCTACTGTGAAAGCCGCGCTTCCACGGTAAAAATATAAGTGCATATTCATATGCACGCTAAATCATTATATAAGGATAAAATCGCCATGTCAAGGACTTTTTCTAATTTTTCCCGGATTTTCCATTTCTATTCACAAATCTGTTTTCCTGACCTGGAAAAAAATCCTGCTTTGCAGGATTCTCCGCCTGCGGCGGGTCGTTTCTGCGGCATCATCCCTTTCCGCCGCAGTGCGATAATTATTTTTTTCCTGCAGAAGAAAAAAAGCCATCCTTTCCGCTACAGCAAAAAGGATGGCTTCTGTTCTGATTTTACAGTCCAGAACAGTTTTCGCATATTTTATTCTGTTTCCAGCACTTCCAGTTCTTCCACCTCATCCAGCTCGTCAAATTCTTCCCCGAAGTCTTCTTCCTCCGGTTCATCCTCTTCCGGTACATAGCTGAAATCCAGCATTTCTTCTTCAAAGTAAATACTGTCCATCTCGTTTACATCCGTAGAAAGGCGGATGTCGCGGTAACGTTTCATACCGGTTCCGGCAGGAATCAGTTTACCGATAATTACATTTTCTTTCAGGCCAATCAGCGGGTCAACCTTACCCTTGATGGCTGCCTCAGTCAATACCTTTGTGGTCTCCTGGAAGGATGCTGCGGACAGGAAAGAATTGGTGGCAAGTGAGGCCTTGGTAATTCCCAGCATCACCTGTTTGCCTTCTGCCGGCTCCAGTCCTTCTTCTTCCAGACTCTCATTGATGTCCTCATATTCCAGTATATCCACCAGGGTTCCAGGGAGAAATTCAGAATCTCCGTTGTTTTCAATGCGGATTTTTTTCAGCATCTGGCGTACAATCACCTCAATATGCTTATCGTTGATTTCCACACCCTGCAGACGGTATACACGCTGCACTTCCTGAATCATATAATCCTGTACTGCCCGAACGCCCTTGATTTTCAAAATATCATGGGGATTTACGCTTCCTTCCGTCAGCTCGTCGCCGGCTTCCAGCACTGCCCCGTCCATAATTTTGATTCTGGAACCATAGGGAATCAGGTATGCCTTGGTTTCTCCCGTTTCATCGTTAGTTACGATAATTTCACGTTTTTTCTTGGTATCCTTGATGGTGGCAACTCCTGCAAATTCGGTGATAATTGCAAGACCCTTTGGCTTACGCGCCTCAAACAGCTCCTCCACACGGGGAAGACCCTGTGTGATGTCGTTACCGGCAACGCCGCCGGTATGGAAGGTACGCATGGTAAGCTGCGTTCCCGGCTCACCGATGGACTGGGCCGCAATAATGCCCACGGATTCTCCCACCTGTACTGCCTGACCGGTAGCCATATTGGCGCCGTAGCATTTTGCACAGATACCGTTATGGGAACGGCAGGTCAGCACCGTACGGATTTTTACTCTGTCCAGAGACTCCCCTTTGTCATCCACTCCTTTGCTCATCACAAGGGCGGCACGTTTCGGGGTAATCATATGATTGGCCCTGACCAGTACGTTTCCTTCTGCATCGCAGATATCTTCACAGGCAAACCGCCCGGTAATACGCTCCTGAAGACTTTCAATTTCTTCTTTTCCGTCCATAAAGGCCTTTACATACATTCCAGGCGCTTCTTTTCCTTCGCAGCAGTCAATATCACGGATAATCAGCTCCTGCGATACGTCCACCAGACGTCTGGTCAGATAACCGGAGTCTGCGGTACGAAGCGCAGTATCGGAAAGTCCTTTCCGTGCTCCATGGGCGGACATGAAATATTCCAGTACGTCCAGTCCTTCACGGAAGTTTGATTTGATGGGCAGCTCAATAGTCCGTCCTGTGGTATCAGCCATCAGGCCTCGCATACCTGCAAGCTGTTTAATCTGTTTGTCAGAACCACGGGCTCCGGAATCTGCCATCATATAAATGTTATTGTATTTATCCAGACCATCCAGCAGCTCTTTCGTCAGGATGTCGTCTGTTTCTTTCCAGGTTTCCACAACTTCTTTATAGCGTTCTTCTTCCGTAATCAGACCGCGCTTGTAGTTCCTGGTAATCTTATCCACCGTATCCTGAGCATTCTTAATCAGGGCAGGTTTTTTCTCCGGCACCGTCATGTCGGAAATGGAAACCGTCATGGCCGCTCTGGTGGAATATTTATAACCCATGGCTTTGATATCGTCCAGCACTTCCGCTGTTCTGGTAGCACCGTGGATATTGATTACTTTTTCCAGAATCTGTTTCAGACCCTTTTTCCCCACATGGAAATCAATTTCCAGTTTCAGAACGTCCTCCGGATTGCTTCTGTCCACAAATCCCAGGTCCTGAGGAAGTATTTCATTGAAAATAAAGCGGCCCAGGGTGGACTCCACATTGCCGCTGATTTCCTCGCCTCCCGGCATAGTTCTGGTAATGCGCACTTTTATTCTGGAATGAAGGGTCAGAGCCTCGTTTTCATAGGCCAGAATCGCTTCATTTACGTTTTTGAAAAATTTTCCTTCTCCCAGTGCTCCCGGACGTTCCTGTGTCAGGTAATAAATACCAAGGACCATATCCTGAGAAGGCACTGCCACCGGGCCTCCGTCAGAAGGCTTCAGCAGGTTATTGGGAGACAGCAGCAAAAATCTGCACTCTGACTGGGCTTCCACAGACAATGGAAGATGCACAGCCATCTGGTCCCCATCGAAATCCGCGTTAAATGCCGTACATACCAGCGGATGGAGCTTAATAGCCTTACCTTCTACCAGTATGGGCTCAAATGCCTGAATTCCCAGTCTGTGAAGAGTAGGCGCACGGTTCAGCATAACCGGATGTTCTTTGATTACTTCTTCCAGAACGTCCCATACCTCTGACTGGAGACGCTCCACCATTTTTTTTGCGCTCTTAATGTTATGGGCCGTTCCGTTGCATACCAGTTCTTTCATAACAAAAGGCTTAAACAGCTCAATGGCCATTTCTTTCGGCAGGCCGCACTGGTAAATTTTCAGCTCCGGTCCCACCACGATAACGGAACGTCCGGAATAATCCACACGTTTACCCAGCAGGTTCTGACGGAACCGTCCGGATTTTCCTTTTAACATGTCAGACAGGGATTTCAGCGCACGGTTTCCGGGCCCGGTCACCGGACGTCCTCTCCTGCCGTTATCAATTAAGGCGTCTACTGCTTCCTGCAGCATACGTTTTTCATTTCTCACAATAATATCCGGTGCGCCCAGCTCCAGCAGCCTGCGCAGACGGTTGTTCCGGTTGATAATCCGGCGGTACAGATCGTTTAAGTCGGAGGTTGCAAATCTTCCTCCATCCAGCTGTACCATGGGGCGTAAATCCGGCGGAATCACAGGAATCACATCCATAATCATCCACTCCGGCCGGTTTCCCGATCCCCGGAAAGCCTCCACAACCTCCAGACGTTTGATAATTCTGGCACGTTTCTGGCCCGTGGCGTCTTTTAAAGCTGTCTTTAATTCCACCGCATCTTTTTCCAGGTCAATGGCTTCCAGCAGTTCTTTGATGGATTCCGCGCCCATGCCTACCCGGAAATCACTGCCGTATTTTTCTCTTGCTTCCTGGTATTCTGCTTCCGACAATACCTGTTTGTACTGCAAATCACTGGTGCCTTTGTCCAGTACAATATAGGAGGCAAAATACAGCACCTTTTCCAGAGTCCTGGGTGATAAATCCAGAATCAGTCCCATTCTGCTGGGGATTCCCTTAAAATACCAGATATGGGAAACGGGAGCTGCCAGCTCGATATGCCCCATGCGTTCCCTGCGGACGCTTGCCTTGGTAATTTCCACACCGCAGCGGTCGCAGACTACGCCTTTATAACGGATTTTCTTATACTTTCCGCAGTGGCATTCCCAGTCCTTGCTGGGTCCGAAAATCTTTTCGCAGAACAGTCCGTCCTTTTCCGGTTTCAGGGTTCTATAGTTAATGGTTTCGGGTTTTTTTACTTCTCCGCGGGACCATTCTCTTATTTTTTCAGGTGATGCCAGTCCAATCTTGATGGCGTCAAAGGTAATTGGCTGGTATTTTTCTTTATTCATTGTTTCCGGCATATGTGATTCTCCCTTCCTCATTTCTGCAGGATATTTGACTAATCATCCAGAACACTGTCAAAGTCAGCGAAATCGTCCTCCAGTTCCAACGCTTCTTCTTCCTCTTCTTCGATATCCACCAGTTCTTCGTCTTCGCTGAATTCCTGCTTGCTGAAGCCCATGGCTCCGAAGGATTCTTCCTCTTCAAAGGCAAAATTGCGGTCTCCTGTGATAATGGAATTCAAATCCGTATTGCCGTACTCGCTGGTTTCCATCAGCTCCACTTCTTCTCTGTTTTCGTCCAGAACTTTTACGTCCAGGCCCAGAGACTGCAGCTCTTTCAAAAGTACCTTAAAGGATTCCGGAATTCCCGGTTCGGGAATATTATCACCCTTGATTATCGCTTCGTAAGTTTTCACACGTCCGATTACGTCATCAGATTTTACCGTAAGGATTTCCTGCAGGGTATAGGATGCGCCGTATGCCTCCAGAGCCCATACCTCCATCTCACCGAAACGCTGTCCTCCGAACTGGGCTTTTCCTCCCAGCGGCTGCTGAGTTACCAGTGAATATGGTCCGGTGGAACGGGCATGAATCTTGTCGTCTACCAGATGGTGGAGTTTCAGATAATGCATGTGCCCGATGGTTACGGGGCTGTCGAAATATTCTCCCGTTCTTCCGTCACGGAGCCTTACTTTTCCGTCACGGGAAAGGGGCACGCCCTTCCACACTTCCCGATGTCCCCGGTTTTCATAGAGATATTCCATAACTTCCGGCAGGAGTTCTGTTTTATACTTTGTCTCAAAATCTTCCCAGGACAGATTGACATAATCATTTGCCAGGTCCAGGGTATCCATAATGTCATCTTCTCTTGCTCCATCAAATACCGGAGTCGCAATATTAAATCCAAGGGCTTTTGCCGCAAGGCTTAAATGGATTTCCAACACCTGCCCGATATTCATACGGGAAGGCACGCCCAGAGGATTCAGCACAATATCAAGAGGCCGGCCATTGGGCAGGAAAGGCATATCTTCCACCGGAAGTACACGGGAAACCACACCCTTGTTTCCATGACGTCCCGCCATCTTGTCGCCCACGGAAATCTTACGTTTCTGAGCAATGTAAATGCGGACTGCCTGATTTACGCCAGGGGATAATTCATCTCCGTTTTCTCTGGTAAATACTTTGGCGTCTACCACGATACCGTATTCTCCATGAGGCACTTTCAGGGATGTGTCTCTGACCTCCCTTGCCTTTTCACCGAAAATTGCCCGCAGAAGACGTTCTTCTGCTGTCAGCTCTGTCTCTCCCTTGGGAGTTACTTTGCCCACCAGAATATCTCCGGCACGGACTTCCGCCCCAATACGGATAATCCCTCGTTCATCCAGATCTTTCAGTGCGTCGTCACCCACACCGGGCACGTCTCTGGTAATTTCTTCCGGTCCCAGTTTGGTATCGCGGGCTTCCGCCTCATATTCTTCAATGTGCACGGAAGTATAAACATCTTCCTGCACCAGTCGTTCACTTAATAAAACCGCATCTTCGTAATTATAACCCTCCCAGGTCATAAATCCAATCAGAGGATTTTTTCCCAGTGCCAGCTCTCCGTTGGAAGTGGAGGGACCGTCTGCAATTACCTGCCCTGCTTCTACTCTGTCGCCTTTAAATACAATGGGCCTCTGGTTGTAGCAGTTGGACTGGTTGCTTCGGGAAAATTTGGTCAGTTTATATACTTCCCGCCTGCCTTCTTCGGTGCGGATGGTAATCTCATTGGAAACAGAGCGTTCCACCACGCCGGAATGCTTCGCGACCACGCAGACTCCGGAGTCCACGGCCGCTTTTGTCTCCATTCCGGTTCCTACCGCCGGGGCTTCTGTGGTCAGAAGGGGAACCGCCTGACGCTGCATGTTGGATCCCATCAGCGCACGGTTGGCATCATCGTTTTCCAGGAAAGGAATCAGTGCGGTTGCCACGGAAAATACCATTTTGGGGGAAACGTCCATGTAATCAAACATGGTTTTTTCATACTCCTGTGTCTCTTCCCGGTAACGTCCGGACACGGAATTTCTCACAAAATGTCCGTCTTTGTCCAGCGCTTCGTTAGCCTGGGCCACATGGTAATTGTCCTCTTCGTCTGCTGTCATATAGACAACTTCGTCCGTAACCCGCGGATTTTTGGGATCGGATTTATCTATTTTACGATAGGGCGCTTCCACAAACCCGTAATCGTTGATTCTCGCATAAGTTGCAAGAGAGTTAATCAGACCGATATTAGGTCCTTCAGGGGTCTCAATGGGGCACATTCTTCCATAATGGGAATAATGCACGTCACGCACTTCGAATCCGGCCCGGTCTCTGGACAGACCTCCGGGTCCCAGTGCGGAAAGACGTCTCTTGTGGGTCAGCTCGCCCAGAGGATTATTCTGGTCCATAAACTGGGACAGCTGGGAAGAACCGAAAAATTCTTTTACCGCAGCAGTCACCGGTTTGATGTTAATCAGGCTCTGGGGAGAAATTCCCTCCAGATCCTGGGTTGTCATACGTTCCCGAACCACACGTTCCATTCGTGAAAGTCCGATACGATACTGGTTCTGCAGCAGTTCTCCCACGGCACGAATTCGACGATTGCCCAGGTGGTCAATATCGTCGTCATTTCCGAGACCGTATTCCAGATGCATGTTATAATTGATGGAGGCCAGTATGTCTTCTCTGGTGATATGTTTGGGAATCAGATCCGCCGCATCACGGTGCAGGGCATTTTTGATATCCTCCAGCGTCTCATTTTCTTCCAGAATGGTTTCCAGTACAGGATAATATACAAGCTCCGTAATACCCAGTTTTCTGGCTTCTTCTCTGTCTATATCCACATAATTGGTCACATCCACCATCAGATTGGACAGCACTTTGATATTGCGCTCTTCTCCCTGAATCCACACATAGGGAACGGCTGCGTTCTGAATATCATCTGCCATTTCTCTGGTGACAGTAGCTCCCTGTTCTGCGATAATTTCTCCGGTGGAAACATCTACCACGTCTTCTGCAAGAACCTGTCCGTGAATACGGTTCCTGAGAGACAGTTTTTTATTAAATTTATATCTTCCTACTTTCGCAAGGTCATAACGTCTTGGGTCAAAAAACATTGCGTTAATCAGGCTCTCCGCGCTTTCCACGGTAAGAGGCTCGCCGGGACGGATTTTCTTATATAATTCCAGCAGGCCTTCCTGATAATTGGTGGCAACGTCTTTTCCAAAGCTGGCAATAATCTTGGGTTCTTCTCCAAACAGATCCAGAATTTCCTGATTGGTTCCAATTCCCAGTGCACGAATCAATACGGTAACCGGAACCTTTCTGGTTCTGTCCACGCGTACATAGAAAACATCATTGGAGTCTGTCTCGTATTCCAGCCATGCACCACGATTTGGGATTACTGTGCAGGAATATAATGTCTTACCCACTTTATCGTGTGCAATTCCATAATATATACCAGGAGAACGAACCAGCTGGCTGACGATAACACGTTCTGCTCCATTGATTACGAAAGTTCCTGTTTCTGTCATAAGTGGTAAATCGCCCATGAAGATTTCATAATCTTTGACTTCTTCAACTGCTTCTTTGTTGTAAAATCTCACTCTTACTTTTAAGGGTGCGGCATAAGTTGCATCACGTTCCTTACATTCTTCGATGGAATATTTCACATCTTTCTCACATAATGTAAAATCAACGAATTCCAGACTTAACTGCCCGCTGTAATCTGCGATGGGAGAGATATCAGCAAATACTTCTTTCAACCCTTCATTGATAAACCAGTTGTAAGAATTCTTCTGAACCTCGATCAGGTTCGGCATTTCCAATACTTCCTTTTGTCGCGAGTAACTCATACGAACGCTTTTTCCTGCTTTAATCGGACGTATTCTGTTTTTCTCCATTGACGGTTCACCTCTCGTTTTCTAATTTATTAACAGTTCCGTGCAACAACCAACAGTAATTCAGCGGTTTTCACCGCCGAATATTTCGTTTCTAAAATACGCTTCCTGTTGTTTCTCTATGATTAATTATAATAAGCACACTTTATCACAATAGTGCACCCTATATGATAGCACAACCGCCGATTTTATGTCAAGGATTATTTTGAAAAACCCTTTCCGCATATCCGCGGAAAGGGTTTTTCATGTTTCGGTATTTATCTGCAATTCATCGGGAACCGCCTGTGTTACGGTACCTGGAATTCGATATCTGCAATCTGAATCTGGTCTTCATCCCTGGTAGTTACGTTAAATGACAAATCCTTCTGTCCGTTGTAAAGCACCATAATCTGGCTGGTGCAGGTACCGTCCTCCCGGAGGTCTGATTTCTGATTCAGCCACTGGATATACTTCCCCTGACTGTCCTTAATTCCTATTTCCGGGTCATTGTGGGGGTCATTATAAGGCTCCTGCCTGAAATCCGGAAGTTCCACTTCTACTATAAGGCCTGCTTTTGTTTTAATACCGCGTTTTACCAGAATGCCGTTTTCTTCTTTATTAATATCAAAGGCTTCGTTTTGGGAAGTATCTACCGTTACCGGGAACCGGAGGCTCCATTCCCCGGCTGCAGTTCCGGTAGTCTTATATTCACCGTTTTCGTCCCAGGCATCCCAGAGATATCCGTCAAGCTGACGTACCGTACAGTCTACCACCAGTGTCCCCTCATCATCCTGTGTCAGTTCAATTGGATGAGCGCTGATATCACAGGGAGCCATCAGGTCTATCTGCTGAGCAGCCACAAAGGTTCCGTCCGGCGATTTTTCAAAGGGCCGCATGACCTCTGAGAGTTCTTCACCGTTGACTTTGATATCGTAAGGTTCCCCGGTCTTTTTCTCAACGACAATTCCGTCTGCGCTGTTTAAATCTTCACGGTCGGTTTTAAGCGTGGTAGTGTAATAAAGGACATAGCCATCACAGTACACGTCGGATACTGAAATGGTAACCCCTTCATGTTCAGCAGTCAGCACATAGCTTTCTTCCTGACGTTTGTCTACTTCTTCCTGAACTGCAACCGCATTTTCTCCGATGGTCTTATATCTCTCGGTGTCCTCCTCTTCATATTTCTCCCCCTGAGAAGCCTCAATGAGCTTTCCAAACACGCTGCTGAATAATTCCTGTGCCTGAACCGGATTTGCCAGACCGAGCGCTCCTATGCCGATTACGCAGGCAGCCGCTGTTCCTGCCGCCGCTTTCCAGGTTTTTCCTTTTTTATGATTTCTTTTTTCCATTCTTTTTACCTCCATCAAAATTCTCTGTTTATGTCTTTCTTTTTCTTTGGAGGATAATTCTGTTTCTTCATATTCACTAAAATCAGTTTCCACTTCATTCAGTAATCCATAAATATTATTTGCCATACGAGACACCCCTTTCTGCCCTGTAATGCCTGCGGATTCTGTTTTTTCCTCTGGATAAACGGTTGTAAATTACTTCTTTTTTCATTCCCGTTTCTTCACTTACCTGCTCCATGGTCTTTTCTTCCACATATAATTTCAAAAATAATTCCCGGTCCAGAGGTTTCAGACATCCCAGTATCCGTTCCATTTCCTCAGATATTTCTTTTTCCAGTATTCCGGCCAGCATACTGTCCTCCTGGGCAATGGCGGTATCTTCAATATCCACCGTCACCAGTTCCCGCTGATACTGGCGAAGGTAATCAATGGACCGGTATCTTGCAATGGCCGCCGCCCAGTTTTTGAATGAATTTTTACGTTCATCAAACTCAGAAATGTTCTGCCAGATTTTCAGGAGCACATCGTCAAAGCATTCTTCCTGCTTTTCCGGCTGGCTGAAAAGATGTTTGCGGATAATTGCCATCAAAAGCCCGCCAT
>OFGR01001671.1_pt1 | contig 16739 bp, 18 predicted proteins | sample 1521811 | NCBI WGS metagenome assembly OFGR01 (sample SAMEA3504098, study PRJEB24116) | mouse gut metagenome | biome: mouse gut; feature: mouse-associated habitat; material: faeces | place: Denmark | collected 2011
GGCTGCGGCGTTGTCCGAGGCTGCGGTGATGTCTGCGGCTGCAGCGTTGTCCGAGGCTGCGGCGTCGACTGCATCGGCATCTGCGTACAGGAATTCCTTCTGCCTGGCTTCTCGGGGATAACTACCCTCACAGGACCACTGGGTTCCTTTGCATTCCTGTCTTCATGTTCCGTATGCAATTCAGAAGGAATTTCACATGGCATGTACTCCGGAAGCCGCAGGGTATCCTTGAATTCTCCAAGCCTGAATTCCGCAGACAGAGCTTTCAGCGCATCCGCCGCAGATATATCCTTGCGACACTCTAAGAGCAGCACGTCGCAGCCAAGCAGGGTCAGCATGTAACAGAACAGATAATCCTGTTCCTTCTGCACATCTTCCATCAGGATCTTAAAGCATTTCCGCTCGTTCCAATCCGCCAGTGCACAGCCAAGCACACGATCCGTCCAGTACAAAAGCTTTATGACAAAATTCTTCTCTATAGATTCTGTCATATTCTTCTTGACCAACCGGTACTTCTCCACAGTCTCCGTACATGCGTCTCCAAGCACACGGCAAAACCTTCCGTCTTGCGCCTGGTTTCGCACAGACAGCTTCCGCCCTGCCTTCCATGCCGCAAACTGGCTGCTGTAAAAATACATCTCCTCCTGCGGGATCAACGGTGAAGGCAGCCTCATTCTTGTATAGAATACCTTCTTCTGCATCTCGCTCCCCATTCTCCGATCCATGGCAAGGATCTGATCTTCCATGCCGGATCCGCATCCGAGAGCCCTGACAAAATATACGTCCCGCCTGCCGCCGTTAAATCCCCCCTTAACGCTCAAGAATGTATCCAGGGAGTTGACCGTCATAATATTATGTCTGTATGTTATCTCTTTCTCCATCTCGTTCACCCGCTTAAACAATATATGTTTATCTTATCACAACGTCTAAAATATATCTACCAATTCTCTTGACGATATGTTATATTTGTAACAGTCTGACTATCCGGAAAGGAGCTTTCATTCATATGAACAATCAGGAAATTTACTACAGTGTGGGACCCCTTCTGTACTGTCCGGCGGACAATACCTCTGTCGCAGCAGCCGTCATCTCACAGAAATTCGGGACAAAATTTTCTCTGGCTCTCTGCCTGGAAGATACGATCAACGATAATTATGTGACAGAAGCCGAGGATCTGTTGGTCTCGTCCATATGTAATATCTACGAGGCGCTGCAGGTTACAGATTTTTTTCTGCCCAAGATCTTCATTCGGGTACGCAGCCCCGAACAGATCCAAAGCCTTTCCCGCCGTTTGGGGGACAGCGGAGAACTCATAACCGGATATATTATCCCTAAGTTTTCCCTCGCCAACGCCGACTCTTATCTCGGACAGATCACAGAACTAAACCGCGGTGCAGGCGCGGCAAAATATGTCATGCCGATCTATGAAAGCTCTGCAGTCGTAGATCTGCGCACCCGCTATGATGTCTTGTATAAATTAAAAGAAAAGCTTGATCTCATCGAACCTTGGGTCCTGAACATACGAGTGGGCGGCAATGATCTATCCCATCTGTTCGGTTTCCGGAGGGAATCTGACGAATCCATTCATCAGATCGCCCCTATTGCAAATATTTTTGCAGATATCATCACGGCGTATGGAATGGATTATGTCATATCTGGTCCTGTATGGGAATACTATTCCGGCGCAAATTGGGAAAATGGGCTTCGAAAAGAGATAAGAGACGACAGATTAAGCGGATTCATCGGGAAAACCGTGATCCACCCCAAGCAGATCCCGGTTGTCAACGATGAATACAAAGTAACGCAAAAGAATTATGACGACGCTTTACATATCCTGAACTGGGACACAAAGAAGGATTCCTTTGTGTCCGGCAGTCTTGCAGGCGAGAGAATGGACGAATATAAGACCCATCTTAATTGGGCAAAGAAAACATGCTTCATGGCAAAATGCTACGGTATCGTATCCTAATGTGCCTGCTGCCCCACCGTAGCGGATAAAACTGCGAAAACACAAGAAAATGACAGACTTGTAGGATGGGTTGCGAGAGGGTATAATAGTCCTATGAAAATCCTTGCCAACACCAGGATAATTTGTAGAAAAGGATGCAAGTTTATGATGAAAAATATCTTACATTTGAGAGCGCCGGGGAACTGGATGAACGATCCGAACGGATTTATCTATTATAAGGGAAAATATCATCTGTTCTATCAGTACTTTCCATACGCCCCGGTGTGGGGGACCATGCATTGGGGCCATGCGGTGAGTGAAGATCTGGTGCATTGGGAGCATTTAGGGATCGCGCTTTTCCCAACGAAAGCCTACGATCAGAACGGTGTGTTCTCCGGAAGCGCCATAGACAAAGACGGCAGGTTATATCTCTACTATTCGGCGGTCCGATATCTGGAAACAGACGCCGAAAATATCCATGTTGCACCGAACGATCACTATGAGACAAGCCAGGCGATGATCGTATCCGAAGACGGCTATCACTTTGACAACTGGAAGGATAAAAGGAAGATCATCCCTGTGGTCATGGATGAAGAGACAGCGAATCGGGCGCACACAAGAGATCCCAAGGTCTGGAAGGACGGGGAACATTATTATATGGTGCTTGGAAGTACCTATAAGGAACAAGGCGGGCGCGTATTGTTCTACCGAAGCAAGGACGCCGTAGAGTGGGAATATGTAAACCAGTGCCGCAGCAGCAGCTTTGGGCGGATCCTGGAATGCCCGGATCTGTTTGAAGCAAACGGCGAATATGTATTCATTGGTTCTCCTATGTCTGTGACGGAGGATGGACTGGAATATGCGCACCAGGCTATGTGTACTCTGGCGGACTATGATGCGTCAACCTGTGAGATGACGCTTAAGCAGGAAATGCAGCTGATCGATCATGGCATGGATCTATATGCGCCTCAGACCAATATAGACCGAGACGGCAGAAGGGTGATGATCGCATGGATGCGGATGCCAAAAGAGGTGGAAAACCCGGAATCTCTCCCGTGGCGGGGAATGATGTGCCTGCCGAGAGTGATCGAGGTGGAGAATGGACAGATCTGCTTCCGGGTGCATCCGGAAGTTGAAAAGTATTTTGACAAGAAAGCAGAGCAACTCCCGGATGAGATTCATCCGTCCCACAATGACATTCCTGTACAGATGTATTATCCTGAAGGTTCTTATGACATTCCCTGCGCTATGCCATACCGGTTGAAGGCCGTCCTGAAAGAAGGGCAGGAACTGGATATCGGAGGATACAGGCTGTGGATCGAAGACGACAGAGTCAGAGCCGACAGAAGCAGGGTCTACAAGGGAATAGAGGGATACCGGCTTACCGGGAACACGCCGAAACTTGGCGGCAGATATGAACTGGATATATTCGTGGATCATAATCTGATCGAAACATTTGTAAACGGCGGGCAATATGTGCTCAGTCATGTCGTATACGGCGTATAGGGCAGAAATTCTTCGGGAAATGAAATTCATTTCCCGATTTATCTTTCCTTAACTCTACAGATCACCGATCTTCTTAATGATCCCGCAGCATTTGTAATGCTTAAGCGGATATCCCTCAACCGGGACTCCTTTCTCCTTCGCAAGCCGGAGCAGGTGCTTAAGCTCACGGCTGTCCCTGTATCTTTCATCTACAAGAACTTTCCACGGAACTCTTCTTAGCAGCACCCGGGTTGCCTCACCGATCCCGGGCTTGACCAGGTTAATGTCCCCGATCTCATACCGCTTCGCAACCTCTTTTACTTCTTCGATCCCCACTCCTTCTTCCGCAGCCGCCTCCGGATCTGATGACAATGTAAATTCCTTTTCGATCGCCGCGATAAATCCATAAGACAGGTCTGCGTCCTTAAGTTCTTCGTAGAATACCGCGCCGTGGAAATCATCCTTCCCGATAATATCACCGCGCAGGAATGTCCTGCTGATCAGCCCGGATACCGTACAATTCAGGCAAGAGCTGGGGATCAGAATATCCTCATGGGTTCCGCAGAGTTCTGTCACATTCGCCGGGTCTGCGACCACCGCGATCTCGGAAGATACTCCCTCATAAGCCTTGATATCCTCCTTAAGTTCATTCAAGATCGCGCCTTTTCCGATCCATCCGTCTACGAACAGCAGCTGATCCGCACGATGATGGTTCAGTAGATATTGCATCGCATTATGATCGATCCCGCGCCCTCTTATGATAGAGATCGAATAATGCGGAACATCCACGCCGTATTTATACTTCATATACCGCTTCACCAGGATGCCGATCGGTATCCCGGCTCTGGCAAGAGATACCAGTACCACATCTCTTCCCCTTGATCTCATGATCCTGTCCGCAAGCCTTCCCACCGCCTGCGCCACAGGCTTGGAGTAGATCTCCAGAACTTCCTCGTATATCTTCATGTATCTGTCTGTCGGCACATACTCGATCGGAAGCATCTCGCTGTAATGTCTGCCGGACTGGATCAGACGTTCCCTTTCTTCGGTCGGCTGCGGCTTCACCATTCCTGTTATATCTTTCAGCAGAAGGATAACATCCTCCTCATTATATGAACTTCTCATCCTGACACCACCTGATCAAATGAATATTACTATTTTTCTTTCCCAGGGCGCGGAGCAGGGAATTCCTCCCTGCTTCCTCACTCCCCCATGCGTCTGTAATGACGTACACACTGTCACCTGCCGATATCATATAGATATGTAATCCTGTCCGGATCATACAGACTTCTTAATTCATATCTCGTCCCCAGGGGATAACCCTGATCCGACGATACCGCGATGGGACTTCGCGTGGTCGAATGACATCTCACACAGCATCCCTTTTCCTCCATCCGTGCTGCCACGAACAATGCCGGAAACATGAACTCTTCCGTCCCGATCACAAGGATCCGCTCCCCTTCTTCGCAATCGGCTATGGATTCTATCTGGCGCCAAAGGGACTCGCAAGCTTCCTGATATTCCGCCGCATCCACCAGTCTGCGTGCATCCATCCTGCCCGAAAAGCAAACTTCTCTCACGCTGTCCACACTGCTTGTATCGCAGGGTACGCAGACACCGTTATCACGATAGTTTTCCGCAATCCGGCTATAGTTCCCGTGATCCGTCTTCAGAAGATAATGTATCTCGATCCCTCTTTCTGCGTATTCTTTCCTATGCTCTTCTGTCATCCCATTCAGAAGGGACGCAACAGAGAATCTAATCCTCCCTCCATACAAATCCTCCAGGATATTCACGATATTCAGGATCGTATTGCCTGTCGTCACTTCATCCTCGATATAGATGATCCTGTCAATCTCGTCTATGATCCCATCCAGATCATCCTTCACCAGCTTCTGCTCCGAGGCATGGCTGTGCGCTTCCGTAAAAAACAGATATTCCACACCTGGAATCTGCTCTCTCGTCGTCTGGATATACTTTGCTCCCATCCGGATCGCCGTCTCTGCTCCGATGGCTGTCGCTGTCTCCGCGAATCCTATGAGCAGCAGCCTCTCATCCTGATATCTGTCTGCAATGACAGCAGCCAGGGCATCGAACAATCCAAGCGCCTTTCCCGGCTCTACCGGAATGTGCTTCCCCTGCAGAGGATCTATCACAAGATAACTGCGCTTTTGGTTATTCACCCGCTTTCCTATAGCTACCAGATCTTCTTCCCGATACATATCTTCCACATCCTTTTAACATTCTCTGATCTTTTTCTTGACAATGATACAATTATATGTGAAAACCAATCTCCGGGCAAGTTTTTCCTGTTATTCATTCAGCATTTATTCATAATACTCATGCATTTGCATGCTTTTTATCCGTATACAAGATCCGGATGGAATTCAATACGCACAGCATCGCAACTCCTGTATCTGCAAAGACAGCCATCCACATATTGGCAAACCCGAAGAATCCAAGGATCATGACCAAAGCTTTGACGATCAACGCAAACACCACATTCTGCATGGCGATATTCCCCGTCTTTCTGGCAATCGCCACAGATTCCGGGATCGCATCCACAGAAGAAGTCATGAATACCACGTCTGCCGCCTCGATCGCCGCATCCGCTCCGCTTCCCATCGCCGCTCCTACATCTGCACCCGCAAGCACCGGAGCGTCATTGATCCCGTCTCCGACGAACATTACGGCTCCGTGTCTCTTACGGATCTCCTTCAGCTGTTCTAGTTTATCCTGCGGCAGAAGCTGCGCATGAACTTCGTCAATTCCCGTCTGTTCTGCCACCGCCGCAGCGCTGTCTCTGGCATCGCCTGTCAGCATTGCCGTAATAAGCCCCTGCCCTTTCATACGCTTCACCGCACCCTGCGCCTCTTCTTTCAACGCATCTGCGATCACCAGATATCCTGCCAGTATCCCGTCTACCGCGATCAGGACTTCCGTTCCATAAGCGCTCTTATGATAATCTGAAGTATCTACCTGGTACATCTCCATCAGCCCGGTACTTCCGCAAAGTACCGTCCCTTCCGGGAATTCCGCACGGATACCCTTTCCGGATATCTCTTCCACCCTCTTAGGCCTGACGAGCGACAGGTTCCTCTCTCTTGCCTCCATGACGATACTCGTGGCGATCGGATGGGTGGACCCCAGTTCGCAGTCCGCCGCAACCGTCAAAAGCTGTTTCTCGGTCAGGCGGTTTCGTGTCACGATGTCTTGTACGGCAAAATTCCCTTTGGTAATGGTTCCTGTCTTATCCATTACAACTGCCTTCACATCTTTCAACGCCTCGATCGAGACGCCGCCCTTGAACAGGATCCCCTTTCTCGATCCTGCTCCGATACCTGAGAAGAATGCAAGCGGAACACTCAACACCAGCGCGCACGGACAGCTGATGACCAGGAAGGTGATCGCCGTATAGACCCAGTAATTCCACTCTCCGGTGACCAGAGACGGAATCACCGCAGTAAGGATCGCCGCAACTACAACCACCGGCGTATAGACCCTTGCAAATCTCGTGATAAACCGATCGATCTTTGGTTTACTTGCCGCCGCATTCTCCACAGAATCAAGGATACGGGTAACCATGGATTCTCCTAACGGCTTCTCGACTTCCAGCTTCAGCACTCCGGTATCATTGACGCATCCGGAATAGATCCCCTTCCCGGGAAATACCTTTACCGGAACAGGCTCTCCGGTTACCGGCGACGTATCGATCTGGCTTTCCCCTTCTATGACCCTGCCATCCAATGGAATCCGGTCTCCCGGGCGGACCAGTATCACATCTCCCTTCTTCGCATCCTTTGCCGGGATCTCCTTCACCTCGTCTCCCCAGACCAGGCGCACTGTCTCCGGACGCAGATCCACCGCATCCATAATCTGAGAACGGCTTCGGCTCACCGCAATGTCTTCAAAGACCTCTCCGATCCGGTAAAACAGCATCACGCCCACAGCCTCTGCAAAATCACCGATCACAAACGCCGCCAGGGTTGCTGCACTCATCAGAAAATTTTCATCAAATACATGCCCTTTCAACAGATTCTTTACGGCTGTCCCCACGATTCCAAGCCCCAGTACCCCATATGCCGCCACAAACAGCGCCAGAGAGATCACAGAATCCGGCATCGTCCGCTCCATTACTTCTCCTGCCAGGAATAATACGGCGCCAACCGCTATGGCTGTGATCGCTTTCTTATTCTCTTCCACCGGACTTTCCTTCTTCTTCTGCGTGATCTCATCCTCCTCGCGTAAAGTCACCGTAACCTCTGACTCAATAGATGCACAGATCCTCCTGAATTCCGGAAGAAGCGCCTCCTGGTGGTCTGCCGCAACCACAAGCTGCTTTGTCGCGAAGGTGATCACCGCCATCTGGACTCCCGGCAGTTCCTGAATCTGCCGTTCCATCTTTGCCGCACAGTTGGCACATCCAAGATTATTCAGGATATATGTTTTCTTTTCCACCCCTTTAGGCATATGCCGTACTTCGCCGGAATGCTCCTGATCATGATGCATGTGGTCATGGGTATGCCCGCAGCTGCAGCCTTCATGGCTGTGTTGATGGGTGTGTTCTCTCTCTTTCTCGTGGGTATGACCGCAACTGCATCCCTCATGGCTGTGATAGTGGTTATGTTCTCTCTCTTCCTCATGGGTATGACCGCAACCGCAATCTTCATGGCTGTGTTGATGGCTATGTTCGCTCTCTTTCTCGTGATCATGCCCGCAGCCGCACTCTCCATGACTATGACCGCTCTCATCTCTATGATGACAACTAGCATGGTCATGTGCATTTATCTTCTTACTTTCCTGCCCACTCATAGCAAATTCCTCCATTCATTCTATTCTGCCTGTACTCTCAGAAATCCATCCTGTTCTTACAGATAAGTTTATTCTTTTTTAACATATGAACAGTTATTCATATGTTCATATTTATACTATACTCACTACTTACGGATTTGTCAATACCAACACGAAAAAACCTCGGTAAAATAACGGGACAGCGTTTCCTGATCAAAAGATCAACGCTTCACCTTATTTCACCGAGGTTCTTGGTAACACAATATGATATTGTCCGTCTCTTATTTTAACATCTGCAAGATCTCATCTTTCGATTTCGCTCCGACTTCTCTCTTTGCTACTTGTCCGTCTCTGAACACCATCAAAGTAGGTATCGACATAACTCTGTATTCTCTTGCCAGTTCCGGATTCGCATCTACATCCACCTTACAGATCTTTGCATCTGTAACCTCTCCTGCAACTTCTTCCACTACCGGACCTACCATCTGGCACGGACCGCACCAGGTCGCCCAGAAGTCAACCAATACTGTTTCCTTACAGTCTAACACTTCTTCCTTAAAGTTATCCTTGTTTAAATGCACTACAGCCATCTTTATCATCCTTTCTTACTATATATTTTCTTACTCCTATGATATATTATAACCGGTTTTCATCAAAAAACCAGTACTTTTCTCCCTCTTCAAAATATGCTATAGTATATTTTACCGAATTCAAAGGAGATGTATCGTATATGGATCGTATCATTGATTATAACATTGATTCCGCAGACGACGGTCTCAGAGTGGAGCAATTCCTCCGGAGCCGCGGATACTCTGCCCAGAACCTGACCGAGATCAAACGGATGCCCAGGAGTATCCTCGTAAATGGAGTCCACTATTATATGAGACAGCGCCTTGCCGCCGGAGATCATCTTCTGGTCCACATCCAGGAGACAGCATGTTCTGAGAATATTCCCCCGGTCCGTCTTCCCCTCAACATTTTATATGAAGATGAGGATCTGGTTGTCATCAACAAACCTGCCGGCATGCCGATCCATCCGTCTCTGAACAATTATACCAATTCTATCGCCAATGCCCTCGCCTGGTATTATCAGGAACAGAGAAAGCCTTTTATCTTCCGCTGCTGCAACCGTCTGGACCGCGATACTTCCGGCATTACCATAGTCGCCAAGCATCTGGTCAGCGGCAATATCCTATCCGAAATGGTTCGCCGGCATGAGATCCGCCGGGAATATCTCGCCATCGCGCGCGGATCTGTTATTCCCGATGCCGGGACGATCACGGCGCCCCTCGCCCGCAAACCCGGAACGATCATCGAACGGACCATAGATTTCGAACACGGAGAGACGGCGGTCACTCACTATAAAGTTATATCCGAACAGAACGGACACAGCCTTATCTCGCTTCGTCTGGAAACCGGCCGCACTCATCAGATCCGGATACATATGAAGCATCTGGGATATCCTCTCATCGGAGATTATCTTTACAATCCAGACATGGAATACATTCAAAGACAAGCCCTTCACTCCCACAGACTTTGTCTTTCACATCCCATTACCGGAGATCCTATGGAATTCACCGCCCCTATGCCGGAAGATATGCTCCGGGTTATACAGCCTGTCTGATCACTCCCAGATACCGAAAAACCGGGTACAGGTAGCTCGCCCCGAATGTCCCGAGTTTCTTCGGTCCTGCTACCACTCTGCCCAACTCCAGCGCTTTATGGAATGACATCAGGATGCTTGCCCGGGTGATCGACTTATCCTTCCGGGTTACAAACATCTCGTTTCCTTTGATAACATAAAGGAATTCTAACTCTTTTGCCGTATAAAAAGAATGTCCCTGAAACTGTATCAGTGTTTCCCACAGCAGTTCATCCAATCTATCCATATCCGCTTCTATCTCTTTCTTTTCCAACTGCTCCTTAAGATCTCTGACCGCTGCTTCCTGCTCTTTCGTCATATCTGTAATATAACCCTTTCCATGCATCTTATCTTTGAATATACCATATGTTCCAATTCACATCATAACACATCTGAGATAAAATCTATATCCCTTAATTCATATTTATTTACAATCGGGAAATACACAACCTCTTCCTGATGTTTTCTCATAACTCCCTTCCCTCCCTGATCTCCTTCCAACATTTCCAATTCAGCAAAATATTCCTCAGAAAACCATGCCGGATTCCCCTGGTAATCTTTGCACTTCACACATCCAAGCCCAGCTTCTCTCCATCTCTCTTAAGAAACCTTCTGCGCTCTCCTCCGTGAGATATGGCTGATCCGCCGCGAAAAATGCACAGGCTCCGGTTTCCTGCTCCGGCAGCTCAACCGCCCCACGAACCCCCGCCTTCACGGAAACCAGGAAAAATACCTGAAAGTGTTCCTGGACGATGGCGAAGTGCCGATGGACAATAACGCTGCGGAACAGTCCATCCGCGGATTCTGCATCGGCAAGAAAAACTGGGTGATGATCGATACCATTGCCGGTGCAAAGTCCAGCGCCATTATCTACAGCATTGCGGAAACCGCAAAAGCAAACAATCTGAAACCGTATGATTACTTTGAGTATCTGCTTACCGAGATCCCGAAACATCTGGATGATACAGACCGCAGTTTTCTGGATGACCTGCTCCCCTGGTCACCAAGCCTGCCGGAGAACTGCCGGAAGACTGGTAAGAATGAATTGAAATAAGACTGGAGCAAATCTGTTTCTATCTTACAGGTTTGCTCCAGTTTTGTATAGGTACGCACTATCTACCGTTTACTTCCGGTCTGACTTCCGCATATGTATTGGCGGAGATAATAACCGCCGTTCAACTTCACAACTTCCCACACTTTGTTGCAATTATATCTGTCCCTGTAATATGTTCTTTTTGCCATCCTTTCAGCCTCCGTTTCAAAACCCAAAAAAGAACAGGAGCCCGAAGGCCCCTGTTCCTCTGTGATAATATCTTGATGAAATTCATTTCCAACAGCAACAATGCACATCCTTGAATGCCATTCCAAAATGCCGCCCTTCATATAACAAATGCGCTTGTCACTGCCTTTGCTAACAACATATACTGTTCTCGCATAACCTCTTTACTTCTTCCGCCGTCCATCCTTCTTTGAATCTACCGCCACACAGCGCTTCTTCGGGATGGTCTTTAAAGTATGTACGGACTTTCTTAAATACAATATTCCTCATCGCATGGATATCCGTGGAAGAATCATTGAAAGATTCCTCTAAGTCTTCCCATGTGTACTGATATGTCCAATCCTGTGCGTCTCCTGTCACATATGGGGCCCTGTCTTTCTTTTCAATCCTTGGATATTTTGTCCTTTTCATTTATCATCTCCCATAATAATATCCAGTTCTGCATTTTCCCATATTCAGCAGGATTAGGAAGATTTTCAATTTCCCACCTTGGTATAAACCTCGCTTCCATCTGAGAAGAAAATTGTCAGAACGTCTCCGGTTACTGTATAATCAAAAGCTGCCTTCTCATTTGTCGTATAGCACAGAGTTGTTTCGTCCGCATACCATGTCAAGGCATTACTTCCTATCATGCCCGTTCCATCGGCATAAAACTCAAAATCTCCGCTGAGTCCTGTCGAGCCATCATGTATCCATATGCCGCTTAAATCCGTACTGCTCGTTTTTTCCCGGCAATAATCGCCATACGCACTGGCTTCAGGAACACTTGATCTGCCCAAGCTGAGTTCATCCGTTTCCACTTCTTCGTGATTGATATATCTTTTGCCTTCCCCAATTGCGTATGTGTACTCACTATTACGTCTGGCGGTAAGAATCAGGCGGCCATTGGATGCTTCCCAGGTCACACTGTCCGGTTTACGGTTGAGGCTGTTCCAGAAGCTGAAAACTTCAGATACGGTTCCGTCATCTCCAAAGGTAAGCGCCTTTCCATCATAAGATCTCCATCTTCCTATCAATGCTGAATCCAGTTCTGGCTGATTATACTCATAATCCAGTGAATTTTCCTTCCAAATCTCTGCCTTGCCGGGAAGACCGTCACTGTCCAGGCCAAGCAGGATGCTATAGCCATCATAAAACCACTTTGCTTCCAGCAGGTCATACGTTTCCTGAGAATCCGGTTCCCGGCCAAAGATTTCCACCAATTTATCGTAATCATGATTAAGGTTCTGTCCGTTTATCTCATAATTTTCCGGACCGCCAGCAAAATAGGAAACATATCCTGCATCGTCAAAACTAGCCATAGCAACAAGGGATTCGCCATCTTTGCTTGGAATCTGGAGAAAACTTTTGCTGCTATACTCATCCGGTTCACCGAAAGCAGCAATTATGTCTTCCGCTTTCATCTCCATAATTGTATCAATCGGAACGCCATTATAGAGCAGCTTATCAGCGGTATTGTCGGTCGCTTGCTTTGCATTGGACGAATCAATTTCGCTGGCATCGACAGCAGTAATCTTGTAACTATCTATTATGGCATCAAAAAACCTTTGGTTGTTACCAGGAGTTTCTCCCTTCCAGCAAAATTCCACCCTATATATATTAGAATTAGCAGAATAGAAATATACTTGAAATCCAGTATCCCCTGAAGCCGCCATTAACATTCTTGCCGATACTTTGTCCAATTCAACCACCGCTGTCTCGCTAATTTCTAACTCATCACCGAATGTGGTTCCAGCGTCATTTTTAAAGCCTTCCGCAAATTCTTCATCATCGCCAAACAGATACTCAACATCTTCTTGGGACGCTTCAAATTTTGATACTAAAACGTAAGTGTTGTTCTCAGGTATATCTTCATTTTCATTTGCCAAAACAACCAAAGGTATTTGTGAATCATTAAGCCACTCGCCATACTGATCTTCATTAACAGGAACCCATGCGCTTGGGTATTGGAATGATATCCCGTCTTCTTTATTCGTGTAAGTTTCAGAGAGCTTTACATTTGTAGAATCCAGCTGTGAATTTATATATTCCTCATCTTTTTCTGCCTGCTCGCCTCTCTCTTCTATATCTCCAGCATTTGCCGCAATCAATATCACAATAAAAACGAATACGACAGTCAATATAATAAATACTTTCTTAGATCTCTTTTTCTTCGGGACAGCCGCCGGCACCCTGCTTATCGGCTGTGCAGAGCTTGCCGGATTTGGTGCTGCTGACTGCGCAGAGGCATCTCTCATCAATTTCGTACCGCATTTCTGGCAGAATTCTGCACCATCCAGCACCTTTTCACCACACTTAGGACAAAACATTTCCATTACCTCCTTCTATGCCGCTGTATTTCAAATAATATTCCATAGTCGCCTGCAGTATGGGAGTAGTTTTAACCATACAGATATACTTTGACGGCCAGGGGAATTTCATAGCTGTGCTAAAATAGTATTTCATCCCATTAGAATCGGGAACTTCTCCATCAGGTTCTATCCAAATCACAACAAAGCACCTTTGCTTCTGCCCAAATCCAGTACCAACTTTAGCTGCCGAAGCTGTGATTGAGTTCAGTGTATGTGCAGTCACCGCACCCTGCACCCCGGTCCCACTGTAATTTATGTAGCTCCATTCATGGAAATAGGGAGACAAGTAACTCAAATGTTCATTTAAGAACTGAATCAGCTCATCTGAATCAATTTTGCCACTGATTTTCTTTATAGCTCCCCTGACACGAGAACCCTTCATAAAATCTGTCAGAAGCGCTGCCGGGTATCCAAAGAAAAGTCCGAACAGCAACGCTATTAAAGGTCCGCCTGCCAGAAAACCTACAATTGCCGGAATCCCAAAACATATCCATATGAATTTTTGCGATACACGGCTATCAAGTAGTTCCTCCGCTGATTGAAATTTTGTCGTCTGTTGAACATGATTGTCTACAAATGCTTTGAAATCAGTTCCATAATCAACATTCCCTTCAGTTGGCATAGCTACCTGAACAGATGCAGCATATGATTCGTATACCGATTTCCCAACACTCTCCTCTTCCTGTTTGGTTCTTCCTGTAGTAGTTTTTAGGTCCTGCGGTTGAATATCCCCATTCGCTACTTTTGCGCCACATTTGTGGCAAAATATTGATCCTTCTTTTATTTGCGCTCCGCATTTATGACAATACATTATTTTCATCCTCCCTTTTAACTCAGGTATTACGCCTATAATAACTCATTCGCTTATGCAGTCCATTCTACCATAGCTCATTCGCCTATACAATACAAATATCAGAATTTTAGACGAGGAGATACAGATATGGATTATAAATTACTGGGACAAAGAATCCGTGCGGCCCGGTTAGCCGCAGGGCTGTCACAAGAACAGTTGGCCGAAATGGTTGGACTGACCAGCCAGCACATTTCCCACACAGAGGTCGCTTCAACCAAAATCAGCCTGCCGGCGCTTGTAAAGATTGCCAATGCCCTGCATACCAGTGTAGACAGGCTACTGTCCGACAGCGTACACGATTCAAAGCCGCATCTGCTGGGTGACGTGCAGAAAGTCTTTTCCGACTGTGACCCCGATGAGGTGTACGTTATGCTAGAAGCTGCCAATGCCGTCAAAAAGTCTATCCGGGTACGGAAGCTGAAGCGCATGGAATAAGATGAGGCCTGCGTGTCTTTGCACCGCATTATTCATCCTCATCTTCATCCCTCCGCTTGCGCAGCATCGTCTCAATAAATTTGACCGTATATCCGGCAGCTCTGGCAATCTTGGCACGCTCACGCCTGTCTGTTGTCTGTTTTGCCAGGTCTGCCACGAACTCCGGGCGATAGAGCCGCATGGGGCAGTCAATTTTATCGCCACGGAAATATTTGAACAGTTTGAGCATACCGTCACGGCCGATCAGTTCAAAAAGTTCCAGATAGATGTCATTCAGGGCCTCGCCTTCGTTCCCATCAACCCCAAAGGCTTCGTAAACCATTTCTTCATTCAGATTGTCCAGGTCAATGTTCATCACACTGCCACCTCCTCTTACACAAACATGCCTAAACACAGTTTACCAGCGCATAATGTCCGAAATCCAGTCTTTAAAAGGTTCTTTTCAGGAGCCTTTATAATCCCCTTTTGAAGAACCTTTTTGCGAACCGTTAAAAGGTTCCTTGTACCGTTTAAAAATCGAATATTCGCTTTATAAACCAGTAGATTCCATCGCCATATATTTCTCATCTCGCTTTCTGCATACAAAAATCCCCATGCCGCTCATGGCACAGGGATTGTCATACGAAAGCTCCACACCAACCTTATGTATCTTCACTCACCTCCATTATGGTATTCTTCAATATACTGTTTTCCCTCCCCATCTGTTACGATTGCAGGGTAACGCACTTTATTCCCCATCAGGCACATTACATTCGCTGCATAATCAGCTATATCTCCAATATAATACATATCCCATTCCAAATCAGAGTTTTCGGTCAGTACCTTGCACATCTCAAACACGGCATTGTGGATTTCGTCAATCCTTGCTGTCTGCCTGTCACTTAATTCCAGATTTCCATCTTCAAGTTTACCCACGCTGTCCTCCTTTCCCGAAGCAGTCTGCTCCGATTGTTAATACGCTCTCTTTCTGTTTTCAACTCTAAAACCTCCTAAAAATGGTTCAATCCCTGTGCTATGAATGGCACAGGGATTGCGTTGTTTTATTTTATAGGAACATAGAAAGAATATATATCTATATTGATGGCTCATGCGATTCCTTATCAGATTACAAACATACTATATGCCTGAACAAGATTGGATCTTCTATGAAATGCCAGCATCGATAAATCTAAATAAGTGTAGCTTCTTCTTTGCTTGTGCGTTCATATATTTTTTGATATAATAATGAACAAAAAAAGCAGAAAAGGAGAATGACACATGGAACAAACAGAATTACAAAAGATATATAATGAAATAGAAGCATTAAGAACACGCATCACCACATTAGAATCCATTATCAATGGATGCGTTCCTAAACAGGCTGGACGGAATCACAAATTGTCATCAGAACAGCAATCCGAGATTATACAAAAGCATAACGATGGTATGTCTTATTCTGCTCTTGCTGAGGAATATGCAGTTTCTAAAAGCACAATATTCAACATTTGCCGCGGCAGGTCAAACTCACATGTCTCAGAAAAAGTTACTACATACACTCCCATGCATCGCAAAAATCGTACCAAATAATTCACACTTTGAAATTAGGAAAGGAGCATTCCAAAGACAGGAATGCTCCTTATTGTTCTTACAAACTCACTATTTTATTTTCATCATTTAATTCTCATAAATTATTTCTAATACACATTTTAGACTACACTCCAAAAGCATTTTGAAGAAATCACTCCCTCAATACCCCAAGAGATTTCATTCTATGTTTAAGCATGTGCATATAATGCATTCTCTGCTTTTTCATATTCAGCTTCTGTATATCCCATAGATAATATCTGCTCTTTTGTAATATTAATTCTAATCATTTTCTCAATAGCCTCTATTCTTGCCTCTATTCTTGCCTCTATTTTCGCATCCATTCTTGCCCGTTCCATAATGCTCTCTGACCAATTACACATAATCTGGAT
>OFGR01001672.1_pt1 | contig 16737 bp, 12 predicted proteins | sample 1521811 | NCBI WGS metagenome assembly OFGR01 (sample SAMEA3504098, study PRJEB24116) | mouse gut metagenome | biome: mouse gut; feature: mouse-associated habitat; material: faeces | place: Denmark | collected 2011
TGGCATTTTCCAAGACGGGAGAGCGTCTGGTAGGCGAGCCGGCAAAGCGTCAGGCAGTAACCAACGCAGAGAGAACCATTTCTTCTATTAAGAGAGAGATGGGAAGCGATTACAGGGTAGCCATTGACGAGAAGAAGTATTCGCCTCAGGAGATTTCCGCCATGATCCTTCAGAAGTTGAAGGCAGACGCAGAAGGTTATCTGGGCGAGAAGGTAACAGAAGCGGTTATCACAGTACCGGCTTACTTCAACGATGCACAGCGCCAGGCAACCAAGGATGCAGGTAAGATTGCAGGTCTTGACGTGAAGCGTATTATTAACGAGCCTACGGCAGCGGCTCTTGCATATGGTCTTGACAATGAGAAGGAGCAGAAGATTATGGTCTATGACCTGGGAGGCGGTACGTTCGACGTTTCCATCATCGAGATTGGCGACGGCGTAATCGAGGTATTGTCTACAGCGGGAAATAACCGTCTTGGCGGCGACGACTTTGACCAGAAGCTTACAGACTATATGATTGCAGAATTCAAGAAGCAGGAGGGTGTGGACTTATCTACAGATAAGATGGCTCTTCAGAGATTAAGGGAAGCGGCAGAGAAGGCGAAAAAAGAGCTGTCTTCTGCCACTACAACCAATATTAACCTTCCGTTTATTACTGCTACGTCCGAAGGACCAAAGCATTTCGATATGAATCTGACAAGGGCGAAGTTCGACGAGCTGACCCACGACCTTGTTGAGAAGACGTCAGAGCCGGTAAAGAGAGCCCTTTCCGATGCGGGAATCAACGCCTCTGAGCTTGGTCAGGTATTGCTGGTAGGTGGCTCCACACGTATTCCGGCGGTACAGGAGGAAGTAAAGAGACTGACAGGCAAGGAGCCAAGCAAGTCTCTGAATCCGGATGAGTGTGTGGCTCTGGGCGCATCCGTACAGGGCGGTAAGCTTGCAGGAGACGCAGGCGCAGGAGACATCCTTCTTCTGGACGTAACTCCGCTGTCACTGTCAATCGAGACCATGGGCGGCGTAGCTACAAGACTGATTGAGAGAAATACAACCATCCCGACCAAAAAGAGCCAGATTTTCTCAACTGCGGCAGATAACCAGACAGCCGTTGATATCAATGTAGTACAGGGTGAGAGACAGTTTGCAAGAGATAATAAATCTCTCGGCCAGTTCAGACTGGATGGAATTCCGCCGGCTCCGCGTGGAGTACCGCAGATTGAGGTTACCTTTGATATTGATGCAAATGGTATCGTAAACGTTTCCGCGAAGGATCTTGGCACAGGCAAAGAGCAGCACATTACGATTACGGCAGGCTCTAACATGTCCGATGAAGATATTGACAAGGCAGTAAAAGAAGCGGCGGCTTTCGAGGCGCAGGATAAGAAGCGTAAAGAGGGCATTGACGCTAAGAACGAGGCAGATTCCATGCTGTTCCAGACAGAGAAGGCATTAGGAGAGGTCGGAGATAAGATTGACGCATCAGACAAAGCAGAGGTAGAGGCAGACTGCAAGGCTCTGAAAGAGATTCTTGACAAGGTAAATATGGACGACATGACGGATGCCCAGATTGCTGAGATTAAGGCGGCAAAGGAGAAGTTAATGGGAAGCGCTCAGAAGGTATTTACCAAGATGTATGAGCAGGCAGGCGCAGCGGCGCAGGGCGCAGACCCCAACATGGGCGCAGGCCCGAATCCAGGAGCAGGTCCGGCGCCAGAGGGCTTCCAGGGCGATGACGTGGTAGACGGAGACTACAAAGAGGTTTAATTGGCAGGAAGAAGATTTCCCATAGATACATCTTTGCAGCAGAGTAGATTGATTCAGATATGATATGCGCAGGCAATTATGAGGAACAAAGGATACAGGGATGACCTGCAGGTTTCTCATAATTGTCTGTATACGGCGTTTATCTTCTGTATTCCATATATGAATAGGTTACATGCTGTCGGAGATTTTTTGTAAGTGGAAAGAAAGGGAGAAAGAATGGCAGAATCAAAGAGAGATTATTATGAAGTGCTGGGCGTCAGCAAGGACGCTGACGACGCAACTCTTAAAAAAGCATACAGACAGGTTGCCAAGAAATACCACCCTGACATGAATCCTGGAGATGCGGAGGCTGAGAAGAAGTTTAAAGAGGCTTCGGAGGCTTACGCGATTTTGAGCGATCCGGATAAACGGCGTCAGTATGACCAGTTCGGCCATGCAGCATTTGAAAGCGGCGCAGGCGGAGGAGGCTTTGGAGGCTTTGACTTCAGCGGCGCAGACTTTAGCGACATCTTTGGCGATATCTTCGGGGATCTGTTCGGGGGAGGCCGAAGGGGACGTGCAAGCCAAGGCCCTATGAAGGGCATGAATATCCGAAAGAGTGTTCGGATTACCTTTGAGGAGGCGGTATTTGGGTGCGAGAAAGAGCTGGATATGGTATTGAAGGACCCATGTTCCAAATGCAGCGGGACAGGGGCCAAGCCGGGAACATCACCGGAGACTTGTCCCAAGTGCGGAGGCAAAGGCCAGGTTGTGTACACACAGCAGTCCTTTTTTGGGATGGTTCAGAATGTCCAGACCTGTCCTGACTGCGGTGGAACGGGTAAGATTATCAGGGATAAATGTCCTGACTGCGGCGGAACGGGTTATACCTCCAACCGGAAGAAGATTGCGGTTACAATTCCTGCCGGAATCGACAATGGACAGAGTGTTCGGATTCGTGAAAAGGGTGAGCCGGGCGTAAACGGTGGCCCCAGAGGAGATCTTCTGGTGGAGGTTGTGGTTTCCAGACATCCTATTTTCCAGAGACAGGATATGCATATCTTTTCAACCGTACCGATTTCATTTGCCCAGGCAGCCCTTGGCGCAGATATTCGTGTTAAGACGGTGGACGGGGAAGTGCTCTATACCGTGAAACCGGCAACAAAGACGGATACCAAGGTGCGTTTAAAAGGCAAGGGAGTTCCGTCTGTCCGTAATTCGCAGGTGCGGGGCGACCATTATGTGACTCTGGTAATCCAGACGCCGGAGCATTTAAGCTCAGAGGCTAAGGAGGCTCTTAAAAGGTTTGACGAGTTGTCAGGCAATACGCTGAATATGGCTTCCAAAGAAAAAGAAACAAAGACGGGTAAGAAGAAAAGAGGTTTTATGGACAAAATGAAGGAGGCCTTTGATGATTAAGTTCATCAAAGGCTTTTTTGCGGAATAGAGTATAGATAAGATATGAGTTAGAAGGATATACAAAAAATGAAGAAATTAGAGAGAACATTGACTGAGATAGCCGTTAGCCTGTTGTTTGTGATTCTGGCAATGGTCCTGTTCGGTGTTCATGGGAAGAAGCCTGAAGAAAAACCTCCAAAGGAGGCTGTCATGAAGCGGGAAACAGACCGAGAGATGCGGGGTGTATGGGTGGCAAGCGTGGAGAACCTGGATTATCCCGCCATGCCCACCGCTTCGGCACAGGAATTGCGGGCCCAGGCAGACGCTGTTATGGACGGAGTGGGAAGGATGGGATTTAATACCATCTTTTTACAGGTTCGTCCCTGCTCGGATGCATTTTACCCGTCAAAAATCTATCCCTGGAGCCGCTATCTGACGGGTCAGCAGGGGACGGCGCCAGATTCAGAGTTTGACCCTCTGGAATATTGGGTCAGCGAAGCCCACAAACGAGGGCTTGAGCTGCACGCATGGCTTAACCCCTACCGGATTGCCAGGGATGCCGTCGAGTGGGAGAGCCTGGAGGAAAGCTCTCCTGCCAGGCAGCATCCTGATTGGGTGGTGCAGTATCAGGATGGATACTATTTTAACCCAGGCCTGCCGGAAGTACGTGAGCTGGTAACCGACGGAGTGATGGAGATTGTAGAAAATTACCAGGTGGACGGGATTCATCTGGATGATTATTTCTATCCAGGCGGAGATTTCAATGACGGAGCTTCTTATGCAGCTTACGGAGGAGATTTTCCGGATATCGGCGATTGGCGCCGGAACAACGTGAATCTTCTGGTAAATGGTTTGGATACGGCCATTCATGAGGCAGAGCCGGACATGGAGTTTGGCATTAGTCCCGCCGGAATCTGGGCAAGCAATACCATGCATCCGGAGGGAAGCGCAACCACCAGCAGTTTTTCTTCTTATTTTTCTCTCTATGCGGACAGCAGGACCTGGGTGAAGGAGGGATGGGTGGATTATATAGCCCCTCAGCTATACTGGGAGATGGGACATGCGACAGCAGATTTTTCGGCATTGCTTGGCTGGTGGTCGGCTGTGGCTAAGGAGGCCAAAGAAAAAGGCGTAAAGCTCTATGTGGGACTTGCCGACTATAAGACTGCGGAGGCAGGAGAGGACGGGAATAACCCCTGGTATGGCGGGGGTGAGATTGAAAGGCAGATGGAGGCGTGCAGCGTTGAGGATACGGTGAGCGGGACGATACATTTTCGTTATGGACTTATAGCGAATTGCCCTTCCATACAGCAGGTGTTGGGGAAGGCTTATTCAGAACACTAGATTTTGTATTTCTGGCTTTACATATTAGGAGGCTGTTGCTATAATGATATAATGATGCAGTGGTAAAAATCGGTAAATCCGTGTCGGCTGCAAAGAGTATATTTATGCGGAGGAAGGAAGCGTGAAAAAGAGTATCAATAAAAAAATAGTGGCGAACACAACTGCTATTGTCGTTGTCCTGGCTGTGATTCTTGTTATAGTTATGGCATTGTCTATGAAGGTACTTACGAGAGAAATTATGGCAGATGTGCTTCCGTCTACGACGAAGATGGCTTCACAGAGCATTGAGTCCAACATGCATATGCTGGCGGACCGAATCTTTATGATCAGCGACAGGGTGGCAATCAGGAACCCTGACAGCACGAAGAAGGAAAAGAAGGAGGCTCTTGATGACGCGCAGTCAGGGATTGAGTTTATCTGGCTTGGGCTTTATAAGGCTGACGGCTCTCTCTATCTGGGAGACGAGAAATGTCCTTCGTCGATTGCGGACAGGGAATTGTATTCGCTGCTTCAGGAGACCCAGAATCTTGCGGTGGATGATGTAGATTCGTCAGAAGGAGAACTGGAGCTTGCTATGGGAATCCCTGTGACGGCAGACGACGAGCTGCTCTATTATCTGGTTGGAAGTTATAAGTACGACGTGCTGAATGATATACTGAGCAATATTAACCTCAGTGCAAACGGGACCGCTTATATTGTAAACTGGGAAGGCGAGATCATGGGATGCCGGAATAAGGATCTTGTCAGGAGTCAGGAAGGGCTTGAGAAAGTGACAGGGTTTACTGGGATTAAAGATCAGGTGACGACAAAGGAGACGGGCGTACTCACCATGGGTAAGTCATTAGATGCAGCTTTTATCAGTCACGCGCCTATTAACGGAACCAGATGGTATCTGACGGTAATCGTTCCCCAGAGGGATTTCATGGGGCCGGCTAATACTGGAATCCTGCTCAGTATTGGGATTACTTGTGTGCTGCTGGTACTGGCAGGCATATATACCTTACATTTTTCTTCCAGGATTCAGAGGTCCCTTAAGGGAGTGACGAATAGAATTGAGCTTTTGGCTCAGGGAGATTTGACGACCCCGACGGAGGTTATCAAGACCAACGACGAGACGGAGATTCTTTCCAGCGCTTTGAGCGATACGGTGGACAGCGTCAACGGGTACATATCAGAACTGTCCCATATTTTGGAGAATATGTCCGGCGGCAATTTCCAGGTGGACGTAAGAGGTGATTTTGAGGGAGACTTCGTCATAATGAAGGAGTCTCTGAATAAGATTATTGACGCCCTTAATAGGATGTTAAAATCAATTAAGAGCTCCTCAAAGGAGGTGCTTTCCACAGCAGGAGTTGTTTCAGAGAGCGCACAGCAGGTACACCACGGGTCAACGGAGCAGTCGGAATCTCTAAATGTATTGTCCCAGGAGACGACAGCGATTGAGCAGAATATTCTGGATGTGGATGAGAATACAAGGATGGTGGGAAGTCTGATGGAGACAACCCAGGGTCACATGGAGACAGGCGGCAATTATATGAAGAATCTGCTTTTGGCCATGGAGGATATTGACCGGAATTCTGTGGAGATTACGAAGATTAATAAATTCTTGGAGGACATTTCCTTCCAGACTAATATCCTGGCGCTGAATGCGTCGGTGGAGGCTGCAAGGGCAGGAGAGTCAGGCAGGGGCTTTGCCATTGTGGCGGAGGAGGTAGGAAATCTTGCGGCCCAGAGCGCAGAATCTGCCAAACGAACCTCCGGTATGATTGACAGCTCACTTAAGGCTGTGAAACGAGGAACAGAGTACGCAAACAAGGTAGCGGAATCCTTCCATGACATCGGGGAGATTGCAGACCAGATTTCCAAGATTACAGAACAGCTTGCAGAGAATGTAACGGTTCAGAAGCATTCCCTTGGCAATATGACTGGTCAGATTAGTCAGATTAGAGACGTAGCGCAGCAGAATTTGAACGCAAGCTATGAGAGCACCACGGCCAGTGAGAAATTGAATCAGCAGGCACAGCAGCTTCAGGAGATTTCAGGCAGTTTCAGGTTAAGGGAGGAGTGAGCGGCATGTGGAAAAAGAGGATAATGGTTCTGCTGTTCTGTATGTGTATGGGAATTTTGGCGGTTTCCTGTAAAAAGGAGGAAGGACTTAAGGACGGATATTATACGGCGGAGATGTCGGATTACAGTCATGGATGGAAGGAGTATGTAACCATCTGCGTGATGGAGAATAAGATTGTTTCCGTGGAGTATAATGCGGAGAATGCAAGCGGCTTCATCAAATCCTGGGATATTGCCTATATGAAGAATATGAATGGGATTACGGGAACTTATCCCAATAAGTATACGCGGGAATATGCGGCTCAGCTTCTTGAGAACCAGGGAAATGGAGATATAGATGCAGTAAGCGGCGCGAGCACATCAGGGAAGAATTTTGTAAGGCTGGCGTCTGCGGTTCTTGAAAGAGCGCAGAATGGGGACCCTACGGTTGCCATTGTGGAGTCGGAGAAGGAAGAATAAAATTTCACAAATGCTTTTCAAAAGACAGGATACACCAAGTCCTGTCTTTTTGCATACTATAGTACAAAAAGTATAGGAGTAAGTGTATGGCTTATTCAATTATGTTGGATGCGGGTCATGGTGGAAGCGATCCCGGCGCAGTTTACAACGGACGCCAGGAGAAGGACGACGCACTGCGTCTGACCCTTGCGGTAGGTGAAATCCTCCAGAACCATGGAATTGACGTAGAATATACCAGGACCACGGATGTATTCGAGACACCCATTCAGAAAGCAATGGAAGCAAACCAGGCGGGAGTTGACCTTTTCCTGTCCATCCACAGGAATTCATTTCCCACAGATAACGAGGTATCAGGTGTGGAAACACTGGTGTACGATTTGTCAGGGCTGAAATATCAGATGGCACAGGACATCAACGACCAGTTAGAGGCTGTTGGCTTCGTGAATCTTGGAGTGAAGGAACGCCCCAATCTGGCAGTACTTAGAAGAACCAATATGCCGGCGCTTCTGGTGGAAGCCGGCTTCATTAACTCAGACGTGGATAATCAGTTGTTTGACGAAAATTTTCAGGATATTGCACAGGCAATCGCAGCAGGCGTCTTAGACACTTTGGACTCGCAGGGAATCATAAAAGACGAAGATTACCGCGTTCAGGTAGGCGCATTCCGCAACCGCAGATATGCAGAAAGATTGTTAAACGAACTTCTTGAGAAAGGCTTCCCCGCATATATTGACGATTCTGGTCCCTATCTTAGAGTTCAGGTTGGAGATTTTGACGACATGGACGATGCGGTACAGATGGAGCAGCGTCTAAAACAGGCGGGCTTCCCGACCGTAATTGTGAAGTAGGAAGGCATAAAAAGAACCCTGCCCATTATCCTCTGGGCAGGGAGAAGATAAATTCCGTCCCGACTCCTTCTGTGCTGACCACATTAATATTCTCCCCATGGGCCTGAATTGCCTCCTTGACAATGGCAAGTCCAAGTCCAGTCCCCTTCTTATCCTTCCCGCGGGAGAGGTCTGATTTGTAGAAACGCTCCCAGATTTTATTCAGTGAAGTCCGCGGTATTCCAATGCCGTCGTCCTTGACCGAGGTGTAAACCTTTTCGCCACGCTCCGTAGTCTCAATCGTAACCACGGAATCAGGCTCGCTGAACTTGATAGCATTGTCTAAAAGGTTATATAGAACCTGCTGGATTTTCCGTTTATCCCCATTGACGGACAGCTTCTTTGGCGGGAAAATGACCTCGATGGAAATCTTTTTCTGTTTACAGGTTCCTTCAAAAGAGGCCGCCACATTCCGGATCATCTCATGAATGTCAAAAACCTCTTTATTCAACAGCATGTTTTTTGTGTCAAATTCATTCAGAGTCAAAAGGTCCTGGGTTAGATCCGTCAGACGTTCTGTCTCAAATAAAATAATCTTCAGATATTTCTCATGAAGCTCAGGCGGGATGGTACCGTCTGCCATGGCCTCCACGTATCCTTTGATGGAGGTCAGAGGAGAGCGGAAATCATGGGACACATTTGCCACAAACTTTTTCTGATAATCCTCCATGTCCCGAAGCTGTGAGGACATATAGTTCAGCGAGGCGGACAGATATCCCATCTCATCCTCGGTGTTTACCGGTATCTCGTATTCCAGATTGCCCAAGGCATACTGGGTGGCTGCCTCTGTAATCTTGCGCAGGGGCAGATAGACAAAATACTGGAAGGCAAGGAGTACCATGAAGGAGAGAATATAAATGACAAACACGGTAATGACCGAAGCCCGAAGCAGGATTTTCTGAGGATTTAGGGAATCAGAAACATATTTGTGAATCAGCAGGTAGCCTTTGGGGGAGTAGCTGTAGACCACCGGAGCAATGACGGTAATCACATCCTCCTCAAAATATTCATGATAATCGCCTATTTGGTACTGGCTGCCTTTGCTCTCCACAGGGTCAAAAGCTTCAATCTCATAGGGGGCTGAGGGATATTCCTCTGAAACCGCAGAGGAAATCATGACACCGTCCTTGTCAACAAACCACACGGCTGCCTCCAACTGTATCTCGATACCGGACAACTGCAGGTGTACCTGGGAGTCGTCCACCCCCTCCGAAAAGTAGGAGGGGAGATAGTGGTTGGCAAAAAGATTCGCCTCTCGGTAGAGGGAGGTAGCCATTTCAATTTCCAGGGGGCTTTCTGTCAGGTTAAATGTCAGGGTCGCCACAATAAAAATGCTGAGGAATCCGAATATGACGTATACGATTACGAATTTCAGATATAATGTACTGCGCATGTGGTCTCATACTCCTTTGTGATTTCATTTGCCTGTTTATTTGACCTCAAACTTGTAGCCAATGCCCCAGACTGTGCTGAGGCTCCATGAGCCATGGTCTTTGATCTTCTCCCGCAGCCGCTTGATATGGACGTCTACGGTGCGGGTATCCCCAATATACTCATAGCCCCAAATCTGGTCAAGAAGCTGTTCCCGCGTAAATACCTGGTTGGGGGAGGCGGCAAGGAAATACAGAAGCTCTAACTCCTTGGGGGGCATATCCACCTGGGTGTTGTCCACCAGAACAGAATAGTTGGTAAGGTTAATGGAAATGCCAGGGTACTCCACACATTTCCCCTTATTCTCAGGGGCATCCTCCTGCTTAGGCGTTACCTGATAACGGCGGAGAACCGCCTTGACGCGGGCAACCATCTCCTTGGAATCGAAAGGCTTCATAATATAGTCGTCTGCGCCTAGCTCCAGTCCCAGTACCTTGTCAAAGACCTCACCCTTTGCCGATAGCATGATAATCGGTACGTTAGATCTGGTCCGAAGCTCGCGGCATACCTGGTAGCCGTCGATGCCCGGAAGCATCAAATCTAAGAGTATCAGGTTAGGTTGGTAGGTATCGTGGGCGATTAGGGCTTTCTCTCCGTCATGCACCATCATTGTGTCAAAACATTCTTTGGTCAGATACAAAGAAATCAGTTCGGCTATGTTCTCGTCATCGTCTACGATCAATATTTTTTGTTTATTTACCATTTATGCTGTCTCCTATATGTGTTTACCGGAGTTACTTAAGTTCTACGATGGTGACGCCGGCGTCTCCCTCACCGAATGCGCCCAGCCGGAAAGACTTCACATGCTTCTGGCGTTTCAGATAATTGTGGATGCCGGTACGCAAAGCGCCGGTTCCTTTGCCGTGAACCACACGGACGTTGGAAAGGTGGGCTAAGGCAGCGTCGTCTAAATATTTGTCCAGTTCTGCAATGGCCTCGTCTACAGTCTTGCCAAGAAGATTAATCTCTGAGCTGACAGAGAAGGATTTGCCCATCTTCATCTTGCCCTTGGAGGTCTTGTGCATCTGCTTTGCCGAGTAGGAGGGAGTTTCTTCAATAATCTCCAAATCAGAGATGTGAACCTGTGAGCGTAAAATACCCATCTGGACGGTGACATTTCCCTTGGAATCAGGAAGGGAAATCACAGAGCCGTTCAGATTCATGCTTAGGACTTTGACCGTCTCTCCAAGCTTAAAGTCCGAAGGCTTGTGCTGCTTCTTGGGCTTCTTGGCCTCAAGGGTTAAGCCAGAGCTGACAGAAGCCATCTTTTTGCGAAGTCTCTCCCGCTCTTTTTCCATCTCTGCGGCGGAAATATTCTCCTTGCCGAACTTGCGGAAGTTACGCAGGGTCTCGTCGGCAGTCTCCTTGGCGTCAGATAAAATGGCGTGGGCCTTCTCATTGGCTTCCCTTAGAATCCGCTCCTTCTGGGCTTCTAATTTCTCCTGCTTCTGACGCACTTCCATTTTGAGCCTTTCAAGCTCTCGTTTGTAGGCGGCAATCTCCTCCTGCTCCTTCTGAATGGTCCGTTTGCTGGTCTCAAGATCGGTCAGCAGATCCTCAAAGGACTCATCCTGCTCGGTCAAATGGGTCTTTGCCTCTGCGATAATATAGTCTGGCAGTCCAAGCTTTCCTGCAATGGCAAATGCGTTGCTCTTTCCAGGGATTCCCAGAAGAAGCCGGTATGTGGGGCGAAGGGTCTCCAAATCAAACTCGCAGCAGGCATTCTCCACTCCCGCAGTAGAAAGGGCGTAGACCTTAAGCTCACTGTAGTGGGTGGTAGCCATGGTGCGGATGCCTCTGTTATGCAGATGGCTTAAGATTGCCGTAGCAAGGGCCGCACCCTCTGTAGGGTCTGTCCCTGCCCCCAGTTCGTCGAACAGAACTAAAGAGCGCTCATCCACATGGGTGAGGAAGGAAACAATATTCGTCATATGGGAGGAAAAGGTGCTGAGGCTCTGCTCAATGCTCTGTTCATCCCCGATATCTGCGTAAACCTGTTCAAACACCCCAAGCTCTGAGCGGTCTAGGGCTGGAATGTGCAGTCCGGCCTGGCCCATCAGGGTAAATAGGCCCACTGTTTTCAGGGAGACGGTCTTACCGCCTGTGTTGGGCCCTGTCACTATGAGCAGGTCAAACTCATCTCCTAATGTGACGGTGATGGGAACCACCTGCCGCTTATCCAGCAGAGGATGTCGTCCCTCTCGGATGCGGATGCGCCCTTCTGTGTTAAAGCTTGGCATGGACGCATTCATATCAAGGGCAAGGCTTCCCCTTGCGAAAATGAAATCCAGCTCACCCAGTACGGTGTAATCTGTACGGATTTCTTCAATATACTGTGCCGTATCTTCGCTTAAACGGGCAAGGATGACCTGAATCTCCTCCTGCTCCTTCCCGTAGAGCTCTTTCAAATCGTTATTCAGTTTTACCACGGCCATGGGCTCAATAAATAGTGTAGAGCCTGTGGAGGACTGGTCATGGATCAGTCCGGATACCTGGCTTCGGTATTCTGCCTTTACCGGTATGCAGTAGCGGTCGCCCCTCATGGTAATGATGGGGTCCTGTAAATAAGAGCGAAGAGAGCCGTTGACCATGCCGGACAGGGTGGCATGAACCTTGTCGTTCATCTGACTGATGGAACGGCGGATGTGCTTTAATGTCCCGCTGGCGTCGTCGCTTAACTCGTCTTCCTCCAGGATACACCTGCGAATCTCTGTGGTAAGCAGGCTGATTGGCTCAAGCTGCTGGAAAAAGGAATCCAGGCAGTCTTCTTCTTCATCGTTATTATCATGCCTTCCGTAAGCCTTGGCACGTCCGGCTGTCTCTAAGAGCTTGCAGATGCGCAGAAGCTCGCCGCTTCCTAAGGCGGCGCCCACCTCAAGACGCTTCAGGGAATCATTTACCGGATTGCACCCGCTAAAAGAGAGTCGTCCTTTCTTGACGATTCGGGTAAATGCTGCCGCTGTCTGCTGCTGTGCAGCGTTAATGTCCGCCAGCAGGGTCATAGGCCGAAGTCTTTTGCATCGTTCTTTGCCGCTAAAGGAGGAGGCATGGTCTGTCAGTAACTCGATTATTTTATTGTATTCTAGTTTGTTTAATGTTTTCTTATTCATAATTTAATCACCTAGAACTATTCTAACCTATTTACGCCATAAAGGGAAGGATAAATATTGAACAATCGTCTTTCTTGGAGTATACTATATCCGATAGGATGTATTTAGGGATGTGAGTGGCAATCGGGACAAAATTGCCAGAAGTTTTCGGCGGTTCATTATGGAAAGAAAGAGAAGGGTGGGTCTATGGAAGAACGGAAAGATCCAAGGGAAGAATTACATCCACAGGAGGATACTTCGGAGGCTGCGCAGGAGGATATGCAGGAGGAGTTTAGGGAGTATTCATTTTTGCAGGAGACGATTAAGCGGGACCGGAGGGGTGAGCGGAAGGGCTTTTTCCGGATGGCGGGTCTGGGATTGGTGTTCGGCGTGTTTGCCTGTTTTAGCTTCAGCGCCATGAAGCCCGCTATGGACAGTATTTTCCAGGACGACCCGCAGAAGGTTACGATTCCCCAGGAAGAGGAGTCTCAGGAGGAGGAAGAACAAGCCCCTCCGCCTGTGGAGGAGGTTGTGCAGCCGCCGCTGGACGCGGACAGTTATCGGCAGCAGTCCTTGACGACCATTGGCGTCAAGGCGAACCGTTCGGTGGTGGAGATTGCGGGTGTTTTGGAGGACCAGGACTGGACGGAGGAGTCCAAGGATTATAAGAACAGCGTGTCAGGCTTGATTGTGGCAGACAACGGGCGTGAGCTTTTGGTTCTGGGGAAATCCTCGGTGGCAAAGGACGCGAAGGAATTAAAGATTGTATTTAACAACGGTCAGGCATATCCGGCAACCCTTAAAAAGAGTGACGGTAATCTGGGCTTTGGCGTCTATGCTGTGAACCGTTCGGATATTCAGGATTCTACATGGGCGCAGATTGATACGGCGGTTCTTGGAAGCTCCAATGCGGTTTCCAAGGGGGATATTGCGATTGTCCTTGGCAAACCTTTCGGGTATGCGGGTGCAATGGGGTTCGGCTCGATTGCCTCTGGCAAAAACACGCTGGATTCGGCTGACGGACAATATCGGCTGATTAATACGGACATTGCAGGCTCTAAGAATGGAAGCGGGTTCATTGTGAATCTTAAGGGGGAGATTATTGCCTTAATCGACCAGAGCGCCGCGGAGGAGGGGAGTACTGAGCTGATTATCGGATATGGGATTACGGATGTGAAGGATGTAATCGAATTTCTCTCCAACGGTCAGGGCGTTCCCTATATCGGGATTTGGGGCGTGGATGTCACGGAGGAGATTGAAGAACAGGGTATTCCAAAGGGGTTGTATGTGAAGAACGTGGATGCCGACTCTCCGGCCATGGCGGCAGGCATCCAGAGCGGCGACGTCATTACGGGCATAGATGATGTGGAGATTACCTCTTATGGGATTTATCATGGGACACTAATGGAAAAGAAGGTGGGAAGTGAGGCGGTGATTAAGGGACAGCGCCAGGGTGCGGATGGTTATGTGGATATAGATTTTAAGGTGACGGTGGGAAGTAAGGAGATGTAGGAAATCCTGCGAATAATTGCTTAGGCACCTTCGATGTGCGGCTGCTTGGGCAAAGGATTAACTAAGATAAAAACACAATAATTTTGACAGAATGAAAAGAGGCAGAAAAATGAGGTATATCAATACTCTTCGTGAGGGTGAGACAATTAGGAATATTTATTTATGCAAGGGAAAGCGTTCAGCGGAGACAAGGAACGGGAAGCCATATGACAATCTGATTCTCCAGGACAAGACGGGAGTTCTGGACGGAAAGGTTTGGGATCCCAATTCTGGCGGGATTGCGGATTATGAGGAAATGGATTTCATTGAGGTTTACGGTGAGGTAATTAATTACAACAATAATCTTCAACTGAACATCAAGCAGATTCGCAAGGCGCAGGAGGAAGAGTATGCTATGGCGGATTATCTGCCTACCAGTGAGAAAAATACGGAGATGATGTTTCGTGAGCTTATGGGATATGTGGGGAGGATTGGGAACACATATCTTAAGCAGATGATTGAATTTTATTTCGTGAAGGACGAGGCGTTTATCCGGCGGTTCAAGGCGCACTCTGCGGCTAAGAGTGTGCATCATGGATTTTCGGGAGGGCTTTTAGAGCATACGTTAAGTGTGGTGAAGTTCTGCGAATATATGGCTGGGGCTTATCCCATTTTGAACAGGGATCTTTTGTGCGCGGCGGCAATCTGCCATGATATCGGCAAGGTCAGAGAGTTGTCTGCATTTCCAGAGAATGACTATACGGACGACGGGCAGCTTCTGGGACATATCGTCATTGGAGTGGAGATGGTGAGTGATGCGGTAAGGTCGATACCGGACTTTCCGGAGAGGCTGGCAAGCGAATTGAAGCACTGTATCGTGGCTCATCACGGTGAGCTAGAGTACGGCTCTCCAAAGAAGCCTGCGCTTGCAGAGGCTCTGGCCCTTAATTTTGCAGACTGTGCGGATGCAAAGATGCAGACATTGACGGAGATTTTTAAGGATAAGAACAGCAATGACTGGTTGGGGTATAATCGGTTGTTTGAGTCGAATCTGAGAAAAACGACTATGGGGATATAGTTGGATTGGGATATTTAGAACAGAGGTATTTGCTCTGACAGCATATGAAGCAGTTTGGAGATCTATATTTTAGCATGAGAAAACCCTTGGTGGGCAGAGAAGCAAATGGTTGTTAGGAGTGGTTCTTTGCCGGCTGAGGGTCATTTTGGCTTTTACAGGGCTAATCAGGGAAGTGGATGAAGTATTATTAGGAAATTAGGCGATGACGCTTGGAAGGATACCAAAAGGCAGGGACTTAGGGGCAGACGAAGTATTAGAGGGAGTCAGGTGCAAGATGGAGGGTAAAAATGAGGAAGAATGATATTGTTACAGTAAGGATTGAGGATATAGGCAGCAACGGCGAAGGGATTGGGAAAATAGAAGGGTATGCGCTGTTTATTAAGGATGCTGTCATTGGGGATGTGGTGGAAGCCAAGATTATGAAGGCAAAGAAGAATTATGCATATGCAAAATTAGTGAATATTGTCACGCCTTCTGAATTCCGTGTAAAAAAGCCTGTCTGCCCCATGGCCCGAAGCTGCGGCGGGTGTCAAATTCAAGAGATGGAGTATGGCAGGCAGTTGAGCTTCAAAGAGGACAAGGTAAGAGAGAAGCTTATACGGATTGGGGGGATACCAGAGGAGATTATTTCAAAAGCTATGGAGCCGATTGTGGGGATGGAGAATCCATTTGCATATAGGAATAAAGCCCAGTTTCCAGTTGGAACGGATAGAGATGGGAGGATTGTCGCAGGGTTCTATGCTGGTAGAACCCACAGTATTATTCCAAATACCAGATGTGCATTGGGGGTGGAGGTGAATGAACGGATTCTGCGGTGCGTGATTGATTTTATGGAGGAATTTCGTATCAGCGCCTATCATGAGGAGGAGCATAGGGGGCTGGTTCGCCATGTGTTGATTCGATACGGCTTCCGGACCAGAGAGATTATGGTCTGTCTGGTAATTAATGGGAATGGGATTCCACATGGGGAGGTACTGGCAGAACGTTTGTCTGGGATTGAAGGTATGACCAGTATAACTTATAGCGTTAATCGGGAGAGAACAAATGTGATTATGGGGAATGAGATTCGCCTGTTGTGGGGGCAGACGTATATTACAGATGTGATTGGGGATGTGAAGTATCAGATTTCTCCGCTGTCTTTTTATCAGGTGAATCCTGTGCAGACGGAGAAGCTCTATGGGGTGGCAATGGAATATGCGCAGCTTACGGGTGAGGAAACGGTGTGGGATCTGTATTGTGGGATTGGGACTATTTCGCTGTTTCTGGCAAAGAAGGCAAAACAGGTATATGGGGTGGAGATTGTGCCTCAGGCGGTTTTGGACGCAAGGATGAATGCTAAGATAAATGGGATTGGGAATGTGGAGTTTTTTGAGGGGAAGGCGGAGAAGGTTCTGCCAGAATTTGGGAAGAAATATGAGGAGGAGCATGAGGGGAGAAAATATTATGTGGATGTGGTAGTGGTTGACCCGCCAAGGAAAGGGTGCGATAAGGGGCTGCTTAGGACGATTGTTGAGATGGGGGCAAAGAGGGTTGTGTATGTGAGTTGTGATCCGGCGACGCTTTCGAGGGATTTGAAGTACCTGCGGGGGGAAGGGTATGAGGTTGAGAGGGTGAGGGCGGTGGATCAGTTTCCGCAGACGGTGCATACAGAATGTGTGGTATGGATACAAAGGAAAGATATCTAGAAATCCTTTATTTTAGGCAGTTTTACAGGCATTTTGTGTTTGTAGAAGATGAAGCGGGGAATCGGA
>OFGR01001673.1_pt1 | contig 16736 bp, 17 predicted proteins | sample 1521811 | NCBI WGS metagenome assembly OFGR01 (sample SAMEA3504098, study PRJEB24116) | mouse gut metagenome | biome: mouse gut; feature: mouse-associated habitat; material: faeces | place: Denmark | collected 2011
TTCTCATAATGCAAATTAGACAAGATTCAACATAGGAGAATTTTCATCCTAAAAGAATAGCTCTATATTATTGTAGGAATATTCTTGTTGTGTAAATACAAGTGTGGTAGAATAAAAAACAAAAGTAGGGATTGATAAGCATGTTAAATATTATTTTTCACAGAGGAACCGGGGATATAGAGCATCCAAATTATGTATTCAGTCCGGATATTTATTTTAAATATAATTATAAGAATGAATGGTTTGAGGATGAACTGCTAAAGAAGATTATATGCCAGATATATATAAGTGAAAGAAGGAGAAGAACAAGATGAATCTACCATTATTTCTTAAAAAAGTAGACAGTCTCACGAAGGATATGTCCCACGAAGAACTTGGAATATTTGTCCACGAAACGGCACGTCTTCTGCCAGAAGAGAAAAGAGGCAGTTTCCTTGAGCGGTTAAGAGCCGCCGCGTCAGTCACGGAATCTGACGGGGGATATGCAGGCTTAGATACAGCGGGTAAGAATAAGCTGATAGACGAGATACATCATATCGAGGATCTGTTAAGCAGCATAGATGAAGGGGAACTGTGTCTGACAAGTGAGATCAATGAGGAATATGACGACTGGTATAACAGCGACGCGGAGGAGTTCCTGTTCGAGGATCATGAGGGTGTCCTGGGAACGATTGACACGGCGATGGATCTGATCCACAGGTGTGTAGATATGGAATTATATGAGGAAGGGTATACACTGGCAGAACTGCTTGCCACGATATCGGTGCAGGACGAAGGAGAGTATGATGCCTGTATAGGGCAGTTACTGGATGTGCATGAGTTGTATATCCATAATCTTCTCACATGTGACTTTGACCGGTTATGCAGGGATTCTCTTTATCTTGCCTACAAGGGAAATCGGATGGAAGACCGGGCGGATGATATCTACCGGATGATGAGTAATCTGAACTGCCGGCATCTGAGCCTGGAAGATATGTTGCAGAACGGGCAGGAAGAACTGGAGCATTTTGATGAATTCCTGGATACCTGGATCGAATATCTGGTTTCGCTCCAGGGAAGAGAAGAGAAGCGGCTGATACAGGAAGCGCAGTCGTTGATGAATGATGAAGAAAAGGAAGTAGAGAACGCAAAGAAATATGCAGGACAGTATCCGTCGCTTTATGAACAATATTTGACAAAGCATCAGAGTGCAGATGATGCGCAGAGATTTTTTGAGATAGGACAAAAAGCGATGGCAGAGGTTCCTGTGGATTGCAGGGAGCGCAGCCAGATTGCACTTTTGACGGCAGGACATGCCCTGCGGCTTCAGAAGACCGATGAGGCAGAGATGTGTTGGGTAGAAGCATTCCGCTCAGAGAAGAGACCGGTTCATTTCCTTCGTATTTTCATAGAGAGCAGGGATTATGCACGGTACGAGAAAGCAGTTCAGGAAATCTGCACGTCCATGAATAAAAGGGATAATGCAGATTATTACACGATTCTTTTCCTGAACGGCAGATTCCGGGAGGTGTTGGAAGATGGCATGAATGCCAGGGAGGCGTTGGGATGGTCATATACCTTTATGAAGAAAGGACTTAGGTTGTTCCTGCTCTACTTATATCAGGGAGATGAACTTCCGGCAGGTTTAAGACGGATGCGCGACGGTGCGGCAGGCGATATGGCGTTCTCAGAAGAAAATTATTGCCAGGGACTGGAATGCCGTCAGGAACGTAAGGATTCGGATTTATTCTGGAAATGCTTTTGTGAATGGAAAGCAAGAACCGTGATGCCGGAAGATGAGCAGCAGAAGGTCATGGAGCGGCTTGAGAGCCTGATTGAGATGCGGGGGGACGGAATCATGGGAGCCAACAGAAGGAAATATTACGGCGAATGTGCGGCATTTATAGCGGCGTGCGGCGAGGTGAAGGAATCCTGGGGGGAACGGATGGGAAAGCAAAGCTTCATGGATTCGCACAGGCAGAGATATCCCAGAAGAAGTGCATTCAAGCAGGAACTTCAGGATTTGGGATACAGGGGATAAGTGTGTGTAACATAATGGATCAACATTTGAGAGAGTGTGGTTTTGAAAATATATTGACCTGTTTGGCCTATCAAAAAGAGATTGCGATTGATGATAAGTGAGAAATGCCCATATACGAATGCAGTCTATAGCAAACGCCGTTCATGGGCGAATGGTAAATATTTTCGCAGCTTGCTGCTGCGGTTCTGAAAGAGTGACGGACAGACGATGGATCGTGTTGTCGGCACTCTGCCGCAAAATATGTCGGGGAGATGATTGAGTTGTTATATGATAAAGATATCCGCGAGCCGCTTTTTGATTTTCTGGAAGCGTATTATGGTAAGGTTAGGATATTGGAAGAGAAGCAGATTGGAAGATCACGGGCGGATATTATGATGGTGATTTCATCGCATGTCGTGGGTATCGAGATAAAAAGCGATGCGGATACTTATGCAAGGCTCAAGCGGCAGGTGAAGGATTATAATCAGTATTTTGATTATAATTATGTGGTGGCCGGCACAAGCCATGCTAAGCACATCGAGGAGCATGTGCCAAAGTGGTGGGGGATTATTACCGTAGAAAAGATAGAGGGAGAGACAGACTTTTATATTCTGCGAAAGCCCGGGGAGAATCCTGATGTGAATGAGAAGAAAAAGCTGAGTCTTCTGTGGAGACCGGAACTGGCGCATATCCAGGAGCTAAATCATATGCCCCGATACCGGCAGCGAAGCAAGCAGTTTGTGATAGAGAAGATTATTCTTTGTGTTCCGCAGGATATTTTACATGAGCAGATCAGTCAGGAATTATTTGAACGGGATTATACACTGATTGCGGAGACAATCCGAGAATATAAGAGAAAGTAAGCTAAATAACCTCATAACGCAACCGTAAATAGGAATTTTCCAAAACCACACATTCCTTCAGTTTCAGGATGCCTAATTTTGACAAGTCACTTTGTGACAGCAGGGAATCACCATCAATTAATGTAGCTGTATCTTTGCCGCCGATCAAAACCGGGGCGACAACAATGTCAACATAATCGAATAATTTTTCACGAAGAAATAAGCCGTTTAATGTCCCGCCGGTTTGTATCGTTATTCTCTCACAGCCATGTTCTGATTTGAGCCGCATAAGTGCACTTCTTAGTGATAATTCTTTTTGAAGTATGATATGAAAATTATCTTTTTCTATGTTAAACGCCGGGTGTTTTGCATTTGACGTAATTAACACAAATCTCGTTGATAAAGCACAAAAATACTCTATACCATTTTCATTCAAATGATGGTTGTCTATGATCACAAAAGATACGGGCGTCTTATCAGGCATTTCTTTTGTATTGACACCGAGTTTGGCCTGGACCCGGCCGGAATTAAGAGCCCACAGATCTGTTGTCTGCTCTATCTCATAGTATTGGTGCAGACCTTCTCTGAGCCCCGGGATTTGGGGAAAATCTCTGTCCACATCTAAATCGTCCGCTGCGCCGGTGCTTATCTTTCCGTCAACAGACATCAGCATGAATAATGTTGTAACAGGTCTGTTCATTTTATCACTCCTTATTCTGGATTAGTTGTTTCAACATTTCACCATTCTATCATACAGTCTTGTTTTTCTCAATAGAAATTGAATCCAAATTAATGCAAGTTAATGCAGCGCTGTAGGCACATCTGACACAGAAAGAAAAAAACAATGTGCGGTGTGCACCTTAAACACTGGCTTGCGTTGTGGTTGATTTCTGCCGTTGATATAATTCTCAATATAGGAGGACACTAAAATGAACGTAAATGATATTTTAACACATGTCGATCATACTCTGCTTGCGCAGACATCTACATGGGAGCAGATCAAACAAATCTGTGACGATGGTATGAAATATGAAACCGCGTCCGTATGTATTCCGCCATCTTTTGTAAAACAGGCGAAGGAATATGTGGGAGATAAACTGGCTATCTGCACTGTGATCGGATTCCCGAATGGATACAATACCACAGCGGTTAAAGTGTTTGAGACAGAGGATGCAATCGACAATGGAGCTGATGAGGTGGATATGGTTATTAACATTGGCTGGGTAAAAGAGGGACGTTATGATGATGTTTGTGAAGAAATAAGAATCTTGCGGAAGGCGGCTTGTGAAAAAGTATTAAAAGTGATCATAGAGACATGCCTCCTTACTGACGCAGAAAAAGAAAAGATGTGTGAAGTAGTCGGAAAAAGTGGAGCAGATTATATTAAGACTTCCACTGGATTCAGTAAAGGCGGAGCAACTTTCGAAGATGTCCGGCTTTGTGCGGAAAATATACCGGCGGGATTAAAAATTAAAGCGGCAGGCGGGATCCGTTCTATCAGTGATGCAGAAAAATTTATAGAGCTTGGCGCAGATCGACTTGGAACAAGCAGAATCGTAACAATTCGAACAAGCATGGATTGCATTACAAAAACAGAAAAGAGTGTGCATGGTGCACATTTTGAAAGTCGTCTTGTTGATTGTGAATAGACCGTTTGATATGATTGGGTACACAAGTGTATGGTAAATAATCAAAGGAGGAAAAAACGATGACAAAGAAATACACATTAAAAGAAGATTTCTCAATGGTAGCTATGTTAACAATTCCTATTGCAGTTGCGATCAATGTTGTGGGTGATCAGATCGTACAACTTCTAAAACTTCCAATTTTCTGTGATACGATCGGAACAATCCTTATGGGTATGCTGGCAGGGCCTTGGGCTGCCGCTGTAACTGGTATTTTATCAAATCTGGTAATGGGTATTACAGATAACCCTACGCTTATCCCATTTGCGATCACAAACGCTACAGTTGGTATTGTTGCCGGTTTCATGGCAAGAAAAGACTGGTTCTGCACACAGAAATGGAAATATGCAGTTATCGTCCTTGCACTTACGATCGCGACAATCTGTACGGCGTCTCCGATCACAATCTTCTTCTTCGGCGGAGTATCCGGTAATGGCGGACAGTCTGTAGCGATCGCTTCTCTGATGGCAGCGGGAACCAATATTGTAACAGCAGTGATCGGAACAGACTTCTGGGTAAATATCCTTGATAAGATTGTATCACTTATCATCATCGTAGGTATTTTACAGGTTATTCCCGACAGGACAAAGATTAAATACAGTCTTGGAGAAAAATACGCAAAATAAGCAAAATGAAAAGCCTCCTATGCTGAAAAATGAGAATGGCGCCGCAGGCGAAACTCAAAAATTTAGTATAGGAGGCGGTTCAAGGAGGGCTTTATGTATAGAGAAAAACTAATGGAAACAAATCGTAACGTCGTTGCCGGTTTGTATCCAATAACTAAATTGTATATTCTCTGCATGTATATCGTGTGGATTATTTTAGCCAATCTTATCAATATACGTGAGTTACCTTTACTGACAATTCTGCTGTCTTTTTGTATCCCTGTATTTTTTGCGATCAGCGGCGCCTTTAAAACATATGTTGAGTTTATGAAACATGCCTTTATTCTGGTTCTTTTTATTTTTGTAGTACAGGCGTTTATCATCAAAGGAAGCGATCCGGTGCTTCTGTGGCAGTGGAAATTCCTGCATATTTATCTTGCCGGCCTTGATAAAGGAATCACCCTTTCTTTTAATATTTTGAATTTTGCCGGTATTTTTTTCTGGTTTTTCAATACAACAGGATATCAGAGGATCAGTACTGCTTTTCAGCAAAATGGTTTGAACCATAAAGTAGCATATATTTTCCTTTCAACATTCAATATGATCGATATTTTAGGGCAAAATGCCGGAAAGATCATGGACGCTCAACGTGCAAGAGGCGTTGAAACAGAAGGAAACGTATTCGTAAGAATGAAAGCTTTTATACCTGTGATCGTTCCACTGGTTGTAAATGCGCTTCTTGAGGTAAGTGAGAGGACCATGACACTTGAATCAAAGGCATTCTCAGTTAAGTGCAAAAAAACAATTATGATACCTGTTTGTAAAAACGGGCATGAGACAAAAGCTCTTGTCATTATGGGGCTTATTACAGTGATTCTGATCGGAGGTACAGTTGTATGGCTGACAAGATAATACAGTTAAAGAATGTAACATATAGTTATCCATTAACAAAAAAGCCTGCCTTACAAGAGATCAGCCTTGAAATAGAAAAAGGAAAGCTGTATGGCATCGTTGGAAGCAATGGATCAGGAAAAACAACACTTTGCATCACGATCTGCGGATATGCAACGACTTTTGAAAAAGGTGAGATGACAGGTGAAGTTCTGATAAAAGGGAAAAAACTCGAAGACTATGAAGAGGGTGAAGTGTCAAGAATGACAGGCTATGTTCTTCAGAATCCATTCAGCCAGATTTCCGGTGTTCGAAATACAGTATTTGAAGAAATTGCGTATGGGCTTGAAAACCTTGGCGTGGATCCGGAAGAAATGGAAGGCCGCGTTGTCGGTATTGCACAAAAGACCAATATTGAACATCTTCTCCTGAAAAATCCATATGAACTTTCAGGCGGACAACAGCAGAGAGTTGCTCTTGCATCTGTACTGGTCCTGGATCCGGAAATTCTGGTTATTGACGAGCCCACATCCCAGCTCGACCCTGACGGAACAGAGAGTATTTTTAAGGTGATCGAAACGCTGAAAGCAGAAGGAAAGACGATTCTCCTTGTAGAACATAAAATGGATCTTCTTGCAGAGTATGCAGATGCCATTATTGTACTTGAAGAAGGTAGATGTATTGCGGCGGGCATTACAAAAGATATTTTAGGGGACGCTGAAATGGAAAAACATGGTGTTCAACTTCCGCAGATGAGCAGTATCTTTAATAAATTAAAAACTGCAGGAATTGATTTTGGAACAATTCCCATTACATATGATGAAGCGATCATGTTACTTCGCAGAAGAAAAGAGGGGGTGTCATAAATGGGAGATGTTGTATTAGATCATGTGTCATTTTCGTATCCGAATGGATATGAAGCAGTCACAGATGTTTCGCTTACGATCAAGCAGGGCGAACGAGTTGCGATTCTGGGACAAAACGGCGCTGGAAAGACGACAACAGTTAAACTTATGAATAACCTCCACAAATGTACAAAGGGTGAAGTGACTGTTGGCGGAAAGAGCAACAAAGATTTTACAACAGCGCAAGTTTCAAGAGAAGTTGGTTATGTATTCCAGAACCCGGATGATCAGTTGTTCCATTCAACGGTATATAAGGAGGTAGAATTTGGTCCCAAAACTGCCTTAAAGCTTGGTGCAGAGATATCGGAAAAAAGAGTTGCCAGGGCACTTGAACTTACAGATCTTGCGGAAGAAAAAGAAACAAACCCGTTTGAACTTCCTCTTTCTATTAGAAAATTTGTTGCCATTGCAGCGATCATTGCCTCAGATCCGGAAGTGTATATTTTTGATGAACCTACGGCAGGCCAGGATCATGTTGGGCTTGAGCGATTGGATAATATCATCAGAACCCTTCAGGAAGAAGGTAAAACGATCATTACAATAACACATGATATTGAGTTTGCAATTAATACCTTTGACCGGATCGTGGTTATGGCGAATAAGCATATCTTAAAAGAGGGAACTGCCGAAGAAATCTTCCATGACGATGAGATCCTGAAGGAAGCAATGCTAAAAGTCCCATATGCTGTTCAGATTTCAAGAGAGCTTGGATTTGGCGAGAAGATTACAACCAACCAGCAGCTAATTGATGCTTTAGTGAAGGAGTTATAGATATGGATTATAAGATTAAACCAACATTATTGAGAGAAGGATCTGTTTTAAGCATGGAAGATCAAAACATGCTGGATTCTATGTATGAAGATGAAGGCGATGGGATCTGGCGGACTGTCGCAGGGGACGATCCTCTTGATGAAAGAAGGTTGGCGAGAAACGCCTATACATATAAGGAATGTATGGAACAGCCAGACAAGATCAGAGAAACTCTTGCGCTTGAGAAAGACGCGATCGCAGAGACTGCTGCCTTACTTACCAAAAGAACGATCGATCAAATATATATGGTTGGATGCGGCGATTCTGTAGCGGCACTCAGGGGAACAAGATTTTTTATCGAAGAATTACTTGGCATTCCTTGTAAAGAAGAAGACGCTATGGACTTTGCATATTACAACAGCAGCGCCGTTGATGAAAACACACTGGTTCTTACGTTATCTTCAAGCGGGAGAACCATCAGAGTTGTAGAAGCGCTTCTTGCAGCAAGAGCAAGAGGAGCTCAGACCCTTGCACTTTCTAATACCGCAGATTCTCCTCTTATGAGAGCCGCGACAGCGGGCGTGATCATTCATGCTTCAAGGAAGGGGTGGCCGACACAGTCTTCTACATCAGCTATGGCGGCAGTTATTCAGCTTGCATTCGAGATGGCAAAATGTCTTGGTATTGAGAAAGCAGCAGCTTTTGAAACGGAATTCCAGAAGATACCTGATCTGATGGTAAAAGCTGCCAAGATGACAGAAGAGAAGATGAAAGCTCTGGCAGCAGTTCTTTATAAAAAGAACATGTTCTTCTTTGCAGGGGCAGGTCCATTCTTCACATGTGCTGAATATGGAGCGGCAAAAGTAAAAGAATCGACACCTGCTTATGCGATGTCGGTCCCTATGGAAGAATTCCATCATTACAATACTGTAAAAGATGGAGATCCGTTATTTATTATTACTCCGCCGGGAGCGTCTACAAACAGAGCCCTTGAAACAATCTGGGCTTGCAATGAACTTGGCGGAAAAGATTATGTTCTTACGGCTGAATCAGAAAAAACACTGGTCGAAGAGGCTCACGAAGTGATCATTCTTCCGGAGGTATGTGAATACTTTGCAAACTTTGTATATGCGGTACCGCTTCAGCTGTTTGGCTATTTCTTATCTGTTGAAAGAGAAGCAGAAGCGAGGCATTTATTGGGAAAATAGGAGCCATATTATGGATTATGTAGTGATTGGTTGCCTCAGTATTGATAATATCATCAATTCAAAGGGCGAAAAAAGATTAAATGTTTTTGGGGGAAACGCTGCTTTTGGAGCAGCCGGTATGGCGCTCTGGGAACCAGGGAGTATTGGAGTAGTATCAAGAAAAGGAACGGATATTCCAAAAGAATGGATGTCTCTTTTGGAAGATAACAAAATTGATATAGAAGGTATTCGGGACGTCGATATGCGCCATATGATGTTTGCCGGCATGATCTATGATGAGAGCGGAGATCGAAGAGAAGTTATTAATGAAGACGAACCGGCAGGAGAATTGATCACAGGTTTTCCGGTAATGTCACCGGAGATGGTAACAATGGCTCATGAAAATTTCGCGCCATTAGCTTCTGATATACCAGAATCTTATGGAAATGCAGCCGTGTTTCTGGCTGCGCGTCATTATGACAGGCAGATGGCATATACAGAATTTTTCCGATCCAGAAATCCGGAAGGCATCATTATTTTAGATACCGGCGCTCAGTATATGAAGCCGGAGTGGACCGATAAGCTTCCCGCTTTATTTAGCAGGGTGGATGTTGTTATCCCGAGTGAAGTGGAAGTAAAGGGGTTGTTTGGTGATATTTCGATGCCTGAGGCTGCAAAAAGATTAAAGTCGCTGGGAGCAAAAAATGTAGTGATCAAGATCGGCAAACGCGGCTGTCTGGTGTATCAGAATGATGAGTTTATTTTTACAAATGCCTACCATTCTACGACAGTTACGGATCCCACGGGAGCAGGCGACAGTTTCTGCGGCGGATTTACGGTTGGCTACAACAAAACCAGAGATCTTCTTACTGCAGCGAAGTATGGAACAGTTTCGGCTTCTTTTACGATTCAGGATTTTGGGATCAAACCAGCGTTTCATGTGACACGAGAAATGGCAGACCAGAGATTTAAAGAAGTTGCCTGCTACAAAATGGAGGGAGACGTTTAAATGAAAAATGTTGAGAAACCGATTATCATGGGCGTTGTTCATCTTCCGTATTATGGAAGGAACAATCCGGCTCAATCTATCTCACAGCTTGAAGAATACGTGATGACAAATGTAAAGGTTCACTACGAGAACGGTTTTGATATGGTTTATATTCAGGATGAAAATCTGAATACAAGAGACGCTTATCCGGAGACGATCGCTCTTATGGCAGCTCTAGGGAAGATGGTAAAAAATGAATTTCCTGACAAGGAGCTTGGTATGATCCTTCAGGCAGTAGACGGAGTTGCGACAATGGCAGCCGCGACAATGGGAGGATACGATTTCGCAAGGATCAAAGTATTTGCAGGTACAATATATAAAGCAGAAGGAATTCGCCAGGGTGTTGGGATCGATGCAGTAAACATGAGAACACAGTTGAATTCCAAGGTAAAAATCTTTGCAGATGTGCATGACCGGGAGGGAATTCCGATGCCGAATGTACCGATCGGCATGGCGATCGACTGGTCAAGCCACATTGGTGCAGATGGGATCATCTTGACCGGACACGATCATAAAGAGACGCTAGAGTATCTTGCAGCTGCTGACGAAATGGATCTTGGGAAACCAATTATCGTTGGCGGCTCAGTAAATGAGGAAAATATCTATGAGATCCTTGAACACTCAGACGGCGCTGTGGTCAGTTCTTCTCTGATGCTTGATGAAGATATTCCGGGAAGCCTCATTCACTGGGATGCTGAAAAGATCAAGAGATTCATGGATAAGGTAGACCAGTGTATAAAACAATGAAATACGATCTGATCATTAAAAATGGCTTTGTTGTTCTACCGGATTGTGTGAAGCAGACAAGCATAGGCATAAAGGGTGGAAAGATAGTTTCTATCGGAGAACTAGGATCAGACCATACGGCCAGTCAATATGACGCCCTGGGAAAACTTGTGTTTCCCGGGGGGATTGATGTTCATGTACATTTTAGTGACTTGGGCGCAGAAGAACTGGAAAACTGGGAACATGGTTCATTGGCGGCTGCATCAGGCGGAATTACCACGGTGGCAGATATGCCGATTGATAATGTTCCGGCGACAACCACCAAAGATGCTTTCTATAAAAAGCTAGAAAGAATTGAGGGAAATTCCTATGTGGATTATCTGCTCTGGGGAGGTGTGACAAAGAATAATTCCAAACAACTGATCCCCATGTTAGAAGCAGGCGCAACTGGTTTCAAAACCTTCCTCACAGAGGTGGGAAGGGAGGATATGCCGGCGCCTGATGAGAAGTCCCTTCGTGAAGCCATGGAAGTGGCAGCCCGGTATGATGTCCCGATGATGATCCATGCGGAAGATCAGGAGATGAATACTCGTTTTGAAAATCTCTACAAAGATACAAAAGACTGGAACATGTGGTCTAAGATGCATCCGATAAGCGGAGAACTTAAGGCAATTCAACGATGCATTCATATGGCAAAAGAGACCGGCGCGCGAATTCACATTGCGCACGTGAGCTTGGCAGCTGCAATAGATGCCATCTGGAATGCAAAGAAAGAAGGAGCAAGAATTACCTGCGAGACAGGACCTCATTATTTACTTTTTAGTGAAGAAGATTATAAGGAGAAAGGCGCGCTTCTAAAATGCACCCCGCCTGTAAGGGATGCAGCAAATAAAGAAAAGCTTTGGCAGTACGTACTTGAGGGGCGGATCGATATGATTTCTTCAGACCATTCCCCGTCAGAGTCAAAGCATAAAGAAGATGGTGTGTACGATGCATGGGCAGGTGTATCAGGGGTACAGATGAACTTGATAACCCTGCTTTCTGAAGGATACTTAAAACGAGGTATGGATCTGAATCTGATCGCAAATATGCATTCTTTGAATCCTGCAAGATTCCTGGGACTAAGTGATGAGATTGGAAGTATCGAAGTCGGAAAAAAAGCAAATATTATAATTGCAAATGTAAATACGTCATATATAATGTCTGAAAATGATTTAAGGACAAAAAATAAGAGCAGTGTGTACTGTCAGACTGAATTTCATGCATCTATTGAAAAGACATACTTACATGGCAGTGAAATTGTTCTTGGAAGTAAAAATGGAGCGTTTATTAGGAAAGGGTAAGTATATGAGAGATCTACACTGGCTGATACAGGAAAGTGAGATAAAGAATCTTAAATGTATGGCAGGTAATACGGCTCTTGATAATACGATCGAAGGTACGGCGGTACTGGATAACCCCAATACACTTAGATGGGTAAAACCTGGCGAGTTGATACTTACATCAGGTTATTTGTTAATGAATAATCCAGAACTTCAGAAGGATGTGATAAAAGAACTAAAAGAATCAGGATGTGCCGGATTAGCGATCAAGAACAAAACTTATTTCAATGATCTGCCGCAGGAAATGCTGGACGAGGCAAACCGACTGGGATTTCCGATCATTCAGATCCCGTATTACTATACATTATCAGATGTCAGCCGGGCGATTTATAGACATCTTTTTGAAGCAAATTTGCTGCAGAAAGAAAAAGAACAGATATTGATGGAAGAAATTTCAGACGTGTTTTTTTCCAAACGAGGCGTAATAGAAGCCATCTATCTGATCGCGAATCATTTCAAAAGGACTGTAATTTTAGTTGATGAAGAATTTCGGTGTATTTATATAGCAAAACGTATGGTTGATAAGAATATCTGCTCGAAAGGAGATGAAGTCAGGCGTATCAGTATTACGGATGATCATCATGATATCATGCGTTTTCAGGATAAGACAGAAAGAGCTGTATATAATCTGATGATCGTCAGTAATGATGTGAAGGATTCTCTTCTGATCGTGGAAGATAAGAAACGGTTGACCATACATGAAGAAAATCTGATAAAACGATGCTCTAAAATATTAGCTCTGTGTTTCCAACAGGACAAAATCAGGCATCTTCGTAAATTTGGATTTGAAAATGCAAATTTACGAAAATTTTTTGAATACCTGAAAGGACTGTATGTTTGCAGCGGATCAGAATTCAAAAATTTATTAAAAGATATCCATTTTCCGGCAGATAAAAAACGCGTTTTACTGATCCTGGTTTTTGCAAAGGAGGCAGATTACAGGGGAAACATTGATGAATGGATGAATATAGTTCTTGCTAAACGTCGAAAATCAAAAACCATTCAGTACTTTTTAGTGGAGAATTATCCATCTGTTTTTGTATATTTGTTTTTTGATAATAAGAACAACATTGCATATGTGGAACAGATGGCGGCTGCGATAGCAGAGAATCTTCTTGAGAAGATCCGGAACAAGGATCCGGGATCAAAGATCCGGATTGGAATGAGCACATGTAGTAAAGAGTTAGAAGGTATTTCCCGAAACTATCGTGAGGCAGAGAAGGCGCTTGCAATAGCAGAGAAGCTTTCCGTTAATACAGATATTTCCTGCTATAGGTCTTTTATTATGATTGATGCGATCATTCAATATCCAACAACAGATAAGATCATGTTTTATGAGAGGATTCTGATCTTAGAGGAGCATGATCGCAATAATAATACAGAATACGTTGAAACGCTTCAGGCTTATTTAAACAGCCAGTGTAATTCAACAGAGGCTGCAAATATGTTGTTTATTCATCGCAATACATTCATTAATAGGATGAAAAAAATAAAGGAGCTGCTTCATACAAACCTGGAAGATACGCAGGAGGTTCTGGGTTTGGGAATAGAAGTGGCAGTATATCAGTATTTTAAGGAGCGATAATACTATGAGAATATTATTAAAAAATGCAAAGGTATTAACTTTCAATGAAACAAATGAGATCCTGGATCGCGGGGATGTCCTGATCGAGGACCGGAAAATTGTCCGTATTGGTGAGAACATTGGTGAGAACGCAGATAAAATGATCGACTGCAGTGGAAAACTGGTGATGCCGGGGCTGGTTAATTCACATCTTCATTCTGATGAAAATATGTTCCGCGGTCTTTTTGACAATATGCCGTTGGAACCATGGATGTTGTATAGCTGTCCGCCTCTTGGATACGGGCCGTTTTCAAACAGGCTGATCTATCTGCGAACTATGATCGGTGCAATGGAGATGGTAAAGAAGGGTGTAACCTGTGTGCAGGACGATGCATCAGAGTGCCCTGGCGCAACGGTGGCGGGATATGACGAGGTGTTTGGAGCATACAGAGACCTGGGGTTAAAGGGCAATATCGCTGTAAATATGGGGAACAGAATTTACCTGGATAAGCTCCCGTATACGAGGGAATTTATTCCGGAAGAGCTTCATCCGGTATTATCGACACATCCGGAACCTGACGAGATGATCGCAGTCTATGAAGAAGTCATCAAGAGATGGGACAGAAAGGACGGTATGAAGGTTGTTTATTCCACATCTGCACCGCAGAGATGTACGGATGATTATCTTCTTCGTGCTCTTTCGGTTGCACAGAAGTATGATCTTCCCATGCATACGCATATACTTGAGACAAGAATGCAGAGAGCATCAGGGCCTGTGATGTACGGCAAACGTTCTATCGTTCAGCACATTGAAGATATTGGTTTCCTTACGGACAGATTGACAATTATCCACGGTGTATGGATGGATGATGAGGATATGGCTCTGATCGGGAACGCGAATGCTTCTATTGCACATAATCCTGTAAGTAACTTAAAGCTTGGAAGCGGCATCATGCCTCTTCGTAAAATGCTGGATCATAAGGTGAATGTGGTTCTGGGAACAGACGGTATGAGTTCTAATGACGGATACAGTATGTTCGAAACCATGAAGTTTGCAGCCCTTCTTCAGAAGGTTGTTGATCCGGATTATAAAACTTGGAGATCTGCAAAGGACATCCTTGATCTTGCGATCAAGACGCCGGCTTATAGTTTAAGAAGAGAGGATGAAATTGGAGCGTTAGAGCCGGGAAAAGAAGCAGATATTATCATTATAAACCTGAAGACAGAAGCATTTACCCCACTTAACGATATCTATAATCATCTTGTTTACTGTGAAGACGGAAGTGATGTGGAAACGGTTATCTCCGGTGGAAAGATCATCATGGAGAATAGAAAGCTGCTCCATGTTGATGAAGAAGCGCTCATTGAAGAACTTCAGGCAATGACTCAGGATTTTAAGGATGCTTTTGAAAAGACAAAGATCATGAATGCGCCGCTTCTTGATCCGGTAGATAAGATTTACAATAAATGTGTGGAACAATACAAAGACAACAAATGCAATCTGTTTGTATAGAAGTAGGAGGCATCTTATGAGAATCATAGATATGCATGCACATGTTGATGTGTGTGAGCCGCTGAACTGGTTTGACACAGGAGAAAAACTTGTAAAGCTGATGGACGAGGCAGGCATTGAGAAGGCTGTTGTCAGTGCTTATCTGAATCTCCCGGGACCGGATAATTCTTGTGCGGACAGGCTTTGGGAATCTATCGAACCTTATGCAGACAGATTCATGATGTTCGTCCGTATGGATCCATGGTTTGGAGAGAAATGTATCAAATTCCTTGAGGAGCTTTGTGAGAGATACCCTGTCCGTGGAGTAAAGCTTCATCCGGCACATTATACACTGTATCCATATGGACAGCTGACAGTCGATCTTTGCAAGAGAGCAGGAGAGCTTGGACTTCCGGTCCTGTTCCACTGCGGAGACGAGATGATGTGCCTTCCGCTTCAGATTGGCGAGCTCGCAAAGAAATGCCCGGATACCATCATCATTATGGCTCACATGGGTGGATTTGCACATACGCGTGATGCGATCGAGATGGCAAAGAGATATCCGAATGTTTACATTGATACATCAGAGGTTCCGCTGGTAAAGGAAATCAAATGGTGTGTGGATGAACTTGGCGCCAAGAGAGTACTCTTTGGTACAGATGCTCCTTTCTGTGACCCAATGGTAGAGATCAAGAAAGTCCTCCTTGCAGGGCTGACAGAAGAACAGCTTGATCATGTCATGTACAAAAACGCGGTTCGGCTTATGGGATTGGAGGAATCGTTATGATCATTGATCTACATACATATGTTGGTAATTCTATGCTTGGCATGGATGGAAGCGTAGAGAAATTACTGGAAAGCATGGAAAGAAACGAGATTACTACTTCTGTCATATGTCCTGTAAAAACAGTGGATCCGTATTTTGAAAAACAAAATCAGTATGTAGCAGATCTTCAGAAACAGTACCAGGGGAAACTGGCGTCTTTTGCCAGGATCGATCCGAATCTTGGCAAAGATTCGGAGAAAATTTTAAGGGAAGCACTTACTGACCTGGGTGCGAAGGGCCTTGTGCTCCATCCATGGGAAGAAACTTTTACGATAAACGATAAGAAGGTCTTCCCATTTATGGAGATCTGTGAAGAGTACCAGGTCCCGGTCCTTGTAGAAAGTGGTTATCCATGGCTTGCTCATTGCTTTCAGGTAGCAAACCTTGCAGAAAAATTCCCGAAACTTAGGTTCATCATGGCACATGGAGGCCAGTTCGACAGCAGTGGTTATGCCATGACGGATGTTGATTTTGTGATGGATACTCATGACAATCTTTATATCGAGACCTCTGGCTATTTTTCAGATGAAGGTATCGAAAATACGCCAAAACGTCTTGGTAACGACCGCATTCTCTTTGGTTCGCATTTCCCTTGGCTGAATGTAGAACTTGAAAAGTATCGTGTAGAAAGAGCGCATATTTCCAATTACCAGAAAGAAGCGATATTTTATAAAAATGCAAAAAAAATTCTTGGATTGTAGAACGGCGATTCCTAAGCGACAGGAATCAGGATCTCCGTCACAAACTTGTCCGTATCGTTTGTGATGCCGTAATCAATCATAGTGATCTCCCTAGAGAAACCTGTAATCTCCAGATGATTGCTGTGGATATAAT
>OFGR01001674.1_pt1 | contig 16717 bp, 11 predicted proteins | sample 1521811 | NCBI WGS metagenome assembly OFGR01 (sample SAMEA3504098, study PRJEB24116) | mouse gut metagenome | biome: mouse gut; feature: mouse-associated habitat; material: faeces | place: Denmark | collected 2011
CGGATGGGATTGCGACGCTCAGCTTGATTGACCCGAAATTCCTGATCCTGATGATTCTGGCGGTAATTCTTGCAGCGATTGTCCTTGTCGTATTTATGAGTGAGGCGGAAAAGCGGATTCCGGTAACCTATTCCAAAGCGGTTACAGTGGGGCGTCATTACAATAGTGGTCCGTCCAATATCCCGCTCAAGGTCAATATGTCGGGTGTAATGCCAATCATTTTCGCCTCGACGATTCTCAGCATACCCAATACGATTAAGATGTTTGTGCCGGCCATCACGAACAATGAAATTGTGGCGAAGATATTCTCGGCGTTTAACAATACCAGTCCGTTCTATGGGGTAATTTATTTCATACTTATCATACTGTTTAACTTTTTCTATGTGAGCATCCAGTATGATCCGGTTGAAATGGCAAACACCATCAAGCAGCAAGGTGGTGTTGTGCCGGGAATTCGACCAGGCAAACCAACGGCAGAGTATCTGCAAAAATCCATGAATCGGCTGGCTTTCATTGGAGCGATTTTCCTTGGGGTGATTGCTGTTGTGCCGATTATCCTCAACGCAAGTTTTCAGGGTGTGAGCTTTTATCTTGGCGGCACATCACTCCTGATTATTGTTGGGGTTGCGATTGAGACAGCAAAACAGATTGAAGCAAACAAGTCTGTATATGAATATTCGAGTTTGATCTAACGATGCAAAGAAAAGCGCCATCCTGCAGGAAGCATGGGTGGTGCTTTTGTACTGGCGAAAATATGGTACACTTTGTTGGATTCCTTTCTTTGTAGCGAATATCATTTGTTTGTTCCAGCAAAAGAATCCTTTGACAGCTAAAATGCTGTTTATTCGCTCTTTTGCATCAATTCATGCAGAAAGGACTGTCCGCAAAATTTGGGATCAAACTTACAATCATTCTGGAACATACGAATTCTTGTGATGGAACAAAATCCTTTTCAGATCCGAAGTATAGGCATTTTGCAAAGCGCAGAGCCGCATAGTATAAGGCGAAATATTCAAATTATAAGGAAAGGAGCCTTATTATGTCAAAAAAAATTCAAGAGTTTATGGACAAGATTACAGAGGATTTTGCCAATGAGAACTTTTATCCGATATGCGGTACTGCGTATGGAATTCATGTTATGCTGTTTCTGATCGGGTTTGCGTTCAAGAAAAACTTCCTCATTCTCGAACATCTATCTATGCTTGCGGGATTCATTTCTATTATGCTTCTGTGTCCCAAACTTGATGAGGGGAAGCAGAAAGTTAGCTTTGCATTTCTGCGTACTTTCCCAATCTTTATGATTTCCGCATTGGTAAGCACGCCAATCCTGAAAGCGTCAAAGAAAATCGTTGAGATGGGCGGGACTGGTAAGCTTTCTATTCTTGCGTTTATGGCGGTCTTTCTCACAATTGCCTGTTTTGTCGCCTTTTACTTCTCCGATAAAGGAAAGGAAATTGTGGAACTGGCGAAGGAATCTTTGAAAAGCGGAGCGGTGGCAGCAGGCGGTATTATGAGTCTGATCAAATCTCTGCCGCTGATCGTGCGTACATTCCGTCAGGCTGTGAAAGGGTTTGGCGCAAAAGCTGGCGTTTCCAACCGGACGACACAGGATCTGCCGATGAATTTTGTATTTATCGGAATTGGCGTCCTGGCAATCTTTATGTGGCTGTGTCCGGTGATTCCGGTGAATCTGTTGGGCGCTGTAATTATCATTATATTCGGGTTCTTTTTTGCAACTGTATCTTCCCGCATGGTCGGCCTTGTCGGAAGCTCGAATAACCCAGTGTCCGGTATGGCGATTGCGACACTGCTTATTTCTACGATGGTATTAAAGGCGACTGGTATGATCGGAATGACGGGTATGGTGGCAGCGATCAGTATCGGTTCCATTATCTGTATCATTGCAGCGATTGCAGGGGATACATCGCAGGATTTAAAAACAGGATTTTTAGTCGGTTCCACGCCGAAAAATCAGCAGATCGGGGAACTGATCGGCGTCGTTGCTTCCGCAATTACGATTGGCGGCGTGTTATATCTGCTGAATGCAGCATGGTCTTATGGTACCGAACAGCTTCCGGCTCCGCAGGCTATGCTGATGAAGATGGTAGTTGAAGGTGTTATGAACGGCAATCTTCCATGGGCGCTTGTATTTGCCGGTGTGTTTATTGCAATTGTCGTTGAGATTTTGGGAATTCCGGTGCTGCCGTTTGCAGTCGGCCTTTATCTGCCGATTCATCTGAGTACGCCAATGATCGTCGGCGGTCTGGTAAGACTGTATTTTGAAAAGAAAAAGAATGAGACAGAAAGCGATCGTAAGAGAAAAGTAGAAAACGGCGTTCTGTATTCCTCCGGCTTGATCGCAGGCGAAGGGCTGGTTGGCATTATGCTGGCAGTGTTTGCGGTTATTAAGGTGGATGCTGAGAAAAACCTGGGAGATGTTTTCAATCTTTCTGAGAAAATCAATCTGGGGAACTGGGGCGGATTGGCATTTTTCGCCTTGTTGACAGCATCGTTGTATTTCGTGATGGTCAAAAAGAAAAAATAAGATTTATAATTATATTTAGAAAAAGAACCAGCCAGAGTGCTGCAGAGATGGCGGTGTGAAGGATTGCGTATGGGCAAAAAGAAGCAGGAAAATTTTTTGGACTATGTACCAAAAAGAAATCAGTTGTATGCGTGGGATTTAAATCAGAAGAAACATGTAGAAATAGCTGTAGTCAACCGCGGGATGTTTAACCGGATGGCACAGATCATATTCCGCAAGCCAAAAGTCAGCAAAATTGAGCTGGATGACCTTGGAAGCTTTATCTGGCAGGAACTGGACGGCGTCAAAACCGTTTACGAGATCGGAACAGCTGTGAAAGGAAAGTTTGGAAAAAAAGCAGAGCCATTATATGAACGGTTATGTGAGTATATCCGGATTCTGCATAATAATCGTTTTATTGTATATGAAAATAAAAAAAGAAAAAATAAATAAAACCTGCAGTATTTAAATGTGAAAAGAAAGGAGATTTATGGGCGCATTATCGAATTTAGAGCCAAAAGAAGTATTTACGTATTTTGAAGAAATCAGTTCCATTCCGCGCGCTTCTTATCAAGAGGAAAAAATCAGTAATTATTGCGTAGAATTTGCGAAAAAGCACGGGCTTTTCTATATCCAGGATGAACTGAAAAATGTCATTATCATGAAAGACGCCACACCTGGTTATGAGCAGGAGGAGCCGATTATTTTGCAGGGCCATCTGGATATGGTATGTGAGAAAAAACCGGACTGTAAGACAAATTTTGAGACAGACGGCATTCAGCTGTTAGTAGAAGGCGACAATCTGACAGCAGACGGTACGACACTTGGAGGTGATAATGGCATTGCGATTGCCTATGCGCTCGCGCTACTTGCCTCAGATACCATCGCCCATCCAAAGCTGGAAGTCCTGTTTACCGTATCTGAAGAAGTCGGTATGGAAGGAGCGTCAGGAATTGACATCTCCATGCTGGAAGGACGCAGGCTGCTGAATCTGGATTCTGAGGAAGAGGGATTTTTACTGGCAGGCTGTGCAGGCGGAGCAAGAATCGAATGCCGCCTGCCAGTGCAGTGCGAAGACGCGCAGGGCTTTGCTATGGAGATTACGGTAGACGGCCTAAACGGCGGTCATTCAGGAGTAGAAATTGATAAAGGACGCGCAAACGCGAATCTGATTATGGGCCGTATTCTGACAGAACTGGTAAAACATACGAAATATCATTTGTTTTCGGCAGAAGGCGGCAGAAAAGATAATGCGATCCCAAGAGAATGCAAGGCAGTCTTGTGTATTCCGCAGCAGGATACCGAAAAAGTCACACAAGCACTTGCCAAGATTCAGAAAAATCTGTCAAACGAATACGCAGTTACAGATGCTAACATCAAAATCCGGACAGAGAAGGAAAACGTACCAATGCCAGGTAAGATGCTGAACAGCGACAGCACAAAACGTGTCATACTGCTGCTTGAAGCGTTGCCGAACGGAATCCAGACAATGAGCGCCGATGTCAAAGGACTTGTGGAAACATCCTTAAACCTTGGAGTATTAAAGTTAGATGCAAACGAGCTGTCATTAAGTTATGCAGTACGCAGTTCTATCAGCAGCGCGAAGGATGCTTTACTGGATAAAATGGCATATCTGACCGAGGGACTGGGCGGCATCGCGGAAAGATCCGGTGATTATCCGGCATGGGAATACAAAAGAGATTCTGCGTTTCGGGAAAAACTGGCCGCTGTGTATGAGAGAATGTATGGAAAACCTCCTGTGGTTCAGGCCATTCATGCAGGACTGGAATGCGGCCTGCTGGTAGGGAAACTGCCGGAACTGGATTGTATTTCGATTGGGCCGGATATGAAAGATGTGCATACGACGGAGGAAACATTGAGTATATCTTCGACAAAACGAGTTTGGGAGTTTATTGTGGAGGTGCTGAAAGACAAGTAAGTGGTTAACCGGACGCCGCAGCGGGCGGTGGGATTAAGATAGAAGATCTCGTATGCCGTCTGCGTTCCGGAAAAGGAAGGTGAAAAAATAAATTCGGCGATTTCACAATTTTTCGACAAAATATTTTAAGATTTTACGGTATATTACCGGGATCAATCTTAAAAATTTCAATGAAAAGCGAAAAATATTCTATGTTTTATTTAAAAAATATTCGATATACTGTCAATAGTAACAAGGGGTTACGCTTTTAGCGTGATAGTTAGGAAAGGAGAAAAATATGAAAAGAAAATTAGTAGCAATGACATTGGCAGCAGTTATGGGTCTTTCTGTAGCTGCATGTGGTTCAAGCGGAGACGATAAACCAGCAAATGACGGGAACAAAACAGAAGATAATAAAGACGCTGGCGCGACAAATGATGAAAATGCAGATGCACCGGACGATGCAGGGGATGCAGAAGGAGATGATGGCGCAGCTTCAGGAGATGTAGCGAATAAGGATAAGCCGTTGGTATGGTTTAACCGTCAGCCTTCTAATAGTTCTACTGGCGAACTTGATATGTCAGCCCTTACGTTTAATGATAAGACATATTACGTAGGATTTGACGCAAATCAGGGCGCTGATCTGCAGGGAACTATGGTAAAAGATTATATTGAAGCAAATATCGATAAAATCGACCGCAACGGAGACGGCGTTATCGGATATGTACTGGCAATCGGCGATATCGGACATAATGATTCCATTGCACGTACCAGAGGTATTCGTAAAGCACTTGGCACTGGCGTAGAAAAAGACGGCAATATCAACAGTGATCCGATCGGTACAAATACAGACGGTTCTGCATCCGCAGTACAGGATGGTACGCTTGAAATCGGCGGCAAGACTTATACCGTACGTGAACTGGCTTCCCAGGAAATGAAGAATTCCGCAGGCGCTACCTGGGATGCGGCTACAGCTGGTAATGCGATCGGTACATGGTCTTCTTCTTTCGGTGAAGAGATTGATATTATTGCATCCAATAATGACGGTATGGGTATGTCTATGTTTAACGCATGGTCGAAGGATAATAATGTACCTACTTTCGGTTATGATGCGAACAGTGATGCAGTGGCTGCAATTGCTGAAGGTTACGGCGGCACAATCAGCCAGCATGCAGATGTGCAGGCATATTTAACGCTCCGTGTTCTGCGTAATGCATTGGACGGTGTAGATATTGATACAGGTATCGGCACAGCAGATGAAGCTGGTAATGTACTTTCTGATGATGTATTTGTATATAATGAAGAACAGAGATCTTACTATGCATTGAATGTAGCGGTAACTTCTGAAAATTATCAGGATTTTACAGACTCTACCAAGATTTATGAGCCGGTTTCCAAACAGCTGGATGCAGCTAAGAGCCCATCCAAGAAAGTATGGCTGAACATTTACAATGCTTCAGATAACTTCTTAAGCTCTACATATCAGCCGCTGCTTCAGAATTATGACGATATTCTGAATCTGGAAGTGGAATATATTGGCGGCGACGGACAGACAGAATCAAATATTACAAACCGTCTCGGAAATCCTGGCCAGTATGATGCGTTTGCTATTAATATGGTTAAGACGGATAATGCAGCTTCTTATACGGCATTACTGAATCAGTAATTTTGTATACAGATTAAAATAAGGACAGACAGGGCAATGGATCAGGGTGAACCATTGTTTCTGTTCACATCCGGGCTTTGCGCAGGTGCAAAGCCCGTAAGATAAGAAAGAGAAATAGGCTTATTTGTGAACAGGAACAAGGAATTTGCCCTGATTTTTTCAAAATGAATTCGGAAACAGAGGAATATGCATATATAGGAGTAAAACTATGGCAGATCAGAAAGATGATATTGTCTTATCGATACGCGGAATGAGCAAGTCCTTTGGCCGGAACAGGGTTTTAGACCATATTCAGCTGGATGTGAAGCGTGGAACAGTTATGGGGCTGATGGGCGAAAATGGCGCCGGAAAATCAACCATGATGAAATGTCTGTTCGGAACGTATCAGAAAGACGAAGGGAATATATTTCTTGACGGGAAAGAAGTCAGCTTTTCAGGGCCGAAAGATGCATTGGAAAACGGGATCGCAATGGTGCATCAGGAACTGAACCAGTGTCTGGAACGAAATGTAATTGACAACCTGTTTCTGGGCCGTTATCCGGTTAATTCTATGGGCATAGTCGATGAAGGCAGAATGAAAAAAGAAGCTTCCGAGCTTTTTAGAAAACTTGGCATGACAGTTAACCTGACACAGCCGATGCGCAATATGTCTGTATCACAAAGGCAAATGTGTGAGATTGCCAAAGCGATTTCTTATAATTCCAAAGTAATTGTTTTAGATGAGCCGACTTCTTCTCTGACGGTACAGGAAGTGGATAAGCTGTTTGAAATGATGCGGATGTTAAAAGCACAGGGAATCTCCCTGATCTATATTTCCCATAAAATGGATGAAATTTTTGAAATCTGTGATGAAATCTCGGTGCTGCGCGACGGTAATCTGGTTATGACTAAGAGCAGCAAAGATACAAATATGAATGAGCTGATCGCGGCAATGGTTGGCCGGTCTTTGGAAAACCGTTTTCCTCCGGTAAATAATGAACCAAAAGATGTGATCTTATCCATACAGCATCTTTCCACGAAGTTTGAACCTCATTTACAGGATATTACGTTCGATGTAAAAGAAGGGGAGATTTTCGGACTGTACGGACTGGTCGGAGCCGGGCGTACAGAACTGCTGGAAACAATTTTTGGGGTGCGTACAAGGGCGGCGGGCCGGGTATATTTTAATGGCCGTCTGATGAATTTCAGCAGTGCAAGGGAAGCGATGGATCATGGATTTGCAATGATTACAGAGGAACGCAAGGCAAACGGGCTTTTCTTGAAAGGCGATCTGACGTTTAATACGACGATTGCGAACTTGGACCAGTATAAGTCAGGCGTAGCGCTGTCCGACGCCAAGATGATCAAGGCGACAGCAAAAGAGATCAAAATTATGCATACAAAATGTATGGGACCGGAAGATATGATCTCCAGCCTTTCCGGCGGAAACCAGCAGAAAGTCATTATGGGGAAATGGCTCGAACGCAGTCCGCAGGTATTTATGATGGATGAACCTACCAGGGGTATTGATGTAGGCGCAAAATATGAGATCTATGAACTGATTATAAATATGGCAAAACAGGGAAAGACTATTATTGTTGTTTCTTCTGAGATGCCGGAAATTCTCGGTATTACGAACCGGATCGGAGTCATGTCTAACGGACATCTGTCTGGTATTGTAAATACAAAAGAAACTGATCAGGAAGAGCTGTTAAGGCTTAGTGCAAAATACCTATAAAGAGGGAGATGAATAGTTATGGCAAATGGAAACAGTACGATTCTTACGGCTGAAGAAGAACAGAAACTGCGTAAGCCGATCGATGAGTATGTAGGTAAGATTCAGGCAAAGATAGACAGTCTTAGAAAAGACGGGACAGATCGTGTTCTCTCTCTTCAGAATCATATGGACAGCATTAAGAGAGACCGTTCTTTAACCAAACAGGAGAAGGAAGGGCGTATTGCGTCTGATCAGGCGGAAATAGCAAAAGCAAAGGCTGTCGAGGCAGGCAATAAAGATGAGATTGCAAAATTAGTTGCTGATGCAGAAGCTTATCTGAAAGCGCATTTTGATCAGGACTATTATCAGGTCGTGAAGCAGAGCTGTGATCGGGAAAAAGTGCAGGCAAGGGCAAATTATAGCAGTAAGGTAGCACAGTTGGAACAAGAACACAAAACAGCTGTGTCTAAGCTTACGGACCATCAGGAAATGAAAGATGAAAATTATGTGCATAAGAACCGCTTATTTGATGCGAAAATGCAGTTGGAAAAAGACTTGCAGGAAGTCAAAGACCGCAGACATGCAGCATATACACATAAATATCATTTGATTGATTTACTGCGCATGTCCAAATTTACATTTGCTGAAACAAGCGCTCAAAAGTGGGAAAATTATAAATACACCTTTAACCGCAGGGCATTTTTATTGCAGAATGGCTTATATATTGCGATATTGCTTGTATTTATTATGCTTTGTATTATTACGCCGATGGTAAAAAAGACGCCGCTGCTTACTTACAACAATGTGCTGAATATACTGCAGCAGGCTTCTCCTCGTATGTTCCTTGCACTTGGCGTTGCGGGCCTGATCCTGTTAACAGGAACCGACCTTTCGATTGGGCGTATGGTCGGCATGGGTATGACAACGGCGACGATCATTATGCATCAGGGACCAAATACTGGTTCGGTGTTTGGGCATGTATTTGATTTTTCAAATCTGCCTGTTGGCGTCAGAGTTATTTTCGCATTGTTTATGTGTGTGGTTTTATGTACCTTTTTTACAGCAATTGCAGGTTTCTTTACCGCAAAGTTTAAGATGCATCCGTTTATTTCTACAATGGCAAATATGCTGGTGATTTTTGGTCTGATTACTTATGCTACCAAAGGCGTATCTTTTGGAGCGATTGAACAGACCATTCCGGCCATGATTATTCCAAAGATCAACGGCTTCCCAACGATTATTCTCTGGGCAGTTGCGGCAATTATTATCGTATGGTTTATTTGGAATAAAACGACATTTGGAAAAAATCTGTATGCAGTAGGCGGAAACCCGGAAGCAGCATCCGTATCTGGTATTTCTGTATTTCGGGTTACTGTAGGCGCATTTGTACTGGCGGGAATCCTTTACGGTTTTGGTTCCTGGCTGGAATGTGCAAGAATGTACGGTTCTGGTTCCGCAGCTTATGGACAGGGCTGGGAAATGGACGCAATTGCAGCCTGCGTAGTGGGCGGCGTATCCTTTACCGGCGGGATTGGTAAGATTTCAGGTGTTGTAGTTGGTGTATTTATCTTTACAGCGCTTACCTATTCTTTAACCATCCTTGGCATTGATACAAACCTCCAGTTCGTATTTTCTGGTATTATTATTCTTGTAGCAGTAACACTTGACTGTCTGAAATATGTACAGAAGAAATAAATGAATATAGCAGTATAATGAAAAATTGTGAGCGGCCTGGTTATGGAAGATCAACAATAACCAGGCCGTAAATGATGCAAGCAATTCACGATGTTTGATTTAAATATAATAGATAATAGTTTTATAGATGGTCTGTACGGTTATTATTTATCCTCAATTGTATCAATGCAGCTTATAAATTTCTCCACATGATCTGCGGTAACTTTAAAATGCGGTAAATAAATATACTTTTCATCCTTAAATTCAATTTCTTCGATCCCTTGACCTGAGATCAGCGCTACAGCCAGCTTTGCAATAGATGCAGCCTGAGCTTCTTTATAATTATAGACTGTCGCGCTCAGTTCGCCATCTGCAACCGCTTTCAATCCAACATCCGTGCCGTCGATTCCAAAAAATAAAGGCAGTACCGATTCTGTAACATTCAGTTTTTTATACGCATCGATTGCTCCCAACGCCATATCGTCATTATTTGCCAATACAAGTTCAATTTGATTCTGATGCTGGCTGATCAGCTGCATCATACGGTTTTGCGCTTGCGCGCGGTTCCAGTTTGCAATTTGGCAGCTTAATTTTTCGAGCTGGATACCCATGTTTTTTAACGTATGAACGGCATATTCGGTTCGTATAATGGTATCCTGGTGACCAGGTTCGCCTTCCAGCACCACATACTGAATTTTGCCGTCATGGTTGCGGTCTGCCTGCGCATTGGCCAGAATCGCGGCCGCCGCCAGTTCTCCCTGCATTCTGCCTGCCTGCTTGGCGTCTGCGCCGACATAATAGAGCTGATCCCACTGCATCAGATCTTCGGCCACCGGCTCACGATTGAAAAAAATGATTGGTACTTTGTGATCTCTGGCAAGATCTATAATTTCTGACGGGTCGGCACGGTCTGCAAGATTGACGCACAGTATGCTGCACCCTGCATCCAGCAGTTCTTTTACCTGATCATCCTGGTTGCGCTGGGAACCAGCTGCATCACGCAGCGTCATGGTAAGATCCAGCTGATCGTTTGTTAATTGGTCGAACTGATCTCTAAGGCAGTCGGTCAATTGTCTGATATAAGTATCACTCTGGTTATAACAGGCCACACCTACACGGGCTTTTTGCGGTGTGTCAGGCTGCGGGCTGCTGCAGGAGACCAATGATAATAGAGTGACTGCGAGTATGATCCTGTGTATTTTTGTTTTGTTTATTTTCATTTTATGCCTCATGTTGTTTTTGCAGCGAAATTACTGGCTCATCTTATGCCTCATGTTGTTTTTTGCAGCGAAATTACTGGCTCATCGTAAATAGGATTTCCTGGTTTTTTTCGGAATATAATGTCTCTTGGCGAAATACATAATAGGTAACTTTTACACTTTGCATTTTGTGGAAACGTTTCCCGCAATGTTCTGCCAACTCTTTTAGGCTTTGATATCCCATACTGAATTCATCCGGAACGATCAGGCATTCTACAATACGGTTGTCCAAAAAGTAAATTGCTTCGGTAGAATTTCCTATACCATATACTAAGGCTCCGTGCAGATCATTAGCCGCAGCGCATTCGGCGGCGGCAGTAAGACTATGGTTATCAAGTGCAATAACAAGATCTGTTTGTTTTTTGTTTTTCAGGCTGCTTTGCTTTGGTTCTTCCAATGAAAGTGATGCTGTCCAGGAAAATACAGCGCCCGTGTCTTTTAATGTATCTTTCAAGCCTTTCATACGGCTTGCCAGTGCTGGAAATGCTTCTGCTTCCAGCAGGATTCCAATCGTTTTTCCTGACAGGTTCTGATTGTAATCTTCCAATAGTTGCTCTGCCAGCGCTCTGCCCATGGCTTCTTGATCCGGTTGTGCGACTGGAAGTGTTGCTTCCGGGAGATTTTGGGATACGGTATCTTTTACCAGCATAATCGGAATCTTTTTTTCCAGTTTTTTTAGCTTTTGATCAAAGTCAGCCCCGGGCATGGGCTGAAGAATGACGGCCTGCGTATCCTGTTCGATTTCCTGGCTGATCAGTTCCAGCTCTTCCTCCGCGGTCAGATTCTTTCCGGTACTGACGATCAGCAGTTCCGATCCGGTATCCTGCGCTGCCATTTTAAGCCCGTAGCGGAAGGCTGACCAGTGATGGTTTTCGGAATCTGGTATAATGACAGAGATCTTGGGAGGGTGATCGGATCTTTTTTCAACAATCATCTGAATGGCCAGAATGAAAATGCATGCGGCTAAAACTGTCTCAACGGTAAAAAACCATTTTCTGTTATGCTTCATATTGTTTTATTCCAATCTTTTATTCTGATTTTTCGTTTCGCAAATGTCCTTTTTCAAGATTTTTTTGGTTTTCTTCGGAATAGGGAATGGCTGGAATGCAGATGGATATGGTGGTTCCTTCGTCCGGTTCGCTTTGTACGCTGAGTCCGTATTGCGGTCCAAAAAGGATACGGATACGGTTATTGACATTTACAAGACCGACGCCGGAGCCTTGCTTATGGATGCGGTTACTGTCGGTCAAAAGAAGATCTACCTCGCTGGAGGACATGCCGACTCCATTATCTGTGACGGAAAGGATAGCCATTCCGTGTTCCAGTCTTCCGGTTATCCGGATTTGTCCGCCGTCATCCTCATCCATACCTCCGACGCCGTAGTTAATCGCGTTTTCAAGTATTGGCTGTAAGATCAGCTTGACGGTACAGCAGGCATACAGAGCCGGATCTGCTTCAAAGGTGACGGAAAAATGATTTTTATACCGGATTTTTTGGATATTCATATAGCTTTTTGCATGCTGCAGTTCATCTTTGATACTGATAATCGTACGTCCTTTGGAAAGGCTGATCCGAAAGAGTTTCGCTAATTCTGAGATCATAAAGACAGCTTCATCGTTGCGTTTTCCTTCGATCATCCATGTAATGGAATCCAGTGTATTGTATAAAAAGTGCGGATTGATCTGACTTTGCAGCGCTTCCAGTTCGCTTTTGCGCCTTTCGTTCTGCTCCAGAACAATTTTGTGCATCAATACGTCGATCTGCTCATATGAGCGCTGGATCGCATAGCCAAGATGCCGGATTTCCTGGGAACCGCCGATATAGATCTCAGGTTTTTCACCTGCTTCATATTTGATCACCGATTGCTGCAGCTTTAATACAGGGCTGGAAATCCTGTCGGTAATTACTCGGTTAATGACAGCCAGCATCATAGCCATAAGCAGGATCAGCATTACAATAAAATAGCGGATATCAAACATTCCATGTGTAAATGTAGCATCCGGAATAATGCCGACCAGTTTCCATCCGGTATAGCTGATCGTATTGACAATCATCTTCCGCCTGCTGCCTTCAAACGTATCGTCATAGATGCCATCTTTATATGCGGCTGCTTTCACGCTGTTTTCACTGGAAAAGCCTTTACGGATCTGTGCCTGCTGCTTGTGGTAGATCATACGGCCGTTGCTGTCACACAGATAGTAATATTGTCCGTTTTCGGATGCGTTGATTTTCTGCATCATGCGTGAGATGCCGGAATAGTCCATATCTACAAGCAAAACGCCCGTCGTAGGAACTCCGTGATCGGTCAGTTCTACTACGCGGCTGAGGGAAATAACCCAGTAATACCGTCTGGTATGGTCGTCAAACAAGTTTTGGATATGAGGCGTGGAAAAATGCATATTCGCTGTATCGCTGACCGCTTTCTCATACCATCCTTGTTTTGTTACATCCGGGTCTTCTTTTTGCAGGGCAACCGGTTCTGCGGCGATCAGGCTGCCAGAACTGTTATAAATAGCGATGCTGCGCAGCCTGCTTCGGTTTGCTTCATATAAGAGGTTCATTCCCTGCTGCATTTGTTTTTCCTGAGCAGCGATGTTATGTTCTTTGATCACGTTGTAATAGACCGCGTCTGAGATCTGCCGCATGCTGCCCAGATAATCTTCCAACGTCTCTCCGGTCTGTTCCATCAGCTTTTGCGTGTTCTGGATAATCGCCTGACGGGAAGAGGCGGAAAACCGAAAATACATCACAATTCCAAGAATCAGCATAATAGAAATAGAAATAAAGGTAAATGCAGCCATAATGGATGACTGGATTTTTTGTGGCTTTAACTTTTCCAAATATGCTGAATCGTTCCATTTGATGTTCATGATTGATCTCCGGGAACTGCGAAAGCGTGTTCTGTTCTGTATTTGGAAGGTGAAACGCCAAACCGCCTTTTAAACACATAACTAAAATAATTCGGATCAGAATATCCCACTTTTTTTTCGATCATATAACTTTTTTCATTTGTTTCAATCAGCAGTGACGCAGCCCGGTCCATCCGGTAATCTGTCAGGTAGCTGATAAAAGAACTGCCGATCTCCTTTTTAAAAATCGTAGAAAAGTAGGAATTGGAGACACCCAGAGCCTCGCAGATACAATCCAGTGACAGCGCTTCATTCCCGTAATTTTGATGTACATATTCCTCTGCTCTGGATACAAATGATTTGGTAGAGCTGTTTCGCACATGAATGATCATCTCACGGAAGGAAAGGCAGATGCCGACCAGCCATTCCGCAAATGCCTCCGGCTCCAAATCCAGCAGTCTGTTATACAGGCTGCGCATATCCCCGGAAAAATCATCCGACGTAATATCATGGTTTACGGAAAATCGGTACAATGCACAGAGCAGTTCCATAATGTCGATATGATATTGCTGCAGCGTTTTTTCCGGATAAAATGTGTGATCCAGGTATTTATGGGCAGCCTGCCCCACTTCTTCCTGTGTGCCCAGCCGGATGATTTTCAGTAAATTAGCAAGATCTTCTTCATTAGCAAGATCAGATTTTCCCACCTTTTGCGGAACGACTTCGAGACGGTTAATTGCCCGGGAAGAACCATAGATGCTGCGGTAAGAAACGGCCTCTCTGGCACTGCCATAGGACTGCGCCAGTTCCAGAATCTTACTGCATACTTGTCCGACTCCGATCGTAACAACCGCGCCGATCATCCGGCGGGCATATTTGCAGAAACGGTCGCATTCATCCGTCAGTTCAGAAATCAAGGATGCTTGTTTTAGCTGAGCTATAAATATAGTATGGTCTAAATAAGAAAAGCATTTCGCCTGCCATTTTTCCGCCAGATGTTCTTTGGCCTGTTTTTTGACAGAAGTTGACAAAAGCAGCGGATTCATATCTGCCGGCATCTGGCAGGAAGACGTGTGTATCACGAGACAGCTAAAAAAAGGCCCTGGAAAAGAAAGCTGGTAATCAGAAAGGTATTTTGGTATTTCTTCTTCCTGAATCCGCCCTTCGATTAAAGCGACATAAAAATCCGCCTGCAGCAGCGGCAGCGATTCCATATAATATTTCTGCAGAATTTCTACATTTCGTTTTTCACTGATTTCCTGATCCAGCTTTACTTTCAGCTGTGTAAACACATGCTTAAGCTCCGCGGCGTTAACAGGTTTCAGAATATATTCCTCAACTTCCAGATGCACCGCTTCTTTTGCGTATTCAAATTCGTCAAAGCCGGTAAAAAGCAAAAGCTTGGTTGCCGGATATTCTGCTTTGATCCGGTTCGCCAGTTCCATGCCATCCATATACGGCATTTTGATATCTGTCATAACGACGTCCGGCTGACTTTCCTCGACCATTTCTAATGCCTTGACACCGTTGCAGGCATAGCCGATCACAGAAAAGCCGAGGCTTTCCCAGTGGATTTTTTTCATAATTGCCTGAATGACTTCTTCTTCGTCGTCTACCAGAAGGATGGTATAGTTCTCCATAATATTAACTCCGTATGGCGATATTCAAATTATTAGAATGAATCTTGTTTATTATTTCCGCATTTATTGTAGCACAGTTCTTTCCATATTGCTATCCATTCCAGTAAAATTTTGGAATTCTTTTCTGTTGACAGCCCAATGACGTATAATTTATAATAGAAAGGACTAATTGTTATACAAGATCAGGAGAAAGAGAGGTTGCATCAAAATGCTCAGAGTGGGTATGCTTACAAGCGGCGGCGACTGTCAGGCTTTGAATGCTGCTATGAGAGGCGTTGCAAAGGGATTAAGTGCAAATGTTGAAGAACTGGAGATTTATGGTTTTTTAAATGGCTACAAGGGGCTGATTTATGGTAATTACAGGCTGCTTTCATCGTCAGATTTTTCTGGAATCCTTACAAAAGGCGGCACAATTATCGGATCTTCCAGACAGCCGTTTAAGCTTATGCGTACGCCGGACGAAAACGGACTGGACAAAGTAGAGGCTATGAAGCAGAATTATTACAAACTGAATCTTGACTGTATTGTAATACTGGGCGGTAACGGAACACAGAAAACAGCGAACCTGCTTCGGGAAGAAGGACTGAATGTTATCCATTTACCAAAGACAATTGACAACGATATCTTCGGTACGGATGTTACATTTGGATTTCAGAGTGCGATTAACATTGCAACGGATGCCATCGACTGTATTCATACGACAGCAGCATCCCACAACCGTGTATTTATTGTAGAAGTCATGGGTCACAAAGTTGGCTGGCTGACATTGTACGCAGGTCTGGCAGGCGGCGCGGATATCATTTTGTTACCAGAGATTCCGTATGATATTAAAAAAGTGGTATCGGCGATCGAACATCGTACGAAGGCAGGAAAAGGATTTACAATTCTTGCAGTGGCTGAGGGAGCGATTTCGAAAGAAGACGCCAAATTAACCAAAAAGGAATACAAGAAGAAAATGGAAAAATCACCATACCCTTCTGTATCTTATGAAATTGCAGCCAAGATCGGAGAAAAGCTCGGAAGCGAAGTACGTGTTACAGTACCGGGACATACGCAAAGAGGCGGCAGCCCGACGCCATACGATCGTGTACTTTGTACGAGACTCGGCGCAGAAGGCGCAAAGGCCATTTTGGAAAAAGATTTTGGCCATATGATTGCGATGGTTAATAACGAAGTCAGACGCGTTCCGTTAGAGAATGTTGCCGGTAAGTTAAAGACTGTCGATCCAAATGCTCAGATTGTCAAAGAAGCAAAACTGACAGGCATTAGTTTTGGCGATTAAATGTAAATAATGGAAAGATCAAAGCTGCTGTACGGCAGTTTCAGACTGTGTTAAAATTATCTTGTACAGATAAAATTTACACAGATGGAAATCTGTACAGCAGTTTTTGTGTTACGTTTATAATGTAATAGTATTTAAATTTAAGAATGATCAGGAGGTCGGACATATTATGTCATATACTGCGCTTTATCGAAAATACCGGCCGCGGG
>OFGR01001676.1_pt1 | contig 16715 bp, 16 predicted proteins | sample 1521811 | NCBI WGS metagenome assembly OFGR01 (sample SAMEA3504098, study PRJEB24116) | mouse gut metagenome | biome: mouse gut; feature: mouse-associated habitat; material: faeces | place: Denmark | collected 2011
AGTGTATTCTCTGCGTTGCTGGAAGTGCCCTGCGGCGGAAAAGTGTACGAAAACCACCTCTGAGCGGCTTTAATACAGCCCGGCGGCACCGTTATCTGCCAAAATGAGTGGTTTTGTGAAAACAGGAAAACAATTAGGGTGGAACCGCGGGAATTTTATGCTCTCGTCCCTTTTTCATTTGAGAAGGGATTGAGGGCATTTTTAGTTTATGAAATAGAGAAGGGGGTATTGATATGACAAAAAACAGGCCATCCGCTCAAAATTGGACGATGATAAAAGGAGAGAAAGACATGAAAATTACATTGAAGGACGGCGTTGTAAAGGAATTTGACGGCGCGGTATCTGTTCTGGATATCGCAAAGGCAATCAGCGAAGGACTTGCAAGAAACGCCTGCGCTGGTATTGTGAACGGCGAAGTAAAGGACCTGCGTTATGTTGTAGATGCGGATGCGGAAGTCAGCATCTGCACATTTGAGGACGAAGCGGGCAGAATGGCGTTCCGTCATTCCGCGTCCCATATTCTGGCGCAGGCGGTAAAACACCTGTACCCTGATGTAAAACTTGCAATCGGCCCTGCTATTGCGGACGGCTTTTACTATGATTTCGACAGGGAAAAAGCCTTTACACAGGAGGAACTGGAAGCCCTTGAGGAAGAAATGAAAAAAATTGCAAAGGAAGACATTGCAATCGAACGCTTTGAGCTGCCCCGCGCAGAGGCAATCAAATACATGGAGGAGCTTCAGGAGCCTTATAAGGTGGAACTGATTCAGGATTTGCCGGAAGATGCGGTTATTTCCTTCTATAAACAGGGCGATTTTGCAGACCTTTGTGCAGGCCCGCATCTGATGAGCACGAAGCCTGTGAAAGCCATCAAGCTGACTTCTGTTGCAGGTGCGTACTGGCGCGGCAACGAGAAAAACAAAATGCTTTCCCGTATTTACGGTACAGCTTATCCGAAGGCATCCGAGCTGGAAGCATACCTGACGATGATGGAAGAAGCGAAAAAACGCGACCATAGAAAACTGGGCAAGGAATTAAAACTGTTTGCCCTGCTGGACGAGGGCCCCGGTTTCCCGTTCTTCCTGCCGAAGGGCATGACGCTGAAAAATACTCTGCTGGAATATTGGAGAGAGATTCACAAAGAGGCTGGTTATGTGGAGGTTTCCACGCCTATCATCCTCAACCGTGATTTGTGGTACAGAAGCGGCCACTGGGATCACTATAAAGACAATATGTATACAACAGTAATCGACGAGGAGGATTATGCGGTAAAACCCATGAACTGTCCCGGCGGCATGCTGATTTATAAGCAGGATATGCATTCCTATCGTGACCTGCCTATCCGAATGGGCGAAATCGGTCTGGTTCACAGACATGAGAAAAGCGGCGCGCTGCATGGCCTGATGCGTGTACGCTGCTTCAATCAGGACGATGCGCATATCTTTATGACGGAAGACCAGATTAAAGATGAAATCAGCGGCGTTATCCGTCTGATTGATGGCGTTTATAAGCAGTTTGGCTTCAAATACCATATTGAGCTTTCCACAAGACCGGAGAACAGCATGGGTTCCGATGAAGCATGGGAGATTGCAACAAACGGCCTGCGTGATGCTCTGGACGAAAACAAGATTCAGTATACAGTCAACGAGGGTGACGGCGCGTTCTATGGCCCCAAAATTGACTTCCATCTGGAGGACTCTATTGGCAGGACGTGGCAGTGCGGCACGATTCAGCTGGATATGCAGATGCCGGAACGTTTTGAACTGGAATATACGGCGGCTGACGGCAGCAAGAAGCGTCCCGTTATGATTCACCGCGTATGCTTCGGCTCTATCGAACGTTTCATTGGTATTCTGATTGAGCATTTTGCGGGGCAGTTCCCGACATGGCTTGCACCTGTACAGGTAAAGGTACTGCCGATTTCCGAGAAGTTTGTGGATTACGCAAAGAGTGTGGAAACGGCGCTGGATAAAGCTGGTATCCGCGTAGAAACGGATAACCGTGCGGAAAAGATTGGCTACAAAATCAGAGAGGCAAGAAACGAAAGGATCCCTTATATCATCGTTGTAGGCGAAAAGGACCAGGAGGCGAAAAAGGTTTCCCTGCGTTCCAGAAAGAATGGCGAGGAAGGGCAGTTCGACCTTGCTGACGTCATTGCGAGAATACAGGAAGAAATCAAAACAAAAGCGCTGGATTAAGGCGATATATTCAATCCCCCCATATAGAAATATGGGGGGATTTTTTGTATTCCAGATGCTGTTTTACAGCAGCCCGCAGGTTTTCAAAGCCGCTTCAATATCCGCTATTAAATCTTCAGCTGCCTCCAGGCCGACGCTGAACCGGAAAAAGCCTTCCCGGAAAATTTCAGGGTAATGGGGCAGTTTATCGCTGTTTTTGTCGTAGTAAACAATCAGGCTTTCTACATCGCCCAACGAAACGGCATGTGTAATCAGAGTAAGCGCATCTAAAAATTGCTGGTGCTGTTTTTCGCTGCCTTTAATGTCAAAGGCAATCATGCCGGAATAACCGCCATGCAGGAGGGCTTCCGCGCGTTTATGCTGAGGATGGCTGTCAAGCCCGGGATACCAGATAAAACGGACAGCAGGGCAGTTTTCCAGAAATTTTGCAACTTCCAAGGCTACTTCGCTGTGCTGTTTCATGCGGAGGGGAAGTGTCACAAGCCCGCGGGCAACAAGCCATGCGTTGAAGGGGCTTAAAATGCCGCCGAAATTCACCATTGCGATTTCTTTTACCTGTGCAAGCAGTTCTTTTTTGCCCATGATGCAGCCGCCGAGGGAATCGCCATGCCCATTGATATATTTTGTCATGCTGTGGATTTCTAAATCCGCGCCGAGTTTCAGCGGGAACAGGCTGACAGGCCCTGCAAATGTTGCGTCAACGGACAGCAGGGCGTTAGAGGCGTGCGCGATTTTGGAGATAGCCTCAATATCGCTGATGCCTGTGGTCGGGTTGCCTGGTGTTTCTACGTGGACAAGACGTGTATTCGGACGCATTGCGGCGCGGACGGCCTCGGTGTCTGTTGTATCCACAAATGTTACTTCAATATTGTATTTTTCGGGCAGGTATTTGCGGAACAGCAGGTTTGTCGCGCTGTAACATACCTCGGAAATAACTGCATGGTCGCCGCTGTTCAGAAACGGGACGAATACACCTGCCAGAGCCGCCACGCCGCTGGCAAATACGGCGCAGTCCTCCGCGCCAGTCAGCGCACAGAGCTTTTCCTGCAATACCATCTGGTTGATATTGCGGTTGCGGGCATAGATGTTGCTTTCCGTCCCGCTCCAATCAACGGGCGTACCGTCTGTGGGGATGCGATAGTTGGAAGTCATGTAAATAGGCTGGTTGATTGCGCCAAAAGTATCGTCTTTTCTGGCACCGCCGTGTACGGCTATGGTATGGATATCTGCATGTTTTTTCATTGTAATCCTCCTTTGATCTGTATGGGTTTTCTTCGATGGCATAACCATAACACAGTATAAATGATATGTAAAACAGTTGTTTTTGATAAAATCAATCAAAAAAACAGATTGATTTTGCGCGGAAAATCCTGTACGATAAAAGAAAAGGGGGGAGATGTATGGAAATACGGAATCTGAACACATTTTTGAAGGTAGCCGCTTTGCGGAACTTTACACAGGCAAGCAGGGAGCTGGGGTATTCCCAGTCGAACGTCAGCACGCAGATTCAGCAGTTGGAACGGGAGGTTGGGGTGCCGCTGTTTAACCGCGTTGGCAGGAGTGTTTCCCTGACGCAGTACGGAGAGGAGCTTCTGCCGTATGCACAGCAGATTGTATCTACATCGGTGCAGATGGAAAATTTTATGAAATCGGAACAGGCACTTGGCGGGACGGTCAGAATAGGAATTGTGGAATCGCTGTTCGCGTTTTTGCCGGAAGAATTGTTCCTGTGTTACCATGAACGGTTTCCGCGTGTGGAAATAGAGCTGACGGTTGATGCAACGGAAACACTGAAAGAAGACTTGCAAAAAGGGCGGCTGGATGCCGCCTGTCTGATTGATTGCCCGCTTTATGAAACGGAGTGGCGGAAGTGGCACAGCGTAGATGTGCCGGTTATGATTGCAGCGAGTCCCTGCCATACGCTTGCGGAGCGGGAGGCCGTAAGCTGTGAGGATCTAGAAGGGCAGGAATTTGTGCTGATGGAGGATTCTGCGCCATATAACCAAAGGTTCCAGGAATTTCTTGCCAGGCATAACGTTGCTGTCCATCCGTTTTTGAAGCTGCAAAGTGCGGAAAAAGCATGCCGCCTGGTGGAAAAAGGAAATTGCCTGTCATTCCTGCCAATATATACAGTAAGGCGGGCGGCAGAAAGCGGAAAAATACGGATTTTGCGGATACTGGAGGAGGAGCAGATGCAGTCCGTCCAGATTATACTGCACAAAAGCCATGTGGTGACGCCGCAGCTCAGGGGCTTCATGGAGGAGCTTCGGAAAATTCTGGAAACGGCAATGAACGGGTAAAACGGGGGGCTTTATGAGCAAATTCAAGAATTTATTTGTTTTGCAGATGAAAATGCAATCGGATTTTACGCAGGAAACGCTTCGTTTCCCGGGCCCTTCCGCGATACGAAAGTAGGTTTTTTGCCCAAAATCGGTAAAAACAGTTGACGCGGAGTGAAAAAGATGGTATACTGCTACGGTAAACAAAGAAGAAGTTCCGCTTCTCACCTTACGGCTCGGAGCCGGTAAGGTTAATACAGCAATAAGACAGAGGTGTACTCTGTTTTTCTGTGTGCGGCGGATTTCTTCCGGCGCTTTCTTTTTATTTCAGAGGGGGCGTTCTGTGGCAATTATTTTGGGGAGGTGCTTGACATTACTGATTTAATGATCAATGAGCAAATCAGGGACAAAGAAATTAGACTTATCGATGAAAACGGCGAACAGCTGGGCATTGTTTCTTCGAGGGACGCGCAGAAAATCGCGGACGAAAAGAAACTCGATCTTGTGAAGATCGCGCCAACGGCGAAGCCGCCCGTTTGCCGTATCATGGATTACGGCAAATACAAATTCGATCAGGCGAAAAAGGAAAAAGAAGCCAGAAAGAAACAGAAAACCGTCGATGTGAAGGAACTGCGGTTGTCCCCGAGTATTGATACGCATGATGTTCAGGTGAAGGTCAAAAAAGCCAATGAATTTTTGAAGGACGGCGACAAAGTAAAGGTCAGCATTCGTTTCAGAGGGCGCGAAATTGGCCATTCTAAAGCAGGAATGGCGATTTTGGAGGATTTTGCCAAGCAGACGGAGGAATTTGGCGTGATCGATAAACAGCCCAAAATGGAGGGCAGGAGTCTTGTCATGTTCCTTGCTCCGAAGAATTAAACCGCAGGACGGAAAGAACTATCGGAATAGGCAGTGCGCGTTTGCGTACCGTAGGACATTTTTAGGAGGATAAGGTTATGCCTAAGTTGAAAACGAAAAAAGCAGCAGCGAAGAGATTCAAAATCACTGCGACAGGTCAGTTGAAAAGACAGAAATCCAATACACAGCATATTCTTGGTAAGAAGTCCAGAAAGAGAAAAAGAAACCTCAGACACGCTACAACTGTGGATAAGACAGTTCTGAACAGTGTAAAGAAACGCCTGCTGCCTTACGCATAAGGGCTGACGAACAACATTTGGGATACTATTTTTAGGAGGACTTATCATGGCAAGAGTAAAGGGCGCATTGAACGCGAGAAAAAGACATAAAAAGGTATTGAAGCTGGCAAGAGGCTACCGCGGTGCGAGAAGCAAACAGTACAGGATTGCAAAACAGTCCGTTATGAGAGCACTGGCTTCCTCATATGCTGGCAGAAAAGAGAGAAAGCGCCAGTTCAGAAGACTCTGGATCGCGCGTATCAATGCCGCTGCAAGGATGAACGGTCTGTCATACAGCAAAATGATGCACGGATTGAAGGTTGCAGGCGTGGAGATCAACAGAAAGATGCTCGCTGAGATGGCTGTCAACGATGCTGAGGGCTTTAAGACGCTCGCCGAGCTCGCAAAGAAGAGCGCATAATATACGTCAAAACGGGATATTATCATGAATGGATTTCATGGTAATATCCTTTTTTATGCGCAGGGGCGCGTAAGGAAATTAGCAGCGAAAGCTGCACGCGCCCCGCGCGACGAGTAGGAAAAGTCTTTCCTGCTCGATTGGGCATGGGCACCCAGAGGAAGAATGTCAGCAAAGGCTGACGGGTAAAAGGTCGTTCCCCTGCTCGATTGTGAAATGTTTATAAAGCTTTTTGAAAACAAGTTTACCATATGCGAATTGTCTGATATATTATGCACAGGGGCAGTGAGCCCCGTCTGATTATGATAGACGTCCACAGCAGATGTGGATGCGGGAGGCTGGATATGAGAGTATTAGAGAACTTAGAACCAAAGAAAGTGTTTTACTATTTTGAGGACATCTGCAATATACCGCACGGATCGGGAAATCTGGATGGGATCAGCAGTTATCTTTCCGGGTTTGCGGCGGACAGGGGATTGTTCCACATCCGGGATGCGAGCAACAATGTGATCATTGTGAAGGAAGCGTCCGCGGGGTATGAGGAGGCTGCGCCCATCATACTGCAAGGGCATATGGATATGGTTGCCGTCAAGAAAAACGGCTGTGATATCGATCTGGAGAGGGATCCGCTTCGCCTGAAAGTGGACGGGGATTTTGTCTGCGCGGAGGGAACAAGTCTCGGCGGTGACGACGGCATCGCCGTCGCATATATCCTCGCGCTGCTCGACTCCGACGACATTGCACATCCGCGTATCGAGGCTGTGATCACGACGGATGAGGAGACGGGTATGGAAGGTGCCACGGCGATCGATCTCTCCATGCTGAAGGCAAAAAGGATGCTGAACATTGATTCCGAGGAGGAGGGGATCCTCCTGACAAGCTGCGCCGGAGGCATGCGGACAGACTGTCACATACCTGTCAGGATGGAGGAGGAACCGACAGGGGTATATATGGAAGTGACAGTGGGCGGTCTCCTGGGCGGGCATTCCGGCACGGAGATCAACAAGGAGCACGCAAATGCCATCAAATTGCTGGGAATGACCTTAAAACAGGCGCAGAAGGCGGTTCCGTTCCGCCTGTCGGAGATCGGCGGCGGGGAGAAGGACAATGCCATACCGCGCGAGGCGCGCGCGCTGGTCTGCGTGGCAGAGGGGGAGAAGGATCTCCTGATCCGGCAGATCGAACGTATCGAGAGCGAAGAAAAGAAGGAGAACCAGTCCAAGGAGAAAAATCTGTTTATCAGGGTGGTAGAGGCAGAGGGGGCAGGACAGTCGGTATTTGATGCCGACAGCACAGAGCGTGTACTGACGTTCCTGACACTGCTCCCCAATGGCGTTATGGCAATGAGCGCGGATATCGCAGGACTTGTCGAGACTTCGCTCAACGTTGGTGTCCTTGGGACGCGCGGCGGAGAGGTGGTCGCAAGCACTGCGATCAGAAGCGCCGTCGGGACTGCAAAGCACAAGATCAATCTCCAGGTAGACACGCTGACAAAACTTCTGGGGGGGTACACGGAAACGCACGGAGAATACCCGGGGTGGCAGTACGACCCGGACTCAAAGCTGCGGGCTGACATGGTGAGGATCTACCGGGAAATGTTTGGCAGGGAGGTGCAGGTAGAGGCACTCCACGCCGGTCTGGAGTGCGGCATCATGATCTCCAAGATTCCCGGTCTTGACTGTGTGTCATTCGGACCCGATATTCACGATATCCACACGACAGAGGAGCGATTGAGCATCCCGTCTGCAGCCAGGATGTGGGATTACCTGCTTGAGATACTGAAACAGAAATAGCGCATAAGACCGCATCAGTACTGTACAGGTGGTGCTGATGCGGTGAGACAGGAGAGGATAAAATGGCAGAAAACTTTAGGGAATTTAATCCCGGAAATAACCCCGACAACGGGCGGAACACGCAGGAGAAGAACAGGTCCTTTGGCAGACTGGCAGCGGGCATCATCACACTGGTCGTGCTCGCGGTGCTCGCGCTGGAGTCCGTCTATTCCATCGGTGAGCAGGAACAGGGCGTAGTGACCACATTTGGCCATGCGGGCAGCGTGGTGACGTCAGGACTGCACTTTAAGATCCCGTTCGTGCAGCGGGTGACAAAGGTGAACACCACGATCCTGGGATTTCCCATCGGATACAGGTCAGGCGGGGAGGACAGTGCGAGTCAGGAACAGATCGACGATGAGTCTCTCATGATCACTTCGGATTTCAATTTTGTAAATGTGGATTTTTATGTGGAGTACAAGGTGTCTGATCCCGTGAAATACCTCTATAATTCCAGACAGCCCAGGGAGATACTCAAAAACATCGCACAGTCTTGTATCAGGAATATTATCAGCAATTACGTGGTGGATGACGTGATTACCACAGGAAAGAGCAAGATACAGGCCGAGATCAAGGAAATGATCATAGAGAAACTCGAAGAGCAGGATATCGGACTGATGCTCGTCAACATCTCCATGCAGGATGCGGAGCCGCCCACCGAGGAGGTCATAGAGGCGTTCAAGGCGGTCGAGACGGCAAAACAGGGCAAGGAGACAGCGATCAACAACGCGAACAAATACAGAAACGAAAAGATTCCGGAAGCGAGCGCAAAGGCGGACCAGATCACGCAGGACGCGGAGGCTGCAAGGCAGGAGAGAGTGAACGAAGGTATAGCGCAGGCGGCAAGATTCAATGAGATGTACGCGGAGTATGAGAAGAACCCGGTCCTGACGAAACAGCGGATGTTCTACGAGGCGATGGAGGAGGTGCTTCCGGGCGTGAAGCTCATCATCGATGACGGCAGCGGCGGTTTGAACAAAACGCTGTATCTCGACGAGCTGCAGCTGGAGGATATCACGGCGGACAGGTCAGACACTTCGCCGAGTGACACAGATACACAGGAGGGACATTGAGCATGAAGAAAAAATTTAGCGGGGTAGTCGGCATTGTCATCCTGGCAGTGGCTCTCATCGTGTTGGGAAACTCTGCATTTATCATCAGGGAAAATCAATATGGGCTGATCCGTGAGTTTGGCAGGATCGAGAGGGTGATATCGGATTCCGGACTGTATTTCAAAATACCGTTCATTCAGGAAAAAGATACTGTCTCAAAGGAACTCCTGCTCTATGACATCGCAAAGTCCGATGTCATCACACAGGATAAAAAATCGATGATCGTGGACAGTTTTGTCCTGTGGCGCGTCGTTGATCCCAAGGTCTTTGCACAGACACTCAACACTTCCAGCCAGAATGCTGAGGGCAGGATCAATGTGGCAGTCTACAATTCGATCAAGAATGTGATCAGCAGCATGACACAGTCCGATATCATAGCGGCGAGGGGACAGAAACTCACCAGCCTGATCATGGAAAATGTCACCGGGATCAACCAGTACGGGATCGAGATCACCACGGTCGAGATCAAGCTGCTCGATCTGCCCGAGGACAACAAGAACGCGGTCTTTGAGCGAATGATATCGGAGCGTGAAAATATCGCTGCCACATACACGGCGGAGGGGAACTCCGATGCGCAGAAGATCCGCAATGCGACGGACAAGGAGACGGCGCTGATGCTTTCGGAGGCAAACAAAAATGCTGAAATCCTCAAGGCGGAAGGCGAAGCGGAATATATGAGAGAGATCGCTGCAGCATATGATGGAGATATGAAGGCTGATTTTTACAGTTTTACAAGAAGCCTGGACGCACTGAAAAATTCCATAAAGGGCGGCAATAAGACTGTCATACTTGACAAGGATTCACCGATCACACAGATCTTTTACAACAGATAAAGCGATTTTGGATCAACAGATCCGGTTAAAATAAAAATTATCATGCCTGCAGCAAAAGATTTTCTGCCGCAGGCATGATATAACAAAGACCGATGCCGGTGCGCTATGCCTCTGATGTGGAGTTGCCCAGCCTCATATAGAAGCAGATCAGGTACAGACCGCATACACCCACGAGTGCATAGATGATCCTGGAGAACCATGTCATGCTGCCAAAGACAGCAGCGACAAGATTAAAGTCGAAGAAGCCAATCAATCCCCAGTTTACAGCGCCGATAATCGCAATGGTCAATGCGATGCCATCAATGATTTTATTACCCATATTTTCGCCTCCTCCAAGAATAGGATTACCATATATGCTGGCATTATACATAAAATAAAACATTTTTATTGTCACTTTTGGTCAATCGGAGACCGCGAAAACAGTCGGTTTATAGAATAATTTATTAAATTTATGTAAATAAATTGAAATATGTGAATGAATGTGTTATCATAGTAATGCGTTTAATTTTGCATCGTTTCGAAACCTGTAGAGTGGACTTCACAGACACAGGTGTAAGAGGAGGAGTGCATTATGAAAGGTACTGGCAGTACAAAACAAAAAAATGTCTCCAAGGCAGAGTCGGATTCTGCGTCAGGTTCAAATAAAGCATCCGGAAATTTGGTTTTGGGACAAATAAAATTAGAAGATTTAGAGCAGGAGAGGTTAGAAGTGAGAAAATCAGTAGAAAAGAAATCAACATCAAAGAAACAGGTAGAAAAGAAGACCGTCAGCGCAGCTAAGGCAGAAGTGAAGGCAGCCGAGGTGACAGCGGCGGAGGAGGTAAAGCCTGCTGAGGAGCCAAAGACCGAGGAGCCCGCAGCTGTACAGGAAGAGAAGCCGGCTGAACCGAAGGCAAAGGCAACAAGGACGAGAGCAGCCCGGAAGGAAGATACAAAGGCAGCTGCAAAGGCGGCAGCCAAGAAGGAAGAGAAGACAGCTGAGCCAAAGACAAGATCAAGAGCGTCTGCAAAAGCTGCAACAGAGAAGGTTGTTCTGCAGATCGGCGGCAGAGAAGATGTGATCATGAACAACCTGATCGACAGGGTAAAGGCAGCGTATGTCGCTGAGGGTCACAAGGCGGACACGATCAAGAATATCGAGGTTTATATCAAAGTCGATGAGAATATGGCATACTATGTGATCGATGGATATGCTTCCGGTATCAGCCTGTAAGAGTCCGCAATAATAAGGATATACATGCGAAAATATTCTGTATCGTCGGGATAGCTGCCTGCGATCGTGATCGGTAAAGCGATGTGCCAGCTATCCGTTTGGTGCATAAGATACATTGGTACATAAGATATATTTGTATATAAGATATATTTGTATATAAGATACATTGGTACATATGAAATGATATCTCAGAGTCATGCTTGGATGCAGGCTCTGAGATTTTGCATTTGCACGACAAAAAAACTTGCTGTGATGACAGCGAGGGGATGAGAATGTCTGTACAGATCCCTAATCGTCCGTATCCTGTGGGAAGAATATATTGAGAATCTCCAATTCTTCGTCCGTGATATTCGTAAACTGATCCAGGATAATGGAAATATTGCCTTTCTTTGCATTGCATAGAAAGTAGATGATATCTGCAAGCTGCGCAATAATATCTTTCATACGCATGGTGTCGATCTTGGCGCGTTTCGAACTTTGGGTTGATTTCATATTATCAGACTCCGTTTTGTGTGAAAAAAATTTGTAAAACGCTAATTGGAAACAGATTAAAAAATTACATGGTTACTTTGAGATAGTTGTCAAATGCATTGGAATAGATCATCCCATAACATGCTGCCGAAAGTCTGCCAGAACGATACAAGTCATAGGATTCTTTGCAGGCTTCTTTTAATTCCGGAGAATTGCCGTACAGTTCACCGATCTTTCGCATTTTTTCAATCTGTTCACATTCCAGTACACTATAGTTCTGAAAAGATCTCATTCTGCAATCATTCCTTTTTGTTTAGAGGATGCACTTTTCATATGATTTGGAAACTCTGAAGAAAATTGTAAAGGTACAAAAGGGATATTTTGTCCTTCTTACTAATAAAATAGCATATTAAGCCCAAATTATCAATACAGAATCTTGATAAAATCGAAAAGGAATACCGCTGGAGCACCAGAGCGTGGATACTGACGGTATATTTGCAAATAAATCCTTGACTTTGGAGATTAATGTCAGTAGGATGGACTTATAGTGCTGTGATCGACTGCGGCTTGAATGCGCTCAGGGATCACCGGGTTGAGAAAGGAATGTAGGAAAGATGGATAATTTAGAATTGACAAGACGTCCTGTGTATATTGTGGGACACAAAAATCCCGACACGGATTCGATATGTTCAGCGATCGCATATGCATATCTGAAAAATAAATGTGACAGCACATGCGAGTATGTGCCGGCGAGGGCAGGGCAGGTAAACCAGGAAACACAGTATGTGCTGAATGCTTTTCACGCGGATCCGCCGGTCTATCTCCACGATGTCATGACGGATGCCAGGGATATCGATATGAATGATGTGGAAGGTGTGACAGAGGACGTGTCACTCAAAAAGGCGTGGCATCTCATGAGGGATCGTGGAGATGTGACAGTGCCTGTCATTGACAGGGATAAGCTGACGGGTATCATTACCATTGGAGATATCGCAAACGCATATATGGATGTGTACGATAACGGGATCCTGTCGCGCGCTAAGACCTCGTACAAGAATATATTGGAGACGCTTGATGCGGAGATGGTCGTGGGTGATGCCGGCGGCTGTTTTGAGAGCGGAGAAGTGGTCATAGCGACGGCAAATCCGGATGTTCTCGAGGACTACATACATGCCGGGGACATGGTTCTGCTGGGAAACCGCTATGAGACGCAGCTGTGCGCGATCGAGATGGGGGCGGCATGTGTCGTGGTCACAATGGGAGCAAAGATTTCCAAAACGATCCAGATCTTTGCCAGGGAACACGACTGCATACTGATCAGCACACCGTATGATACAGCGACTGTCGCGAGGCTGATCAATCAGAGTATGCCGATCGGCTATTTTATGAGGCGCGAGAAACTCACGACGTTCAAGATCACGGACAAGACAGAGAGTATCAGGGCGATCATGAAAAAGAAGCGGTATCACGATTTCCCCGTGCTCGACGAGGAGGAGCGGTATGTCGGTATGATATCGCGCCGGACTTTGCTGAACCTGCGCAAGAAGCAGCTGATCCTGGTCGATCACAACGAACTGTCGCAGACGGTTGACGGAATAGAGGCAGCCGATATTCTGGAGATCATCGACCACCACAGGATCGGTACACTGGAAACGATGTCGCCGGTCTTCTTTAGGAACCAGCCGCTTGGATGTACTGCAACCATTATTTACCAGATGTATCAGGAAAAAGGAATCGAGATTCCCCCCAATATAGCAGGTCTGATGATGGCTGCGATCATTTCCGACACGCTGATGTTTCATTCCCCGACAGTGACGGAGGCGGATAAAGCTGCCGCCGAAAAGCTCTCGGAGATCTGCGAAGTGGAGATCGAGGAGTTTGCGATCGACATGTTTGGCGCGGGAAGCAGCCTGAGTGATAAGACCGCGGAGGAGATCTTCAATCAGGATTACAAGAATTTCTCGGTGAACGGCTTTGAGTTCAGTGTCGGGCAGATCAATTCGATGAATAGTATCGAGCTGGAAGAGATCAAGGAGAAAATCGAGCCCTATATCAAAGAACAGATGCCGACGCTCCCCGTTGAGATGTGCTTTTTCATGCTGACCAACATCGTTTATGAGAAGACGGAACTGCTGTGCTTTGGCGAGCGGGCGAGGGAGCTGGTGAGAACGTCATTCAAACTGCCAAAGACGCAGAAAAAGTTTGAACTGAAAAACCTGGTGTCGAGAAAAAAGCAGCTGATCCCCGCATTTGTATCAGTGCTGCAGCAGTGGGAGAAATAGTGATATCCCGGTCGGATCAGTAACAAAACGATGCCGTGCAGAAGGTTATTCATTCCGGGCATCTTTGCTTTGCGCTGTCATGGGAGGTTTTCATGGGAAGTTTTTAAATAAAGGGAAATGGAAAATTTGCGGAGCTTGCTGCATCAAAAAAGTTTGTTGATAAGACTGATTTGGTGCCAGCTTTGACCAGATGAAGGAATGGTATAATGGGTATAACCTAAATGGCATTGCAATGCATAATCCGCTGTCAGTCGTGAGGGTGCTTTCGGCGAAGCGGTTCCAACAGTACTGGACGACGACAGGTACGTATGGGGATATCGACGATCTGATTAATAAGAATTTGGACGGTCTTCAAATTGGCGGCGTCCCTGTTGTGTGTGCAGACGGGTTTATACAGACGATGCTTTACTTGTTTTGGCTCAGAACGATAAATGGCAAAAGGAGCAAAGTTTATGGCATCATGGATGATACATTTAAGGGTTGCACAGCAACTCTACCGACAACTAAATATTGAATCGATAAACGAATTTGTTTTAGGAAATATTGCACCTGATAGTGGTATTCCGTCAAAAGACGGTTCTGGCTTTATACCTGACGCGGCTGTTTCGCATTTCCGTTCGTTAGATGAAAATGGTATAAAGAATATACATGAGGAGCAGTTTATCCGGCGGTACTTTACACCAGCGCATCGTCTATCATACAGCAAAAAAGAAGACGCTTTTTTCCACGGCTATCTGACACACCTGCTCACAGACAAAATCTGGGCAAGAGAAATCGTCTATTCTGCAAAGGAAAAACAAAATAAGCTTTTTCACACCAACCGCGAACTGTTCTGGCAGACAATCAAAAAGGATTGGTATGATCTCGACTTTATGTATCTGAAAACCAATCCCTTGTTTGAGGCTTTCCGTATTTATCGTGAGAGCAAGGACATCAGAAATACATATGTCGATTTTTTCTCAGAAAATGCTTTTGAAGAACGCAGAGTGTTTATTTTGAATTTTTATGCAGATGGTGTTGCAAACATTGAGGAGCATAGCACCTATCTATCAAAAGAGGAATTGGATGTGTTTGTAACTTCCACCGTAAATGAAATTATCACACAGATTCCCGCTTGTCAAAAAGTGATGCTATGAAGCTGTCTGCTGCCAATGCGGTGATTCCCAATGCGTTTTTCTATGATATTTTCGTTTTCATCGTATGTGCGTGCTTCCAGTTCCCGTGCTTTTACGGTACGCCGCCAATTTAGTTGTTATTTGATGATAAAAGCAGGTAAAACAGGTCACTAACTGGCACTTCCCCCAAAACGCAAAAATACCGCAGAACCCGTGATTTTGCGGTATTTCGCACTATAATGTATTTAATAAATACATAGATAAATCGGAGTGACAAGATTCGAACTTGCGGCCTCCACATCCCTAAGAGTGCGCACAGAACCACGTGAAGCCCTTGTAAATGCGGGCTTTTTTGTATGTTATGGACAAGCGTTACCCCAATTTCTACCCCAATTGTGACAGGGACTTGTTTTGGGATTCGGATGTAGTATGAGTATGCCTTTATTTTGCGGCAGATACATGTGTTTGTCAATAGATAAATCTCTTGCAATAGAAATTATCATAAGTTATACTGTAAGAAAGAAAAAGATATAGTAATCAAACTGAAAGTCTGTATTGGTATAGGAGAGGATAATCTATGAAATGTTTTTGGGCATATTCAAATCATCCACATAAAGTTAAAGAGGACATAGATGATGCTGTGAAACGAATTAATGAAAATGGGGTTATTTCCATTAAAACGTGGGAGATGATGAGTATTGATGGAAATATTATTATTAATGAGATTTTGAAAGAAATAGATGTCTTTTTATGTGAATTGACAAATTTGAATAATAATGTTTTATTTGAATTGGGATATGCGATTGCACATAGGAAAAAAATAAGAATTTTTATTAAACAAAGTATGCAAAATGTGAGAGATGAGTTTAAAAGTTTGAACTTATTGACTCCAATTGGATTTGTTGATTACATTAATAGCGGGCAGATTCTAAATTCTTTGTGGAAATTGGTAGATGATGCAGAAGTGGATATTTTGAGCAAAATGACATCAGAGGCTTTTTTAGGCAATTATAATAATTTGCTATATATGAAAAGCTTTTATAACGTAAATTCATCTATATCACTTACAAGGGCTATTGATGAATTGAATATCAAGTTAGTCGTGGATGATCCCAATGAAGTTTCTACACAAACCTTGGATTGGTATGTTAAAAATTTAATTTCATGTAATAGTTTTTTAGCTCATTTGCAATCTGCAGACTATGAGAATTGTAAAATTCATAATGCAAAGATATCGTTGATTTCTGGAATTGCTTTTGGACTTAATATTCTTATGCTTATGTTAGTGGAAGAACCGTTTGAAATACCAACAGACTTTAGTAAAATAATTAAGGTTTATTCTGGAAAGAATGAATGTGTTAATTTTTTTCAGGAGTGGTATAGGGAAAATAAAGATGAGATAGTTGCAGAGGATAAGTTTCAACAATATACTCAATACGAAATAAGAGCTCTTTCTGGTTTGCAAAATATTAATTTAGGCGAGAATTTGGCAGAAAATGAAGCGGAAGGACTGTTAGGTTATTTTGTTGAAACAAGTAGTTTTCAAGAAGCCTTAAATCGCAATTTATCCATATTTATTGGTAGGAAGGGGACAGGAAAGACAGCAAATCTTTATAGTCTATCAGAAGCCTATAATAAAAAGAATAATCATATATGTGTGGTCAAACCAATAGGTTATGAGATAGAGGGGGTTCTGGAAACCTTACAAAAATTAACAAATGCAGAAAGAGGATATTTAATCGAAAGTGTTTGGAAGTATCTTATTTATACAGAGATGCTTAAAAGTATTTATAATGTGATTCAACAATATCCGCTACATAAGGAAC
>OFGR01001680.1_pt1 | contig 16669 bp, 19 predicted proteins | sample 1521811 | NCBI WGS metagenome assembly OFGR01 (sample SAMEA3504098, study PRJEB24116) | mouse gut metagenome | biome: mouse gut; feature: mouse-associated habitat; material: faeces | place: Denmark | collected 2011
TCCAGATATACGATGTTCCCCGATGCTGTCTTGATCTGGCTGTTCACTCTATCCAGTAAATGCTTTGTTTTTCCGTCTCCCTTATTTCCGATAATTAAATGTACCATTACCTCATCCTCCTTGGGTTCCTGTTATTAAGATTGGGAGGCAGCCGAGGCTGCTCCGCTTTTTATCTGGTATCTATTATAGTCTATCTGCGTAGAAAAGACAACCTATATTTCCGTTACGTATAGAGTTCCCTCCACTCCAAATCGCCCCGATCCAAAGCCTTAATCAACAGCTCTGCCGTAGCCAGATTTGTAGCCATAGGAATATTGTACGTGTCGCAGAGACGGATGACATTGTTCACATCCGGCTCATGCTTCTTCGGCTCCGACGGATCACGAAGGAAAATCAGCAGGTCAATCTGATTGTGCTCTATCTGTGCCGCAAGCTGCTGCTCTCCCCCAAGATGGCCTGCGAGGTACTTGTGCACGCTCAGATTCGTTACCTCTACAATCAGTCTTCCGGTGGTTCCGGTGGCGTACAGATTATGCTTACACAAAATTCCTCTGTACGCAATGCAGAAATTCTGCATCAGTTTCTTTTTTGCATCATGTGCGATTAATCCAATGTTCATGCGAACACCCCCAATTTAGTATTTTTTTGGCTGTAAGCCAACATTTAAAACAAAACCAACGGCCAGGAACAAGGTGACCAGAGAAGTCATTCCATAGCTGACAAATGGTAAGGGAATCCCCGTATTAGGCATAATTCCCGTAGCCACGCAGATATTGACAAAGCTCTGAAACCCGATATAGCCTGCCACCCCACAGCAGATAATGGTTCCGGAGAATTCCCTGGACCGCTTTCCTATCCAAATACATTCTAACACAATTAACGCCAATAGTAAAATAATTGTTGCACAACCGATAAATCCAAGCTCCTCTCCCGTCACCGCAAAGATAAAGTCCGTCTGAGGTTCCAGGATAAAATTGCCGTTCTTTACAGAAGTAGTTGTATTGTTGTTCAGTCCCTTTCCTGTCAGTTGGCCGGAACCGATCGCCATAACAGAATTCTTCTGCTGATATCCCTCGTCACTCGCGTATTCCTCCGGATTCAGGAACGCAAGAATACGTTTCTGCTGATAATCCTTAAGAATGAATTGATTCGGCTGCACGACAATAGCAAGGAATATAACTACTACGGGGATCAGGATCACCAATACCGTTCCGATAAACCGATAGCTTAAGCCTCCTACATAGATCAGAAGGCATAAGACCAACGTTGTACATATCGTGGTTGAAAGATTCGGCTCGATAACGATCAGTACCAGCGGAATCCCCGACAGTATGGCATATTTGACAAGGGTTGCGGCATCATTGATATCATCCTCATGCTCCGTGATAAATTTGGCAAAAAATAATATCAACAGAATCTTTGCAAGCTCCGACGGCTGGAACGTGGTAAATCCAAGATCGATCCACCTGGTCGCCCCGTTTACATTATCCCCGATCACCAGCACGGCGCCGAGGATGACCACCGAAAAAAGATAGATCAGCCAGTAAAAATCCGTGATCCATACATAATCGATCAGGGATGTGATCGTCATAATAATGAGTCCTATCGCAACACCCATCATCTGCTTCGGCTGATTGACCGCTTTGGCGCTCCCTACAGCCAGCACACCGATCACAGACAGTGCAAATACGCTGAGCACCAGGTTGAACCGGTAATCTCTCAGATGATATGGCTTTGAAAATATTGGTAATGGTAATCTCACGCTTCTTCTCCTGCAAATGTAATAATGACCTGTGTCCGATTGATATCTACTCGAAAATAATCTTCAGTAAGCTCCATGTATTTAGAAAGAGAGCTGTATAATTCCCGGCATATGTTGTCATAAGCATCCGGTGCGCAGTGTACACGGTCCGATATGATCAGCGCCCTGATCCGGTCCTTGGCAATCGAAACCGATGATTTTCTTAACATGACAGCCCTCCTAATCCTTCTTAAAGAGGCCGGATAGTTTTGAAAAGAACCCTGTACTGCCCTGCAGCTCCATAAACGGGACATCCATGCCCATGATTCGTTTACAGATGTTCATATACGCCATGCCGGCTTTGGAATCAAGGCCGATCACGGGTTCTCCCTGATTGGTGCCGATCACGACCTGTTCGTCGTCCGGCAGCGCGCCGATCAGAGGGATGGACAGTATCTCCGTCACATCGTCAACCGTCATCATATCGCCCCTTTTTACCATATCCATGCGGATCCGGTTGATGATCAGCTCCATCTTCTTTAGCTGGTTGCTGTTGAGCAGCCCGATGATCCTATCGGCATCACGGATCGCAGATACCTCCGGCGTCGTAACGATGATGGCCCGGTCAGCCCCGGCAATGGCATTCATGAACCCCTGCTCTATCCCGGCAGGACAATCCAGAAGTATGTAATCGAAGTCTTCTTTAAGCTCCGCTGTAAGCTTCTTCATCTGTCCGGGTGAGATCGCCGTCTTGTCCTTGGTCTGCGCCGAAGGCAGAAGATACAGATTCTCATATCTCTTGTCCCGTATCAGGGCTTGCTTAAGACGGCAGGTGCCTTCGATCACATCTACCAGATTGTAGACGATCAGGTTCTCAAGTCCCATGACTACATCCAGATTACGAAGCCCCAGATCCGTATCTATAACGGCCACCTTCTTATCAAGCTTCGATAAACCGGCTCCAAGATTCGCTGTTGTCGTTGTCTTGCCGACACCGCCTTTTCCTGATGTAATTACAATAACTTCGCCCATGAATAACTTCCTCCTATAACTGGTTTCACTTCAATATCTCCGATACGGAGCCTTTTGGGCCGCATTCGGAGCGCTGCGATAATCGCATCGTAATTGCCGGAAGCGCCTGCGATCACGGTACCGTAGATGGTACCGGTCACCACGACATTCTGCTTGGACGCTACTATAGCGTCCTCCTCGATATCCCCGACGATCACGATGCTGGTCTCAGATTCAAGAATCTGTTTTCCTCTTAGCGTACCTCTATAGAACTGGCCGTCTCTTTCATGGATGGTTTCCAGGCTTTCATCCAACATTCTTCTGTGAATCTGTTCTGTACAGGTATCTTTTTCAATAATACATAAGATCTGTATCTTTGCCGCATCCTGTATGGTCTCCGCCATCAGCCGCTCTTCTTCTCTTGTGAAAGCACGGCCTTTGAACTCTACCGCCATGTCCGCATGATCGAAGAAATGTGCAAATGCCCGGAATTTTTCACCGGTCTCCGCCAATAATTCTTCGTAAGGCATGTCATGGTCAAAATAGATGGTTATGCCGTATCTGTTACTCTTGATGAGTACCGGATCTTTCACATACATTCATCCTTTCCCTAGTCTCCCGTTGAAGTTGTTATCTTAACCTGAGCTGCTTTTCCGGTAATGATCTCATCCTCCGGAGTTATCTCATAATAGTATTCCATCACGGCATTTCCAATCTCGGCTGCGTACGTAGAACTATATCCGTTCGCTACCCGGACTGCCAATGCTACTTCCGGATTCTCACTCGGTGCAAATCCTACGAAAAGTCCATGGTCCGGATGTGTCTTACTCTGCTGTGCGGTACCTGTCTTTCCGGACAGTTTGATATCGCTTGCGTTCATCTTCGGGAACAGATCCCCATGTTCAACGGCTACCATGTTCCGCATACCTTCGTGTACGGTAGTCCATGTAGATTCTGCAACATCAGTAATGGTATTCTTAACCTCTGGATGATAATCTTCTATCGTATCTCCGGTTACGGAAGTAGCCTTATCAAGTAAACTCAGATTATAAACGGTTCCTTTATTGGCAACCGCAGTTATATACCTCGCCAGCTGACTGGTCGTATAGTTATTAGTACCCTGTCCGATCGCAGACGGGACGGAGGAATCATCCGAGATCTGAGGTTCCGATTCCGGGATCTCTAACCCTGTCGTCTCGCCAAGTCCGAATTCTGCGGCATATTTTTTCAATATATCCAATCCTATGGTACTGGAATAATACTTGCCGGTCGCATGTCCTTCCAGATTATCGGAATCAATCTGCGCGATGCCGTTGTCCTGAAGGCTCAGCCGGTAGCCGACCTCATAAAAGTAACAGTTACAGGAATGCTGTACCGCTCCTGATGCATTGAGATTCCCGTGGGCGCTGGGATAGATCCAGCATTTGGGGTTAGGCTCGACTTTCTTATATGTCCCATGGCATGGCAGATAGGTATTGAGATCTACGACGCCTTCTGTCAAGCCGGCAATGGCTACCAATGGTTTGTAAGTGGATCCCGGTGCAGTCTTCTCCTGCGTGGCATTGTTATAGAACGGCCTTGACTGATCGGTGACCAGTTTGTTGTAATAATTCGAATCCATCGCATTCGCCAGACGGTTGTTATCGTATCCGGGATAGGATACACAGGCGAGAACTTCCCCGGTATTCGTATCCGTCATCACCACAGACCCCGTACAGGGCTCCAGCGCAAGCTGTCCGGGGGTGATCTCCAAGGTCTCGATCTTCCCTCTGATAAAATCATATCCGCCGAGGCTTCCGCTGGTCAGACGATTGTACTGGTCGTCGTCCTGAGCCAGGATCCCCTGTTCATACAACATCATGCAGACCTGCCTTCCCGTCACGGCGCCGGATTTGATCATATATTTATAGATCAGCTTGTCAAAATTATGGTCTGAATTGACGGAATCCAGAATGTATGCGATCATTCCCTGGTAAAGTTCATTGGAATCGGAATAATCTCCCTCCGAAGACACATGTGATTTTAAAAGGGATGTATCGATCCAGTTTTTTGAAATCGCATAGTTCAGATAAGAATATACGTTGATACTCTCATCTTCTTTCCACGCACGGTATGTGGCGTCGTTTCTGTCAATTGACTCTGACATTATGATTCCGGCATTATTTGTCAGAAGATCTGTCACAATGTATGTCAGATATGCCTGGTTCTCGCGGGAGAGGTCTTTGTACGCGCTGCCGTTCGGATCTGACAGGATTCCTGACAACGCCTGTATGACAGACTCTTTTCTGTCTGAAAATGCGGCGAAGACTTCCTTCTCGGCAATTCCCGCCTCTTCCTCTTCAAAATGATTCATATCCAGGATATCATTGCTGATGAACGTATTATACACATCTCCGATCGGAATGATCACATCACTTCCGTCTTCTACCTGTGTACGGTCAAAATCCAGGGTGTTCTGGATCTTCGTCAGGAGGACGCCTGCCAGCTCTTGTTCGATGATGTGGTAGGCGGCTTTCTGAAGGTTCGCATCAATCGTAAGGTAAATATCGTTCCCTGCTTTGGGGTCCTTCTCATTTACCGTCTCGATCACTTTCCCCACGCTGTTTACATAGAGCTTGATCTCACCTTTCTTGCCCTGCAGGAGGTGGTCCATCGTCTTTTCCATTCCGGACTTTCCGATCGTATCTGTCTTAGAATATTCTTTCTGCTGTTCTTTGTCAAGGGCGTCATATTCTTCCTGGGAGATCTGTCCGATATAACCGATCATATTCGCAAAACAATAGCTGTCGCTGTATCTCCGCAAAGATTTCTCCTCAATGTTCACCCCTTGAAGGTCATCCAGATTCTCCATGACATCCGCGACTGTCTCTTCACTGACGCCTTCTGCGATCGTCGTGGCGATGAATTTCTGGTAACTGTTAAGTGAGATCGCATAACGGATATTCACCAGTTTCAGGACATCTTTTTTCTCCATCTTCTTCTGGTCGATACCATATCCATTTATCTCGTCTGTACACAGATGCTTTATAAGACCTTCCGCCGTAACATTTTTCTGCTTGTCCGATAATTCATCAATCGTCCGTTTCCCATATACGTCGGCAATAAAACGGAGCCTCTGTGTATCATTCTCGGCAATATACATATAATTGTTATTATTATCAAGTATAATTCCAAAGTTATTGATGACCGTATCGCCGTTGGCTTCTACCATCCGGATCACACTGGACACAACTCTGTTCAATTCCTTATTCTTATGGCTGATACTGTCATATTCACCCGTATCTTCGATCGTAACCGCATAAGCCAGTTGGTTATATGCAAGGAGAACCCCGTTGCGGTCATAGATATTGCCGCGGGTTCCCTGCACCTCCTTCGTCTTCTGTATCTGCAATTTATAGTCGTCAAGATACTCCTGACCTTTTACGATCTGAAGATAGAATACTCTCTGCACAAGAATTGCAGACATCGTACAGAATATAATAATTATGACAAATATTCTGGATTGCAGGATTCCGGCAACACCGGATCTGATCCTTTCCCATAAACTATACAAATTTACTTGCACTCCTTTGTTCTTCCGCTTCAAGTTTCTTGTTAATGTGTAATATCACCTGATATAATATTAACGTTATCAGAATTGTGTATACCAACTCAGGAAAGATAATATTGATCAGATAAGTAAAGAAAGCAAAATCCCCCCGAAGCATATAGATGCAGGCGTATGTGGCAAGGCCATAGACCAGCCCGCTTGATCCGATCAGCATGATCGGAAGCTTAATATCATCGTCATAGAACATTCTCTGAAAAGTTCCGTTCACATATCCGATCACCGTATACAGCAGCATGTTGAATCCCAAGGTACTTCCCCAGAACAGATCTGCCATCAACCCTGATACGACACCTACAAACATTCCTTCTTTTTTACCGCGCATAAACCCAAATGACGAAGTCACGATGATCAGCAGATTGGGTTTGATCCTGGCAAATGCCAGCTGATGAAAGACGGAGCCCTCCAACAGAAAACATATGAGGATCATCGCGATCGTAATGAGCCTTCTCTTCATATATCATTCTCCTTCGCTGCTTTCCTCATCATCTGCCAGCATATCCTGCTTTGTCGTGGTAATGACAAGGACTTCCTGCAGTTTGCTGAAATCGACAGCCGGGGTAATGTACCCGGAACGCGTCAGATTGTTGGGGTCAACCTTGATATCACTGACATATCCGATAAACAGCCCCTGGAGGAAACGCGAGCTCACATGTGAGGTTACGACTTGTTCTCCAGGTTCTATCTCATTGTCATTATTGGCAAGTTTTTCAAAATACAGACGGCCGTCAGCCATCAATTCCAGATCGCCTCTGACCATGCAGGTATCGGAGGTGGACAGCATCATGGCGCTTACATTACTGGCATCGTCGATCACCGAACGGACACGGGCATAATTGGGTCCTACTTCCGTGACGATCCCCACAAGCCCGCTTCCGGCAAGAACGTTGGAATTCACCTGAACACCATCCTTACTTCCCTTGTCAATGGTAAAGTCCGTATACCAGTTGCTGCCGTTATTCATGATAACATGAGCCCCGATCTTCTCGTAATCTGAATAATTCTCATCTAATTTATACAATTCTCTCAGACGTTCCAGTTCATACTGCTCCTGACGCAGACGGGTATTATCGATCGTCAGTTCATCTATCTTTGTCTGCAGCTTTTTATTCGCTTTCTTCATGTCTTCCATCGTCTCAAAATTGTCCGTCAGATCACTCATAAAACGTCCTACATAACTGATCCCTTTCTGCATCGGGATCACCGTATAACCGGCGATAAACCGAAGCGGCCCTCCGCCGTCCGTAAAACGCTCGATACCAAGAAGGATCACGCAGACGACGGTGATGATGATCAGCCAGTATTTACTTGAAAAGGACGATTTGTTCTTAGTCTTCATATTATCTCATCCACCTATAATTTTCATCGATCATAGAAAATGCAAATTTTCTTAATTCCTTCGACTGGATGATCTTCTTCAATCCAGTTACTGCACAGATATCTGGTTCTACGGAGGTACGGGTCTTGATCCCGATCATCTCCTCTACATACATCTCAAGCCCTGCCGTATGGGCGACTCCGCCGGTCAGAAAGATCCCGTTCTTATGAATGGCACGGCGTACTTCCGGAGGCGTGCGCTCAAGCATAGACTGGATCGCCTGTACGCATTCCGTAAGCGGGTCTTTCATGGCGAGCCTGACAAGGTTGATCGAGATACCTTTGCGCATAGGAACCCCGGTGATCAGATCTCTGCCGGCAACGGTCAGCATAGATTCCACTTCACTGGTAAAGATGCCGAAGCTCTTGCGGAGTACTTCTGCCGTATGCCTTCCGATCAGGAAGTCATGGCTGTGCCGTACCAGATTGACGACCGACTGGTCAAATGTAGCTCCTCCGATCTTCAAAAGACGGTTCATTACCATACCGCCGCCTGCTATTACCGAAATCTCGGTGGTCTCACCGCCGAAATTCACGATCAACAGCCCGTTCGTATTCTGCACGTCAAGATTTAATCCTATGGCGTCTGCGATGGACCGTTCTACGATATTTACTTCTTTCGCTTTTGCAGTCGAATGGATGACCAGATCAAAAAAGGCTTTCTTCTCTACCTCCGTGACGTCCGTAGGCACCGCGACGACATATTCGGAACCGCGCGCGAACTGACGGTCTTTCTTCAGCAAGTTCTGAAGAAGATTCTGCATTCCGTGAAATCTTGATATAACGCCTTCTTTCATCGGAAACACGACTTCTATATTCGCAGGCGCCTTTTCATACATCATAAATGCCTCGTCGCCTACCGCATAGATGTGATCTCCGTCCTTCAGGGCGATCACATCTTTTTCTTTCCATATAACATCTTTCTTTTTATCATAAACCTTAAGCTCATACGAGCCAAGGTCCAGACCATATACATTCCTAGCCATCTGACCAGATCCTTTCTAAAGCAGCCCTTCTTCCCGAAAACTTATATACTGATTATTGCCAATGATAATATGATCTAACAACTCAATTCCAATTAATGCACCTGCGTCAAGAATTCTCTTGGTGATCAGCATATCTTCACGGCTGGGAGTCGGATCTCCGCTTGGGTGGTTATGCATTATTACGATGGATACGGCATTCTTCTGCAACGCTTCTATAAAAAGTTCTCTCGGTGTGATCAAAGATGCGTTCACGGTTCCTTTCGATATGTTGGTCTCGCCGATCAATCGTGCTTTTGTATTCAGCATCAGAAGTTTCATCAACTCCTGCTTCTCATGCCGCAGATCTTCCATATAATATCTGGCAATAGAGCCAGGCTCAGAGAAACACAAAGCTTCCTGATAGGTTGCTTTGGAAAGGCGTTTTGCAAGCTCTGAGATACAAGAAAGCTGAATTGCTTTCACCTTGCCGATCCCTTTGATGGCCATGAGCCGTTCCATGCTGAACTGATGGATGCCCAGTATTCCGGTCTCTCCCGCATGATAGAGGATATGCCTCGCCAATGCTAATGCACTCTCTCCGCGGGTTCCGGTTCTTAAAAGTACGGCAAGCAGCTCTTCGTCGCTTAAGCTTGCGCTTCCTCTCTGCTCGCATTTCTCATAAGGACGTTCCGTTACCGGAATCTCCTTTATCGTATTGGACTGCTTCATCTTATCTTTGGATTCGTACGACACTCATAATAGAAATTTCAAATATTGTAATACTAAAAATATTGTAATATCAATAATATCATAAGAAACGATAAATTATAATAGCAAGAACGACACCAATGATGCTTGCAATGGTAATCTTAATTGACATGCCGAATGTCAGTACCAGAATTCCCAGATTCAGGACTACCGGTTCTTCCAATCCAAATGCCTGTCCATAACTGAGCCAGCTTAAAACCGGTACTCCTTCTGCCAGCATTCCGATAAATCCTCCAAGTACGATCCCTGTCAGGATAAACAGAAATAAAGCCCAGGTGTTTTTGCTTCCTGTTCCTTTCATATTATGTATCCATCCCCTTTTTCTCTATCTAAAAAACTCAATATATTTTATCACATTTCAGAAACGGTGTATAGAGCTATCACATTAAAAATTTCTTAAGCTACATGCAGACATGTCGAATATGCGGGGAATTTGCATATAAAATTCCTGTCCGTATGGTCCGACCTTGCCTATGTGCGATACTCCTTTATAATAGCCTCCGCAATTTTCACACCGTCCATTGCCGCGGACGTAATACCTCCGGCATATCCGGCGCCTTCGCCGCATGGATAGACGCCGCTTATGCTGCTTTGCATGGTCTCGTCCCGAAGGATCTTCACAGGGGATGAGGTCCGGCTCTCAACGCCTGAAACCAGTGCGTCCGGACGGTCATATCCCTTCAGCCTCTTCCCAAAGGAACGGATCCCTTCCTCCAAAGCTTCCGCCAGTTCTTCCGGGAAAATTGCCCGTACATTCCCCCAATCATAGCTTCCCTTCGTCTGCGGCAGAAACCCGCCCGGACCCTCGGAAGGACAGTTCTTGCAGAAATCTTCGAATAACTGTACCGGAATCTTCCCGCGCCCTTCCCTGTATGCCGCTTCTTCAAGCCTGCGCTGGAATTCCATTCCGGCTAAAGCGCCTGAAGCGCCGTCATTGACCGGATAATCCTTCGGAGTGACCGTTACGACTACAGCGCTGTTGGCATTGATCCCGTCTCTTGCATGGTAGCTCATGCCGTTTACAGCCAGACGGCAGGATTCCGAGGATGCATTGACGACGTAGCCTCCCGGGCACATGCAGAACGTATAGACGCCCCTTCCGTCCGGCAGATTCGCCGTCAGCTTATAGGCGGCCGCCGGAAGGTCCGAACCGCATTCCGTACCGTACTGTGCATGATCGATCATAGACTGCGGGTGTTCCATACGGATTCCCACGGCGAATGCTTTTGCCTCCATGGAGATCTTGCAATCCTTCAGCATCAAAAAAGTATCTCTTGCGCTATGTCCGATGGCAAGGACCGCGATCTCCGTATCCAGAACTTTTTCTGTATTCTGCCGTGTCCTTACCTTAAGTCCCGTTAATTTTCTGATCCCCTCATCTTCTGTACTCACCAGATCTGTTACCTGCGAATGAAACCGTACCTCACCGCCATGAGAAATAATATATTCCCGCATATTTCGCACCACGTTCGCCAGAATATCCGTTCCGATATGGGGTTTGCTTTGGTACAGGATCTCTTCCGGAGCGCCGTTTTCCACGAAGATCTCCAGGACATGGACATTGCGCCCCAGAGGATCATGAACCAGCGTGTTCAGCTTCCCGTCGGAGAATGTCCCTGCTCCGCCCTCACCGAACTGCACGTTGGAATGAGGGTTCAAGACCCCAGTGTTCCAGAATTCTTCCACGTCCTTCAGCCGGTCCTCCACAGACGCGCCTCGTTCCAGAAGAATCGGGCGGTAACCAAGCCGGGCAAGCTCGTATCCGCAGAACAAGCCTGCAGGTCCCGTCCCGATCACCACAGGACGATGAGCCAGCGGTCTTGTCCCGCTGGCTCCCAATGCATATTTCTTCTCATCCGGCAAAAACAGAATATTGGAGTTCTTCTGCCTGCGGATGTGCTTTTTTACCTCATTTTCATTCTTTACTTTTACATCTATCGTATAGACATAGAAGAGCTGCGGTTTCTTCCGGGCGTCCAGGGACTGTTTCTTCCGCGTGTACGACAGAAGCGAATCTTCCTTGATGCGAAGAAGCTTGCAGATCTTCGCCCTTAACGCTTCTTCGGTGTGACCGACGCCTAACTTCAACTGACTGATCCGTATCATGTCTCTTCTCCTTCTGATTATCTCTGATCGCCCTTTGATCCTGCCCTTTGCCGTCTGCCGCAAAGCGCAGTCAAAGCGGAATACAGACCCATGATCAGAGTGCCGCTGATCAGCAGTCCTCCTATGATATCCGTAAACCAGTGTGCACCCGAAGCAAGCCGTCCTGCAACCATTACAACCATGATGATCACAGATGCCAGGCTTATGAACAAGTTAACGCCTCTTTTCTTGATCAGGACCCTGCATTCCAGCGCCGCCGCCGCCATGAAACAGCATGCCAGCATCGTGTGGGAAGACGGATAGGATGCTTCCAGCTTGCCTTCTACCAGGATTGGCCTGTAATTTACAATATAAACTTCGAACAGTATATACATCATGATCGTAACCATATAGAAAATTCCGAGAAAAATGATGCTTGTGTCGACTTTGAACAGACTTCTTCTCCTGATACACTGGATCAGTCCGATCACGGCGAATATAACCGCAGTAAAAAGCGGAAGGAAACCAAGCCATTCCGTAATGGTATACCAGATCTTATGAGCCCCGAGAGAATCGCGGACAAGCGCATTTACAGAGGCAAAGCCCACACTTGAACCGTCCGGCCCGATCGGCGCGACATCGATCAACTGTACCAAAGCCGTGAAGACTACGAACAGAAGCAGCCATATTCCGGTAATAATAAAATTCATTCGTCTGTTTTGCATCTTAGATTCCTCTTTTCTCATCATTTCTACGTATTGCATTCCATGTTCCGAAATATACTGCCATTTTATTCGGAACAAGCAAGGAACCATCCGTCTCATATTGATCATACAGATCGGATATTTCTTCTAAATATCGGCTATATTTCAAATCCCCTTCTTTTAGAGAATAGGACCCAGACAGACAGCGGTTGATAAAGTCTTCTTTCGCAGTGTAAAAAAGAGGATGGTCGAACTCTTCTCACACACTCTTTACGAAAGTGGGCAGGATCAAACCAATGAAAAGCCTGTGCCACAGTCACAAAATCAACAGAGTGATCGGCCAAAGAAGTCTGTGCGTCTGTCCCGTTGACGATCCTGACATCGCTGTATCCGGACAATTCTTTGGCCGCCTGGGCACGCATATCATCATTCGGCTCTACACAATAGACATAGCTGCCTCTGTCTAACAGTAATCTGGCAAACTTTCCTGTTCCGGAAGCCACATCTGCGATCACAGATTCCTCTGAAAAACCATATTGTGAGTACAGAGTATCAATAAAAGAATTCGGGTATGTGGGCCTGCCGGCGGCATAGACATCTGCTAATCCATTAAACTTGTTCGTATTGTTCATTTGACTCATCTCTGACTTTCATGAAATACTTTGCCTTTAAGATTCGGAATAGATTATACATCATTTGCCAGCAAAATTCAATAAAGCTGATGATGATTCATCTCGTCCAGTGACAGATAATAATCTGACAATACTTTTGCAAAAATATCTTACACCTCTTTCTGTATTTTCTCAATCACACAACTATGTGTCTTCGTCTTTCTGTCATAGCTGATTCCTGCGAGAAGCAAGTTGCCTACGTAATCCTTCAAGGCATCCACGTAATTCCTGTCTTTAATCTGGGCAATTGCTCCGGCAGCATCTTTGTCCCACTTAAGCTCGATAATCACAGCAGGTTTATCCATATGCATCTTTCGCGGGATCAGGCAGATATCCGCAAATCCTTTCCCGCCCGGTAATTCACGGACAATGGTATAGTATTCTCTGGCAAAATAAAATGCCAGATTGATGACACAACTAAGAGAATTCTCATCATTATACTCAAGAATTGATATTTCCCTATGGGCACGGTCAATGCCGTCTGCTACAGCATGATCATCCATTTTCCACAGAGACTCCAGAAGATTTCGGGACGCTTCCACAGAATGGATCACCTCCTGCCAATCCATTGTACTGATCGCATTCACATATTCTTGTGAAACCTCTTTGTTGGGAATAGCAACAGTTTCTTTTGTACTGTCGTAGGTCAGATACCCCAAATGTACCAGCAATGTCAAAACATCATCCTTTGATGCGAATGTTGTCATATCATTTTCAAAGGTCTCTGTATGGATATGGACTTCTTCTCTCGCCAGCATCCGTACCACTGCATCTTTAAGCCCATCCATATCCATCTGGATATAGACTTTGAGCGCCTCATAGGTTTCCGTCCGATTCCAGTATGTGCTGAACCTGTGCCGGAGCATAGCTTCTACCACAGACTTTGGATTGTACATATGGTGATATCTATCACCATCTTTCGTATGGGTTACAAGTCGGTAACCGTCATACCATGCCTTCGTTTCTTCGAAACTCATCTTATATTTTGCACAGAGGGATCTGACTTCATCTTCCGTAAATCCAAAATACTCTGCCAGATCGCCTGGGTCTGTCATAGAATACTCGGTGAACATATTTAATGCGGAATGAGAGCCGTATTTTTTTATCGGAAGAATACCCGTCATATATGCCAAAGCCACATAATCCTTGTCTTTCAGCCATGCACGCAGGAAATCAAGGTATTTCTTCTGCGCGTCCTCATCCTGCCGGTATTCACGGAAAAGGCAGTCCCATTCATCGATTAAGATGACAAAGGGACAGTTCGTGTATGCAAAAATATCCTGCATCACAAATATCAGATTCTCACTATCCACATATTCCGGATATGCACGTTTCAGCTCTGCAATGACTCTCTTCTGAAGCAGCCGCAGCATCTCATCCATTCCTTTCGCCGCACTTAAAAAATCTTGCATATTAATCTTTACAACATCGTATTGATTCAAGTGCCTGTTGTATGACTCCGCCTGGCTGATAATCCGATTTTCAAACATCTTCGAAGAATCTTCGCATCGGTTATAGTATGCTGCCAACATATTTGCCGCCACAGATTTTCCAAATCTTCTTGGACGGCTGACACAAATAAATTTCTGTTGTGTATCCAAGACAGAATTCATCTTTTCAATAAATCCGGTCTTGTCTATATAAATTGTAGAATTCAAGCTTTCACGAAACCCTTTGTTCCCAGGATTTAGATAACTGCCCATACCCCACCTCCATAACCAACTCTTTCTTAATTTTACCTGTTTGATCCATAATGGTATTGAACTTGTACATATTCGCACCCTCGATCGATCATTCTTCTGTTGCCTGTATCATGGAAATGATTTTTTTCATAGAAATTTCTTGCACTCCGATTTTCTTCTAGGGTCCATACTATAATTTCATATCGGGAATACTCTTCCTTCACATAATCAATACATGCTGTGCCATAACCTTTATGGCAATATTCTGTTAAAATATAGATACTCGAAAGTTCACATGTATCATCTACGATCAATATTTTGAATATACCAACATAGACATTATCTTCCACTATCAAATAGTAATGTATGTTTTCTTGCTGATTCTCAATAAATTCCTCTTTCCTTTTCCGGGAAGATTCCGGATTTATATATTCAGCCGGGAATAAATCTTTATATGCCTGTACCCATGCCTTAGAGTGTATACATGCAAATATATCTGCATGTGACAAATTTGCTTTTATAATTTTCATCATTGGATTTTCCTTATCATACCACAAATGAGTTGATCATGCACATCATTCTCCCCATATCTTCTTAGAATGTTCGAGCATATATTCAAAATCCCACGCTTTAGTCGGTGTAGAATGTCTGTTGGAATCCAGATAAGTACCAAGATCAAATTCTGCGTAATATACCTGATCAATTTCTGACCGGTTCCCCAGACACCACTGATTCCTCTCCCCATGCGATTTATCAAATATCGGTTCCATGTATTTTGACCATAGTGTTTCATAATGGCTGAAAATAATCACATTTTTTTCTTCTCCGTCTATTATTACCGAAGAATTGTCAATATTTACACTGCCAGCCATCTGCGTTATGGAATAACTGGCATAGAGTTTTCCATCTGCTTCTTCTATCTGGATATCTGTACTGTCATATGGGATAAATAACTTTGTAAAAGTCATGTAGGCATACGCCCCCACCATAATTGCAACAGATACCGCAATGGATAAGAGCGAGACAATAACCTTCTTTCTAAACAATCGGTTCCTCAAACCTTTTAATACCTTTGCATCAGAAAGCTTAATGGTTTTGTTCGTCAGTAAAGTAACCTTCTTCTTTAGAATATCAGCTTCTCTCTTACACCTATCACAGGTCTCCAAATGCTCTTCCACCAGCTCCTTCGTATCATCACTGACAACATCATCCAGGTAAAGCGGAAGAATATCTCGGATAATATCACAACTGATCTTTTTCATCTTCCATCGCCTCCATACATTCAAATATTTTCTTTTTCGCCCTATAATACGTTACTCTCGCCCACCCGGAACTCTTTCCGAAAAGCTCGCCGATCCGGTCAAAGGGAAGCTCGCCGAACACCCGCAGGCTGAATACTTCTTTATATGGCTCATCCATATCATGAAGGAACTGATGGATACGAAAGGCGCTTTCTTCGTCTGCTAACCGCTCTGTAAAATCCGCTTGAATATCTGCCGTATATTCTGATAGCATCTCATCCGCATAGATCTTCTGCCGTTTGCAGTATGTAAAATAAGTATTTTTTGCAATCGTAAAAAGCCAGGCACGGATATCCTTCGAACCGTCAAAACGGTCTATAGCCCTGAGCGCCTTTACAAATGTTTCCTGTGCAATCTCCTCGGCAATACTTTCATTTCCAGACAAACTGCACGAGTACAGAAAAACATCTCGGAAATAGGCACAATAAACGCTGCCAAAATCCATTTCCCCACCTCCTTCACCTTATTAACCAACGAAACCGTAAAGTGTTACAGAACATTGCAAAATCAGAAAAGGGGGGAATTTAATCACCCATCCACTCTTTCGGCAGGACAAAGCGCCAGTTTGACCAGATACTCGGTCGTACCTTCTTCAAACTTCTTCTCGTCGGTCAATTGAAATCCGTGCCTTTGATAGAAAGTGATCGCCCGGGTATTCCTCTCCAAAGCCCACAGATGATCTGCGTGAAATTCTTTCACTGCATATTCCATGAGACTGCCGCCGATCCCCTCGCTTTGAAAAAAAGTATCTACATAT
>OFGR01001686.1_pt1 | contig 16641 bp, 17 predicted proteins | sample 1521811 | NCBI WGS metagenome assembly OFGR01 (sample SAMEA3504098, study PRJEB24116) | mouse gut metagenome | biome: mouse gut; feature: mouse-associated habitat; material: faeces | place: Denmark | collected 2011
TTCCTCTTTTATCTCACTGATTTTCTTCTGTTCTCCCACTGTACGCTCCTCTTATCCTTAAATGTCTCCGGACAGTTCCGGAATCACTCTTCCTGCTGATGTTTGATAAACCCAATCCGGTCAAAGGGATAGAGACGCAGCCAGGCTCTTCCGATAATATCTTCTCTGAGGATTTTACCCACACTGGGATCCCGGCTGTCTGAACTTGCGTTCCGGTTATCTCCCAGCACAAAATATTCTCCGTCCCCCAGTTCTATGGGAGAAGCAGCCTCTCCTGGGTCTAAAATAATCTCTCTGCCATAGGACTCTTCCAGAACTTCTCCGTCAATGTAAATATTCCCCTCGTCGTCAATCTGTACCGTCTCGCCCGGCAGACCGATAATCCTCTTGATATAATAGGTATCTTCCTTATACCGGAAAGGAAATACAATGATGTCAAATCGCTCCGGCTCATGGAACCGATAGCTGATTTTATCCACAATCAGATTATCTCCGTCGCTGAGGGTATATTCCATGGAGGTTCCGCTGACCTGGGTACGCTGTCCCACATAGTGAATCACCAGATACGTCACCAGAAATACAATTGCTATATACAGAATAAAACTGAGGGTCTCTTTCACCATATCGGACTTATCCCTGGGAGACTTCTCCCGCCCCTCTTTTTTATCTCTGCGCTTTTCTTCCTGTTTCCTGTCCTCTTCCTTCTTATTCATAGCCATACATTCTTCTTTCTTTTCAACTCTCCTCATGGGGAAACTCAAGGGTTATGTTCCCAAGACGGCCGCTGCGGAACTCGTCAATTACAAGGGCTGCCGCTTTGCTGTAATCAGGCTCATTTCCTTTTTTTATGCAATTGCGGTTTTCGGCAATCTGTGCTAACAGTTTCGGGGGATTCTGTTCTTCCTCCACTCCGTACCGGGCAGCCAGCACGCCTTTATAATTTTCTTTCAGAATCCGAATCAGCTCCAGAGAAAGTTCGTCAATATTTAAAATTTCGTCTTTTATGGAGCCAGTCAGGGCCAGAAACAGTCCCACCTGCTGGTCTTCAAATTTGGGCCATAATATTCCGGGCGTATCCAGAAGCTCCACACTTTTATTCAGTTTAATCCACTGTTTTCCTTTGGTTACCCCCGGCTTATTCCCTGTTTTGGCACAGGCCTTTCCTGCATAGGTGTTGATAAAAGTGGATTTGCCCACATTGGGGATTCCCACCACCATGGCGCGAATGGGGCGGTTTTTGATGCCTCGCTTCCGGTCCCGTTCTGTTTTCTCACGGCAGGCTTCTGCAATCACATTGGTGATGGTCTTCATACCCGTCCGGGACCTGGCATCAAGTTTTACCACAAACCAGCCCTTTTTTCTGAAATACTCCGTCCAGGCAGCAGTCTGCTTTTCACTGGCAAGATCCGCCTTATTCATCAAAATCAGCCTGGCTTTCTGCCTGCCAAGCTCATCAATATCGGGATTGCGGCTGCTTAAAGGAATTCTGGCGTCCACCAGCTCAATTACCAGATCTATTAATTTTATATCTTCCTGCATCTGACGTCTGGCTTTCGTCATATGTCCAGGATACCATTGAAACTGCATATTATCACCTTTCCGTCATTTCAGCAGACCGAACCTGTCCCAGGGCCAGACAATGCACCATGCCTTCCCCACAATATATTCTTTCCTGACATTTCCAATACTGGCATACCGGCTGTCCTCGCTGTTGTTCCTGTTATCTCCCAGCACAAAATACTCGTCCTCGCCTACGGTAAGTTCCTCTTCTGCCAGCAGTGCATTTTCCACGGCAGAAACTTCCACCTTCTCTTCAAAGGGTTCCCCATTAATATAAATCATTCCGTCCTTCACCTGTACTTTATCTCCCGGCACGGCGATAACCCGTTTGATATAGTAATGGGATTTTTCATTTCCATTGGGCAGAAATACAATCAAATCATTCTGTTTCGGACTGAATACCTTGTATACCAGACGGTTGACCAGTACCTTCTCCCCGTTTTCCAGTGTGGGAGACATGGAAGGACCTACCACCGATATGCGAAAGCCCACAAACAACACCAAAAGGACTGCAACAAACATGGTCAGCAGAATTTCTCCTGTCCAGAGCGCAATCTCTCTCAGCAATCCCGTATTAACTTTTCGCTTTTTCCGATTAAAATTTAAGCCTGATGATCTTCTCATTTTTCTCTCCGCAAACTGCGCATATGATTTTCCTCATACCGGAACTCCCAGGGAAGTTCCGGTATGAGGAAAAAGGGACAACTACAATTGTATTTGTCCCTTCTGCATTCTGTCCGGATTATTTTACCAGCTCTTTTACTTTTGCTCTCTTTCCTACGCGTCCTCTCAGGTAATTTAATTTGGCACGTCTTACTTTACCACGGCGAACAACTTCAATCTTCTCAACATTGGGAGAATGCAGCGGCCAGGTCTTCTCCACTCCCACACCGTTGGAAAACTTCCTTACGGTAAAGGTCTCGCGGTTGCTGCCGCCCTGTCTTTTTAAAACAATACCTTCAAAAATCTGAATTCTTTCACGGTTTCCCTCTTTAATCTTACCATATACCTTAACGGTATCGCCTACACGGAATTCCGTAATCTCTGATTTTAACTGTTCCTGTTCAATACTTTTGATAATTTCTGTTGCGTTCATCTTGTGACCTCCTGATTAAATTCCGATGTTCTTAATACTTTCTGTAACAGAGGACCATCATTTTCTGTCTCACAGGTTGATATTTTATCATAATTCCCCTGAAAAATCAAGGGATTTTTCATATTCCGCCAGCCATTCCTGTTCGGAAGGCGTCAGTTCTGCCCGGGCCAGCAAATCCGGCCGCCGCTCTCTGGTAAGCAGGATAGACTGCTGCCTGCGCCAGGCTTCGATATTTTTGTGATGGCCGGACAGCAGTATGGAAGGCACCTTTTTCCCATTCCATTCCTCCGGTCTGGAATACTGGGGATATTCCAGCAGACTGCCTTCAAAAGATTCCGTGCTGCCGGAGGATTCATTGCCCAGAACACCGGGCACCATGCGGGCAATGGCGTCCACCATCACCATGGCCGGCAGCTCGCCGCCAGTCAGCACATAATCTCCGATGGACATGTAATCTGTCACAATTTCTTCCAGTACACGTTCATCTATGCCTTCATAATGGCCGCAGAGCAGAATAATATCTTCCTCTTCTGCCAGACTTCTGGCGTCCTTCTGAGAAAAAGTTTTTCCCTGAGGCGTCACATAGATACATCTTGGTTTCTTTCCTGTCCGTTCCACCACAGATTTCCAGGCGTCGTATACCGGCTGGGCCTGCATGAGCATTCCCGCTCCGCCTCCATAAGGATAATCATCTACTTTATAATGTTTATTTGCGGAGTAATCTCTGATATTTACGGCCTCAATATGCAAAAAACCCGCTTCCATGGCACGTCCGATGATACTGGTGTTCAGTCCGTTCATCACCATTTCCGGAAATAAAGTCAGTATATAAAAATTCATAGCTTTTCCTCAGTCTTCTTCCAGCAGTCCCGGCAGCAGATGTACCCGCATGGTTCTCTGTTCCATATCCACATTCAGAATGCATTCTTTAATGGCCGGAATCAGCAGTTCTTTCTTTCTGCCGGGAATCTTCTCAGCAGCAGACATTTCCTCTGCCTGAATCACATAGACATCATTGGCCCCGGTCTGCAGTACATCTGCAATATGCCCCAGCACCTGTCCTTCTTCTGTCAGAACCTTCACCCCCAGCAAATCTGCAATATAATATTCATCTTCTTCACATTTCACTGCCTGGTCTCTGGTTACGAAAAGACTTTTTCCTCTGTATTTTTCCACATCATTTATACTGTCAATACCACTGAATTTTAAAATCACCAGATTTTTGAAAAATTTCACCTGGGTAATTTCCAGCTCCAGCTTTTCACTGCCGGTATCCAGCAATACTTTTTTTAATTTTTTAAATCTTGCTGCATCATCTGTGGTGGGAAATACCTTTACTTCCCCCCGTATTCCATGGGTGGTGGTAATCACCCCCACCTGAAACAAATCTTCCATACGGTTTCCTTTCCAGATAAAAATCACAGTGAAACTTCACTGTGATTTTCGTCTGTTACTGCATAATATCCACAATAACTTTCTTTTCGCTTTTAGCTGCTGCTGCTTTTACAACGGAACGAATTGCCTTGGCAATGCGCCCCTGCTTTCCGATGACCTTTCCCATATCTGCCTGGGCAACACGTAACTCTATCACAATGGACTTTTCGTTCTCAGTCTCTGTAACTGCAACTTCTTCAGGATTATCCACAAGTGCTTTCGCAATTACTTCTACCAATTCTCTCATTACGTCACCTCACGAAGATTATTTTTCGATACCGGCTGCTTTAAAAATCTTTCCTACCATTTCTGTAGGCTGAGCACCATTTGCCAGCCATTTTTTTGCCAGTTCTTCATTCACATGGAACTCGCTTGGATCCCTTGTAGGGTCATAGGTTCCAATCTCCTCGATAAATTTACCGTCTCTCGGAGACCGGGAATCAGCTACCACGATTCTATAGAAAGGAGCCTTCTTCTGTCCCATTCTTTTCAATCTGATTTTTACCATTTTACTTCTCACCTCCTGATTGTTAAACTGTTTTCTATCAGTAAGCAGAACCTGCAAAAAGCCTGTCCTGTTACGAACTTTGCTGCGCTGCCCCGAATGGGCAGTATCTTTTCAGAAATCTCTGTCAAAATCCAAAGGGCAGTTTGAAACCGCTTCGGCGTTTTCCTTTGCCGCCCATTAACCCCGGCATCTGTTTCATCATTTTCCGGCTCTGCTCAAACTGCTTCACCAGACGGTTTACCTCGCTGATGTCCACGCCTGCTCCCTGGGCTATCCTGTGTTTGCGGCTGGGATTTAAAATGGAGGGATTGGCCCGCTCCCTGGGCGTCATGGAATAAATAATGCCTTCGATTCTGGCCATTTTCTTCTCATCCATGGCATTTTCAATTTCGGCAATCTGAGAACTTCCAATTCCCGGCATCATACTGAGCAGGCTGGAAAGGCCGCCCATTTTCTTCATCTGGTTCATGGATTCCAGATAATCGTCAAAGCCAAATTCCGCCTTCTTCATTTTCTGTTCCAGCTCTCTGGCTTTTTCCTCGTCGATGTTCTCCTGGGCCTTTTCAATCAGCGTCAGCACATCTCCCATACCCAGAATCCGGTTGGCCATACGGTCCGGATAGAACTGCTCCAGATCAGAGAGTTTTTCTCCCATGCCCACATATAACAGGGGCTTGCCTGTCACTGCCCGGATGGACAATGCAGCTCCGCCTCTGGTGTCACCGTCTAACTTGGTCAGCACCACGCCGTCAATGCCGATTTTCTCTTCAAATGTGGAAGCCACATTCACCGCGTCCTGCCCGGTCATGGCGTCCACCACCAGAATGGTCTGATGTACTTCCACCTGTTCTTTGATTTCCTGCAATTCCCCCATCATGTCTTCATCCACATGGAGCCGCCCGGCTGTGTCCAGAATCACCACATTAAACCCTTTGGTTCTGGCATGTTCCACTGCTGCTCTGGCAATGTTCACAGGCCTGTGGCTGTCTCCCATGGAAAATACTTCCACGCCCTGCTTTTCTCCATTGATCTGAAGCTGCTGAATGGCTGCAGGACGGTAAACGTCGCAGGCTGCCAGCAGGGGTTTTCTGCCCTTCTGCTTCAGTTTTCCTGCTATCTTGGCAGTGGTGGTGGTCTTACCTGCACCCTGCAGGCCTGCCATCATGATTACGGTAATCTCACTGCCCGGTTTTAAAGCTATCTCTGTAATCTCAGACCCCATCAGGGAAACCAGTTCTTCATTTACAATTTTTATCACCATCTGTCCAGGATTCAGTCCGTTCATTACGTCCTGTCCCACTGCCCGCTCCTGTACAGATTTCACAAACTGTTTTACTACTTTAAAGTTGACATCCGCCTCCAGCAGTGCCAGCTTTACTTCTTTTAATGCTGTTTTTACATCTTCTTCTGTAAGAAGCCCTTTACTCCGCAGAGATTTGAATACGCTCTGCAGTTTTTCTGACAAGCTGTCAAACGCCATTTCATAACTCCTCTAATATCTCATCGGAAATGGCTTCAATCTCCGCCATTACCTCCGATTCTCTCTGTTCCTGACAGTTCCGGCTGAGTGTCCGGATTCGGGTGACTTTTGCCTTCGTATTCAGAAAGCGTTCCAGAAGATGCAGCTTCTCCTCATAGCCTTCCAGTGTTCTGTCACACCGTTTAATCAGATCGTGAACTCCCTGGCGGCTGATTCCCTCTTCCTTTGCAATCTCACTCAATGATAAATCATTCAGTACAAAATCCTCAAAAATGTTTCTCTGGCGCTCTGTGAGCAGCTCTCCGTAAAAATCATAGAGGTAAGTCTGCATTACTTTTCTTTCCATTTCTATCACCTGAGCTATCATACTATAAAACATCCGGGGTGTCAAGTGTTTTTCCCTGACACTCCGGATATTTTTTCTTCCTTAAGAAGCTGTGTACGGTATTTCCAGTGTTTTGGATTTCATTCCGTAAAAAGTCTTTCCGTCTAACACTTTAAACGCCCGGATTCTGTAATAATGGCGTTTCTTTTTCTTCAGATATTTATCCGTATAGCTTTTTCTGGAAGCTGATGTGAGTTTGATAATCTTTTTATACCCGGAATCTTTTCTGGCTGAAGCATAGATAATATAGCCGCTGGCATTTTTATTTTTATTCCAGGTAAGTTTCGCATATCCTTTTGAGGTACTGCTGCCCTTCAGTGCGGGGGCTTTCAGAATAACTCCCCGCACGCTGTCACTGAGTTTGCTGCCGCACTGAGGATAGGAATTTCGTGCCGCAATTTTATAATAGTAACACTGATTTACTTTTGCTTTCTTATCAGTATATGTGGGCTTTTTACTGGTTCCGATTAAAGTATAGGAACCGTTCTTTTTGGTGGAACGGTAAATGGCGTAGCTGCTGGCATCAGACGTTGCCTTCCAGGTCAGTTTTATGCTGCCGTAAGTATCCTTATCTGCAGAAGTGTCCACAGAAGAGGCCTTCAGTCCTGTGGGTGTATCACAGGTCACATAAAGATAGTAAGAAGCCTTGTCGTTTGCATCCTCTTTATTGCGGACGGTGATTACTGCCCGGCCGGAGGTTTTTGCCGTTACCATTCCCGTAGCGGAATCTATGGAAGCCACCTTTGTCCGGCTGCTGGTCCATTTGAGATCTTTTGCATTTGTATCAGGCTGAATCTGCAGCCGGTCTCCCTTGCTGGCCAGATACCATTCCCTTGGAAAAGACAGAGGAATTCTTACTGTAATATCACAAAAGGCCTGCAGACCGTCAGGGGTTATGGCTGCCACTGAAGTGGTTCCACCCTGTTTTGCCCGAATTGCTCCGGTGGCGGGGTTTACTGACACCACATCCGTATTCAGGCTCCTGTATGTCACACTGGAAACAGGGGAGTAGCCGGAAAGCGCTGTCACCTTTGTGGACTCATTGGGATTAAGGGTAATACTGCCGGTGCTCATCCGGATGGAGCCTGATACCAGAGAAGCCAAAAGCACCTGTTCCCGTTCTCCGATATCACAGTCGCTCAGCGTGGCTTTTCGTGGGTCCGGAATACTTTTGAAAATCCGGTAGTAAAAAGAGCAGGCCGCCAGATAATACCCGGCATAGGTGGGATGTTTGAAATCCGGTCCCACCATGCGGATCCAGGGATAGAGAATATGGGCCCGGTTATAATGCATTCCCACCGGAACCGCCTCAATCCCCAGTCTTACTTCCAGTGATTTGCAGGCAGCGGCAACATACAGCTCCAGCTCTCCTGCTGTGAGCATTGTGGGTACTCCGTTGACTTTTGTAAGGGAATTATCACTGTACCCGTGGGTCATATACAGCAGAGGCGTAGCCTGAGGCTGATAGGTTTTTATCATACGAAGAATACGCTCTACGGCCGGATAAGTCCTGGTGTCAAACTGTTCCACCAGGGATTTGCTCTGTTCCTGAATGACAATATAATCCCATTTTTCATTCAGAAGCTGCACCATCAGTTCCTTGTGATAAGACAGGTATTCACTCTGCATTCCTGCATAATAGCTCAGCCAGGCGCCTCCATGGCTCACGGTTTTCACATCCAGGTTATGCCCTTCCCAGGCAGCCAGTTCCTCCAGAGGCTTCTCCACAGAGTATGTGACATTATATGGCTTATATTTGGTAAAACTGTTTCCCACCATAAGCACGCGTATGGGACTTTCCGTGCTGACCGGCGGCTTGTTATCCGGCCTGTCTCCGGGGCTGTTATCGGAATTATCCCCCGTATTATCGCCGGGCTTCTGATTCTCATCGTCTCCCGGTTTCTGATTCGGGTCATCCTCCGGTTTCTGATTTGCATCCTCTCCGGAACGTCCGCCGGAATTCCGATTTGATATTTCTGCTGAATGTGTGTCCTCTCCCAGGTAAGCCGCATTGATTTCCATGCTTCCCATACTGCTGAGTACCAGAACCAGCAATACACATATCAGTTTCTTCATAGTCTCTCCTTTCCGTCTCTTCCGTATCCTGCTTTACAGACTGGTCTGCACCGGTTTCGGCTGGTAGCCTTTCTGTTCCAGAGCAGCCATAATCTTTTTCTTATGCTCTGTGCCGAAAGCCTCCATGGTAATCCGAAGTTCCACAGCCGCATTGCGGTTCGTTGACACAAACTGATTATGCTCTAATTTTATAACATTTCCCAGCTCTGTGGCAATAGTATTTGCAATTTTACATAATTCTCCCGGTTTATCGGGCAGCAGTACAGATACGGTAAAGATACGGTCCCGGAAAATCAGTCCCTGCTGAACCACGGAGGACATGGTAATCACATCCATATTTCCGCCGCTTAAAATGGACACCACCCGTTTGTTTTCCACCGGAAGATGGCGCAGAGCCGCCACAGCCAGAAGCCCGGAATTTTCCACCACAATTTTGTGATTTTCCACCATATCCAGAAAGGTTACAATCAGTTCATCGTCTTCCACTGTTATAATATCATCCAGATTTTCCCGGATATACGGGAAGATTTTTTCACCCGGAGTTTTGACCGCTGTTCCGTCTGCAATGGTGCTGACACAGGGCAGCGTAACAATTTTCCCTGCTTCCAGGGAAGCCTGCATACAGTTTGCTCCGGCCGGCTCCACGCCGATCACTTTTATTTTGGGATTCAGAAGTTTGGCCAGCACCGATACGCCGGCTGCCAGTCCGCCGCCTCCCACGGGAACCAGAATATATTCCACCAGCGGAAGTTCTTTAAAAATCTCCATGGCAATGGTTCCCTGACCCGTGGCCACCGCCAGGTCGTCAAAGGGATGGATGAAGGTATATCCGTGTTCCTCTGCCAGTTCGTATGCTTTCTGACAGGATTCGTCATATACATCTCCGTACAGGATCACTTCGGCCCCGTATCCTTTGGTCCTGTTTACTTTAATCAGAGGAGTAGTGGTGGGCATTACGATGGTGGATTTCACTCCAAAACATTTTGCCGCATAGGCAACGCCCTGGGCATGATTTCCCGCAGATGCGGTGATCAGCCCTTTCTCCCGTTCTTCCTCTGACAGGGTACTGATTTTATAATAGGAACCCCTCACTTTATAGGCTCCCGTAAACTGCATGTTTTCCGGTTTCAGATAGACTTTGTTTCCGGTCTGTTCACTGAGAAAATCACTGTACATCAGTTTTGTTTCCAGTGTCACTTCTTTTACAATTTTACTTGCTTCTTCAAATCTTTCCAGCGTCAGCATGGTTTTCTCTCTCCTGTCTTCCTGGTTTACTCTTCCGGTTCCTGTTCCTCTTCCCCGGTTTTCTCATTGCCGGAGAACAAAGCGTTTACAAACTGCTCCGAATCAAATTTCTGCAAATCTTCGATGGTTTCTCCCACACCAATGTATTTCACTGGTATGCCAAGCTCAGACTGGATGGCCACTGCAATACCGCCTTTGGCCGTTCCGTCCATTTTCGTCAGAATAATACCGGAAATATCTGCCACTTCTGAAAACTGTTTTGCCTGTGCCAGTGCATTCTGTCCCGTAGTTCCGTCCAGTACCACCAGTGTTTCACGAAATGCCTCCGGATATTCCTTTTCCAGAATCCGATGGATCTTTTTCAGCTCTTCCATCAGATTTTTTTTGTTGTGGAGACGTCCGGCCGTATCGCACAGCAGCACATCGGCCTTTCTGGCTTTCGCGGCTGCCACCGCATCGTAAATTACAGAGGCCGGATCTGCCCCTTCCTGGCCGCCAATCATTTCCACGCCTGCCCGGCCGGCCCATTCGCTGAGCTGTTCTCCTGCGGCTGCCCGGAACGTATCTGCAGCTGCCAGTACCACTTTCTTTCCCTGATCTTTCAGTTTTCCCGCCAGTTTTCCCACCGAAGTGGTTTTTCCCACTCCGTTGACGCCGATTACAAGAACCACGGAAGTTTCATTTTCAAACTGATATGCGGTCTCTCCCACATCCATCTGTTCCCGGATACTGGAAATCAGCAGTTCCCGGCACCGGGCCGGCTCTTTGATATGCTGTTCCTTTACTTTTACTTTCAGGTTCTCAATAATTTCCGTGGTGGCATGAACCCCCAGATCCCCCATAATGAGAATCTCTTCGATTTCTTCATAAAAATCTTCATCTATACTGGAAAATCCGCTGAATATGGAATCAATTCCGGATACGATATTATCTCTGGTTTTTGTCAGCCCCTGTACCAGCCGGCTGAAAAAGCCCTTCTTTTCTTTTTCTTCACTCATTGACAACACTCCTTCCTGTCCTTACTCTGTGGCCAGCGTCTCGATCAGATCCACCGATACCAGAGTGGACACTCCTTTTTCCTGCATGGTAATCCCATACAGCCGGTCTGCCGTTTCCATGGTTCCCCGCCTGTGGGTAATTACAATAAACTGGGTGTGGCGGGTCAGCTTATGTAAATATTTTGCAAACCGTCCCACATTGGAATCGTCCAGCGCCGCCTCTATTTCGTCCAGCAGACAAAAGGGCGACGGTTTCAGATTCTGAATGGCAAACAGCAGGGAAATGGCAGTCAGAGATTTCTCCCCGCCGGACAGCTGCATCATGTTCTGAAGTTTTTTTCCGGGAGGCTGGGCAATAATGCGAATGCCGCATTCCAGAATATCCTCGTCTTCCACCAGCTCCAGCGTCCCTTTTCCCCCGCCGAACAGTTCCTTGAATACTTTGTCAAATTCTTTCTGAATCTGTCCGAATTTTTCCATAAACTGCCTGCGCATTCCGGTATCCAGCTCTTCGATAATTCCCAGCAGAGTTTTTTCCGCCTCCACCAGATCATCGTGCTGGGTTTTCAGAAACACATACCGCTCCGACAGATTCCGGTAATCTTCAATGGCATTGACATTCACGTCTCCCAGCTTACGGATTTCTTCTTTTATCTGAGAAATCTGTTTTTTCAGCTCCGCGGGGCTGTCCAGTTCCTGCTGGCGCAGTTCCATGGCGTTGTGGAAAGTCAGTTCATATTCTTCCCACATGTAATTGGTCTGATTCTCCACAGATTCGTTCAGTTTTTCTTTCTGGCTGTTCAGTCGGTACAGTTCTTTATCCAGATCGTTCATCCGCTTTGACAGTTCTTCCTGTTTCTGGAAAAATCCTTTGTACTGCTCAGACATTTCCTCCCGCTGTTTCTGCTGTGCCGAAATCTGCTCCTCCAGAGAATTTTTGTCCCGTCCGGACTGTTCCATGGAGTCTTTCAGGGTTTCAATCTCCTGCTGTTTTCGCTGAACGTCTTCCTGAGACTGGTTTTTCTCTTTTTCCGCAGCCTGAAGATCTTCTTCCAGTTTCCGGATTTCCGCTAAAATACGTGAAATATTTTCCTGGACAAATTCTGCTTTCTGATGGAAATTGGCTTCTTCTAACTGCACTCCGGATACAGCGCTCTGGCTTTCTTCTGCCAGCCGGTTCTGATTCTCCAGCATCTGCCGAAATTCTTTCGTCTCTTCTTCGATTTCTTTTTCCCGACGGTCTGCCGCCTTTATTTCTTCCTGAATGGCCGCCTGATTTTCACTGATTTCCAGCATCTGCTGTTCTATTTCCCGGCTTTCCATCTGCAGTGTCCGAAACTGACTGTCATTTTCTGCTTTCTGCTCTCTGACCCGCTCCAGATTCATTTCTTCGGTATTCTTAAGAATCATGGCCTGATTCAGCTCTTCCTGTATATTACGGATGTCTTCTTTTAACAGCTCCCTTGCTGTATTAATATCTTCCAGACGGTCTCGATGAGACTGCAGCGTATGCTTCCGTTTTTCCGTTTCTTTCTGCAGATCTTCAATTTCCCGTTTTCGTCCCAGCAGATTACTGGTATTTTTGAACGCTCCTCCCGTCATGGAGCCTCCCGGATTTAAGGATTCTCCCTCCAGTGTCACAATCCGCAGACTGTACTGATAGTTCCGGGCCAGCAAAATGGCATGGTCAATGGTGTCCACCACATAAGTCCTGCCCAGCAGATAGGTTTTCAGCCCCTGAAACCTGCTGTCAGCCTGTACCAGTTCACTGGCCAGACCGATAACCCCAGGTTCTTTCAGGGCTTCCTGGTTTACATAAGCCGCTTTTTTCCCCACGCTGGTCAGGGGCAGAAAGGTAGCTCGCCCAAAACGGTTCTGTTTGAGAAATCCAATCATTTTTTTTGCAGTGGCTTCGTCTGCAGTGACAATATTCTGAATACTGCCCCCTAACGCAGTCTCTATGGCAGCTTCGTATTTCTTTTCCACCTGAATCAGGTCTGCCACTACTCCCAGCAGGCCAGGTTCCGCTTCCTTCCGCTCCATTACCCGGCGGATGGAATTGCCGTACCCGTCATACCGTTCTGCAATATTAATCAGGGATTCCAGCCTGGACTGTTCTCTGTGGTAACGGGCAGTGTCCTGTTCCAGAAGATTCAGCGTTTCTGTCCGTTTTTCCTGCCATTCTCTGTTTTTCTCTTCCAGATGTTTTCCTTCTTCTTCCAGTTTCCGGCAGACAGATTTGGACTGCTCATACTTTTCTTCATATTCCTGTTCCAGAGCCTTAAGTTCTTCCTCCTGGCTTTTCTGCTCCAGAAAGCGCTTGCTCAGCTGGGCTTTTCGGATATTCATCTGCTCCTGCATGGTATCGTAACGCTGCTGTCTGGCTTTGGTGGAGGCCCTGTGATTCAAAAGCTCAATAATTTCACCTTTTCCATCTTCAATCTTTCTGCTGCAGCGGGCAATTTCTTCCTGGATTTCCTGATATCTGGCCATAACCTGGCTTTTCTGCTCTTCCATGGATTTTATCTGATTATCCAGCTGGAGCCTTTCTTTTTCACAGGCTGCTTTCTGCTCCATCTTTTCAAGGCGTTCCTGCTCCACAGCCTCCTGCCGGGTTTTAAAATGCTCTTCACTCTGTACTGCAGCACGAATCTGCTCTTTTAAAACATTGATCTGTCCTTCCAGTTTTCCGCTCTGTACAGTGGTTTCACTCAGTTTTCCCCGCAGGTTTTCCAGATTTTCATCGGCTTCCTTCATGCTCTGTTCCATTCTGGCATATTCTGTTCGGATGTTTTCATAAGCACTGTCTGACTCTTTCCAGTCCTGGCCTGTAATCTTCAGCTTTTCTTCCAGAGATTTCAGCTGTTCCTCCATCCGTTCCATGTCCAGAAGGAACATATTTACATCATATGTCTTTAATTCTTCCCGCTTTTTCAGATAGAGTCTGGCTTTCTCCGCCTGACGTTCCAACGGCCCCACCTGCTTTTCCAGCTCCGTCAGAATATCATTAACGCGCACCAGATTCTGCCGCTCGTCTTCTAATTTTTTCTGGGCTGTGACTTTTCTCCGCTTGAATTTCACAATACCTGCCGCTTCATCAAAGAGTTCCCGGCGTTCTTCCGGTTTTCCGCTCAAAATCCGCTCGATCTGTCCCTGGCCGATAATGGAATATCCTTCTTTTCCAATACCGGTATCGTAGAACAGTTCGTTCACATCTTTCAGCCGGCAGGCTGTGCCATTAATCAGGTACTCGCTTTCTCCGGAGCGGTACACTCTCCGGGCCACCGTCACCTCGTTGTAATCCACATTCAGCTGCCGGTCTCCATTGTCCAGGGTAATGGCCACCCAGGCATAACTTAAAGGCCTGCGGTTTTCCGTGCCGGAAAAAATCACGTCCTGCATACTGGCTCCGCGAAGCTGCTTCACCCGCTGTTCCCCAAGCACCCAGCGCACTGCGTCTGCCACATTGCTCTTTCCGCTTCCGTTAGGTCCTACGATTCCGGTAATTCCGTTATGAAATTCAAACAGAATTTTGTTGGCAAAGGACTTAAATCCATGAACTTCTATACTTTTTAAATACATGCATTCCTCCGCTGTTCAGGTTACTGTGGTTTCTTTTCCTGTTCTTTCAGCTGCAGCAGGGTGTGATAGGCTGCTTCCTGTTCCGCACTTTTTTTTGTCCGCCCGCTGCCTGTCCCATAAGGCACGCTGCCTATCCTGGCTTCCACAACAAATTTCTTATTGTGATCGGGCCCTTCTTCTTTCAGCAGAAAATAGCTCAGTTCTCCCCCATGGTTCCCCTGTACCAGTTCCTGCAGGATAGTTTTGCTATCGAAAAAGAGCTGCTTATGCTCTATATCGTTCAGTACAAACCGGTGTATAAACTCTTTCGCATTAGCAAAACCACCATCCATGTATATAGCTCCAATCAACGCCTCCAACGCATCAGAAGTGACAGAATTCCGTTTTCTTCCCCCGGTAGCATCTTCACCCTTCCCTAACAGAAGGTACGCCCCCAGCTCCAGTTCTTTCGCACAGAAAGCCAGCGCCGGCTCGCACACGATACTTGCCCTGGTCTTGGTAAGCTCTCCCTCCGGCATCTTCCGGTTCTCATAAACCAGGAATTCACTGGCAACCAGCTCCAACACCGCATCTCCAAGGAATTCCAGCCGTTCATTGCATTCGTATTTGGGCAGATGCTTCTCATTCGCATAGGAACTGTGGATCATCGCCTGCTTCAACAAACTGAAATTATTAAACGTGTAACCTATCTTCTCTTCTAATACTTTTAATTCCTGACTCATTCTATCGCCTCTCAAACCTGATCACAGGGGTTGCTGGCGGCAGCCCCTTACGCTGTTGCAAAATGAAAAAGCCCTACCGGGCTTTTTCAAATAATATCATTGCCTAGTTATTCGTCGCATTCTTGATCTGCTCAACAGCGTCGCCCACTGTCACGATCTTCTCTGCTTCTTCGTTATCAATTTCGATATCGTACGTCTCCTCTATACCCATAATAATCTGAAAGATGTCCAGAGAATCTGCTCCCAGATCATCCACAAATGTTGTGTCCATTGTAATCTCATCTGCATTCACATTCAACACGTCTGCTATAATTTCTTTTAATTTCTCAAATTCCATGTCATTTCTCCTTTTCTCTTGATTTTTTGTTCTTCTTATGTAACAGTTCCGGCAAGCTGCCCTGCCTGAACCGCTACCTTTTTTTATTCAGCGGATGCTGCATCCGATTGAATACATTCTTTGATCTTCTCATTGATCTTCTGTTTCTTGAACGTTACGCACTGAATCAGCGTATTGCTCACTTCCTTCGCCTTAGCGCTTCCGTGGGTCTTCACTACCAGCCCGTTAAGCCCCAGAAGCGGCGCTCCGCCGTATTCGCTGGCGTCAAATGCCTTGAGCGTCTCCTTAAGCGCCGGCTTGATCAATACCGCGCCGATCTTGCTTCTCAATGTAGACATCAGGCCTTCCTTCACCTTGCTGATCAGTACGGCGCCGACGCCTTCATACAGCTTCAGGATGATATTTCCCGAAAATGCTTCACAAACTATGACGTCTGTCTGTCCGTGCGGAATCTCTCTTGCCTCCACGCTGCCGGTAAAATGAATATCTTCCTGTTCCTTCAATAGCGGAAATGTCTCTTTGACCAGAGCATTCCCCTTCTCTTCTTCCGCACCGATATTGACGATTCCCACCTTAGGCTTCTTAACTCCCAGAACATGCTCCATATAGATGGAACCCATCTTGGCAAACTGAACAAGGTGCGACGCCCTCGCGTCAACGTTCGCTCCGCAGTCAAGCAGCAGTGAGACGCCCTTCTTCGTCGGGATCAGCGACGCCAACGGCGGACGTTCCACTCCCTTGATCCGTCCGACCAACACCTGGCCTCCGACCAGAATTGCTCCCGAGCTTCCTGCAGATACGAATGCATCCGCCTTACCTTCCCGTACCATCTTCATACCGATCACGATGGAAGAATCCTTCTTCTTGCGGATTGCATTCACCGGCGGTTCCGCTGTCTCGATCACTTCGGATGCATGGATCACTTCGATCTGAGACTTGTTATACTCATAGCGGGCAAGCTCTCTCTCTATGACTTCTTCCCGCCCGATCAGGAATACCTTCATAGCCGGCTCCTTCTCTATGGCGTCTACCGCCCCTTTGATCATCTCCGCAGGGGCATTGTCTCCCCCCATAGCATCCAAAGCTATGTTCGTAACTTCTGACATCTGTATCCCTCCCGGCGCCTGTGCTGTCATATCCTATATCAGACACCTTTATTACAGACTAATTTTACTAGACATTATGTGAAAAAGCAATACCTCATAATAAAAAACAACT
>OFGR01001689.1_pt1 | contig 16583 bp, 14 predicted proteins | sample 1521811 | NCBI WGS metagenome assembly OFGR01 (sample SAMEA3504098, study PRJEB24116) | mouse gut metagenome | biome: mouse gut; feature: mouse-associated habitat; material: faeces | place: Denmark | collected 2011
TTTGAAATTGGTAGGGTAGTTTTGTGCAAATTTCTATATTTGCTCATTTATAGTTTTTACCATAAATTTCCCCATAATAGTTTCTACTTTCTAAAGAATTTTTCTGCTTTCTTTTTAATCTTATTTTTTAGGCCATTAAAAACTTTTCCCACATTTCCCAAATACCAATATTTTGAATGCGAAAAAGATATGCCACTATTCCCAAAACTCTTTCCAGCGCCTACAGTTCTGAAGCCTCCACCTGTAGATATAAAACCTTTCCATCCAAGTGCTGATGCCGCTTTAGTTTTAAATTTTCCAATATAAGCATTTACACTTTTATTATATGGTTCAGATTGTACTGCAAAGCCACATATAGAGCAACTGAATGATGGCTTAGAAAAAAGCTTAGTTGGTTGTTTTGCGATTAATCCATATAGTTTTTTCATATTTTTTTTAATTGTGCTTGTACTTGTTCCTGTTTCTCCATAAAAATAAGCATATATACCACTTTTTATTTGTTTGAAGAAATAAATAATTTCTATGCCAATACCAACATCTAAGAATGAAACTGATGAGTTCGCAGATACTTGTATTCCTGCTCCAATTAATGCCTTTTTATGCCCACTAGGATCCACATAATTAATCGGATTATTCTTACAATACACATACAGATGCAACGTATCCGGCTCATTCAGCTCTCTCCTATATGTATCTTCCGTCAAAAATCTCCCGTTCTCCGGATCATAATACCTTGCATTCAGGTAATTTCCCATTCACATCATACTCATAAGTGACGGTATTTTCCTTTTCTCCATCCCTCTCTGTTACAGCAGTAAGGAGCTAGTCAAGCCCGTTATAGGTATAGGCCGTCTGTACGTTTCCCTCCGCCTTCTTGATGCGGTTTCCTGCTTTATCGTATTCATAAGTGACAGTCTCTTTTTTATCCCCGTCCTTATGGTCGGTCACTTCCGTCTTCGCGAGCTGCCCCAGCGCGTTGTAGGTGTATGCTTTTGTGATATTGACCTTATCATGCTCCGTCTTCGGCGTATTATTGACTTCTGTCTTTTCCGTGAGCTGGCTGTTCTTGTCATACTTGTACCCATAGGATTCCAGAACCTCAGAGCCTTTCTTATAGACCATGGGAGGTTACACGGTCTAAGCTGTCATATTCATTTTACATATACCGGAAGAAATTGAGCTGACGGAACATATTCTTTAATCAGGTCATGCATCTTTCTATTAACCAATATTTTAGGATGATGATGATAGTATTCCGCAGTCTTATTGATCTCCTTTAAACACAATGCCCCTTCTTCTGAAATTGTTTTAGGAGCATAATAATGCTGCTTTTCATCTCTTTCATAATTTGTTGCCCCACAAATCATACATTTTGCCCTGAAGAAATAATTTTTGTCTTCATAACATTTTTCAGGCAGGACATTATCACTTATGAATTCATATGCCAGGATTTTTTTATTTTTCGAATATGCCGGCCTAAAATATTGCTCCGATATCCCTCCTGTAATCAATTTATCATATAAGCGAGGCAGCACCATAAAGCGTTCATACTCTCCATCCACCCATAATACCCCGTATTGGTCAGATTCTTTTTTTATAAATCCCTGCGGCCTGATATATGCTTTCTTCGATAATTCTTTCAAATGTGCATAGCAATACCTACATTCTTCATATTCAATTGAAATATCATCATACTCCTGGCACCAGTGATTGCTAAAATTGGGAACAAATGCAACTGCACTCTCAACATCTTTTTCCTCATATTCAACCTGATGCCCATATATTTCCAGACTAATTTCCTCTGGATAGCACTTGGCAAATTCAGCGCATTTTCCAAACAGAGGATTTTCCTCTTCCATTTTATAAAAATCATCCGACAATATCCTCTCTCCTGTTTTGTACTGCTTTATCTGTCTTCTTATCTGATAGAGATTTCTTGATATATTTTCATCAATTTTTTTATGTGTTTCTTGAAATCCCAAAGTAAACTCTACCTCTACTTTCAATACAATTCCTCCCTATGCACTAATTCTCCATTATAATCATGCACCAGCAGTTCTGAACGGTCTCCTCCTTTGTCAGAATGATAACAGACCTCCATTGCTATATAATCATCGCAATAGCTTATCTCGCTCCAGATATTACTTTTGTACTCCTCTTTATTTAAAAACGGCATCTCTTCCCGAATATCTATAATCATTTCCTTTTCCCATGTTCTCCGGTCATATTTATAAATGCAAGATTCGTCTTCCGTGTATATCGCCCCGTCCCTGTAATGGGCAATCCATTCTCCCGTTTTGCTGTCCTCTATAGTTTCAGCTCCTTCCTCTGTATTGAGCCTTAAAAACCCGAACGAATCCTCATTGTTCGGATTGGCAGTTGAATATACATCCGCAAGCACCTCTTTGCCCTCTCCTGGGATGAGACTTCCCACTCCTTTCCCGGCACACTCATAACTCTTTCTTTCCCCTGTGTCAAGATTCACTGCATGCAGTTTTCCATCCTGCCGGTTGCAGCAGTACATGATATTCTCCAGTATTCTGAAATACTGGACTTCCCCATCCATAAAAACATCTTCCTCCCCACTGCCCAGATCCGTCGCAAAGACAATACCGTAATCTTCATACTCCCTGAATTCCACCCCTATACCCTCTTTATAATAGTAAATCTTATTATCGTAAATAGAACGCCCATGATACATAGTATCTCCCGCTGATTCAGGAACCTTTTTCGTCTCGCCTGTTTTTAAATCTGTATAATAAACATCCCCACCTACTAATGAGCCCTCCCATATAAGAAGATTATAGTAAACTTTATTATCAGCCGATGTGACAAGAGTTCCGATTTCTGTAAACGGCAGCCATGTACCTGCAACCAGCTTATGCTTTTTCCGTTCAATGTCATAAAGATATAATCGGTTTCCGAACACAAAAGGAAATGTGCTGATTCCATTTTTCTTATGTACCAGAACACAGTTTCCTATGTTGTATTCACCCCATTGTATATAATTTCCCACAGCTTTCTTCAAATCAGAAGTATCAAATGCATGGCTTTCTACTGCAAAACGGATGAGCTGCAAAACTGCAAGTCCAAGAATAATAAAAACACCTATTTTTAACTGTACATTTCCCAATGTTTTTCTCATTGACCTTCAACTCCTAAAAAAATCTCTTCCCAGATATTCCAGTTTCTGATGATGTCATTGTCCGCAGCACCATTTCAGCTATCTTTCTTTATTCTAAAAAATAATAGTTATCTTCATTTACTCTAATTTTTCTAATCACAAAATCATTTGGATAATCCTTGAATCCTTCTATTGAGGAGCGGTACTTTTTCATCACTGCCCTTGCCTTTTTCCAATTTCCAAAATATCCGATTGTCTTTATCATATCTCCCCCACTATCATGTATTAATTGGTAAACATACATCTTCCCCCACCCTTTCTTATTTTAATTTTCATAATCTATAAATTCCCATTTGATCTCATTCACGTCATATTTATCCCTTAAAAAACTTGTAAATTCATCATTGTCATTAGTTTCTAGAGTGATTAGCCGTTTCTTTTTATCAAAACAATACATTTTTTTTAATTCCGCATTTCTTAAAATTATGCATTTTTCAAAATCTTGATAATCATGCATTTTTTGGACAAAAAAATCTTGCTCCTCGCCTTTAATGCATATCCCTATCTTTTTTCCCTCATATTTTCTCAGCCGATACTCTCCTAATAAATCAATCCCAAAAAATGTTGGACTTGGAACAAAAAAGCCTTCTGACCATGTACTGCTTTCTTTATTAATTTCATACTCACAAATATAAAATGCGTCTCTCTTTCCTTTAAACCTCGGCTGTTCAGCAAACTTTTCTAGCCCTTTTTCGGCCAGCTCATAAGATGAATATACCGCAACTATCACATAATCATCGTTTTCTGGATTATCATCCCAATAGAAAAACACTAATTCATATACCATTATATCCTCCTGTTTTACACGCTGCACTGACTATAAACATGCAGTGCCGCGTGCAAATTATTTTATACAATTATTGTAACTTCAATACTCTGCCACATTTTACCTTCCTCTATCACCCCATTTTTTTAGTTGGCTATATTCTGTTGCCTGCGTTCCTTTCCTCTTCCACCCATTTTTTCCATAATGTTCATCCATTTTGCGTTTCGCATATTGTTTTCCTGATTCTCCGTCACGTGGTTTACTCCCTTGAGCCCAGCTTGGAATCCATGTAGCTCTTTCTTTTTGACTTTTTTTTGCTGCTCCTTTCCCTTTTGTCCCACTCTTAACTTTACTTTTACTCTTGTTTACAGACGCTTTAATTTTTTTCTTATTTACTACTGTTTTACTCTTTATCGCTTTTCCGGTTTTTGGCATAACAGCAGTCGCCTTATATGATTTTTTCTTAGGCTTACTTGACCTATAAATATAAAATGTCTTTCCCCGTACCACATACCTGCCAACATAGTATAATACAACACAAGTTGCCATTGCCAGCACAATATACGGCCCTCCAAAAGAGGCTATTATTGCTTCCAAATATGCATGCCCACTAGGATCCACATAATTGATCGGATTATTCTTACAATACACATACAGATGCAGTGTATCCGGCTCTTTCAGTTCTCCCCGGTATGTATCCTCCGTCAAAAATCTCCCGTTCTCCGGGTCATAATACCTCGCATTCAGGTAATAAAGCCCCATCGTCTCGTCGTAGATTCCTCCCGTATAGCAGATTTCATTCCGAAACGCACTGTTCCCGTTAATCTCCGTCTCCCCGAAGTCATCATACTCATAGGAAAGCTCACCTGCTCCATCCTCATCCAAAATGCTCGTCGTGCTGCCCTGCACATCCTTGTTATACAGACAATAATCAAAGTTTCTGTTCTTCGTTTCCTCGGATGCAGCACCGTCTTCTGCCTTTTCTCCCGATGTTCCTCCTTCTGATGTCGGTTCCCCGGATATCTCCACAGCCCGCTCCGCCAAAATGACGTTTCCTTCAAGCCCAAGAAGGTTTTGGACTTCCTTCGTCTCTTTCTTCCCTTCCATCGTATACGACACTACGCCGTCCTGATAGAAGTAATAAGTTTCCTTCGCCCCCTCGCTCTTTCTGACCCGTTGTCCGTCTCCGTTATAAAGGTTCTCTTGTGTGATTGTCTTTATTCGGTTTCCGCTTGCTGTACCGTCTGTTTCCGCCACTTCGGATGCCTGTCCGGTTGCCGCCCCTGACCCCGGCTCTGCCACATCCCCCGGCAACGGCTCCGGCTCCGGCATCGTTATCACTGCCCTGCTCAGCCGGTTCTCTGCGTCATACTCGTTCACCGTCGTAACCTGGCTCTTGCTGTCAGATTCCTTCACCTGATTCCCGTTCACGTCATACTCATAAGTAATCGTTCTTTCCTGCTCCCCGTCGCGCTCTGTCACTGCTATAAGCAACTGGTCAAGTCCGTTGTAGGTGTAGGATGTCTGTGCGCTCCCCTTCACTTTCTTCGTCCGGTTCCCGGCCTTGTCATACCCGTAGGAAATAGTCTCTTTTTTATCCCTGTCCTTATGGTCGGTCACTTCCGTCTTCGTGAGCTGCCCCAGCGCGTTGTAGGTGTATGCTTTTGTGATATTGACCTTATCATGCTCCGTCTTCGGCGTATTATTGACTTCTGTCTTTTCCGTGAGCTGGCTATTCTTGTCATACTTGTATGCATAAGATTCCAAAACCTCAGAGCCATTCTTATAAACCATGGAGGTTACACGGTCAAGATTATCATAACTGTAGGTCTTGTTGATGTATGTATTTTCTGCTGCTCCGCCCGAGAACCCCGGGTACTCCTTCACTTCCGACACTTTCCCCTGCGGGTCATAAGCGTACTCCCGGATAAGGAGCTTATCATCCCTCCCTTTTATCACTGCCCTGACGTCGGTGAGCCACCGGTTCCCGTCGTAAGCATACTCAAGCCCTGCCACGCCGCCGTCCTTTACCAGCGCGTAGCGCACACCTGTCACCTTGTCCTCCGCGTCATAGGCATAGGTGATCTTATGTGCCGATACCTGGTCTTCTGTCGGCTCGCTCTCAGCGTCCACCTCCGCGCTCCATGCCGTCCTCCCGAATCCGTCATATCCGGTATAGGTGTAACGGTAAGGCGCAAGGCTCCCGTCCTTCATCCGGGAATCCACCATCTTTGTCTGGCGGTACTGGTCGTCATAGGTGTAGTCCGTCTGTAACTGCTGCTTTCCGTCACTGCCGTACATTTTTGCCGTCGTCAGCAGATTCCTGTCGTCATAGGTGAAGGTCTTGTAAGCGTCGTTCTCATAGGTTGCCTTTGTCTGGTTCCCTTTCGAGTCGTACTCGTAAGCGGTGGCAATGCTTTCCTGGGCGCTGTCGCCGTGATCCGTGGTGGAGCGAATGAGCCCTGCTGCGTCCTTTACCTCCACACTCGTGTGCCCTTTTGCATCTGTGATTGTGGTGGAGGTGGTTCCCCCTGCCGCGTCCGTCGTGTACTCTGCCTTGGTTGTAAGCTTTCCTCCCTCTGCGTCCTGGATGACCTGGGTGACCCTGCCGGAATCGTCATAGGCATACTCCGTCACCACACCTTTCGGATCTGTCTCTTTGATGACGTTTCCCTTGTCGTCGTGCTGCTGCTTTGTGACGATGGTGTCCTTACCGATGGCGTAGCTGCCGTTCTCCACGGAAGGATTTACGATGGCTGCTGTCTGAATGCCTTTTTCGTTATACAGGGTCAGGGTTACTTTCCCGTCTGCCTTTCCTGCCTCCGTGCCGTTGCTGTATGCCGCTACCTGGTTGCCGCTCTCGTCATAGGTGTAATCCGTATAGAGGCCTCCTGCCTTTTCCCTCACTACCTTCCCGTCTTTGTCGTAGTATTTTTCGGAAGAAGTAGTTCCGTCTGGGTAGCTCTCCTTTTCGATGTACGCATTTTTCACAGTACGCTCTTTTATCCCGTCCTGAATGGTCACATCGCCGTAGGAATAGTCTGTCTTGTAAGTGATGGTGTCTCCCTTTGTGACCTTGCGCTCCACGATGCGGTTGATGGCGTCGTACCGGTACTCGGTGGTGATCCCTGCCGTGTCCGTCTCTTTTATGACTGTACCGTTGCCGTCATAGACGCAAGTGCTTGTCTGGGTCTTTCCGTTCAGCGTCACAGCCGTCTTCGTAGTTCTTCCTAAATAATCATAAGTATACTCTGTTACCTGCCCGGTGGACTCGTCCGTACTCTTGAGCGGCCTCCCCATAGGGTCGTAGGTGTTCTTTTCTTCACTGACGACATCCGCGCTCACTTCCTTCTCGTGGAGGATATTTCCGTCGTCATCGTAGGTGTATACGGACTTTGATACTTCCATCCCGTCCTCTGTGACAATAGATTCCAGGATGTTTCCGCTGTCGTCATAGACATTGACGGTGACGGTCTTGTTTGCCGCGTCGGTAGCGTCCGTCTCTTTTAAGGCGTTGCCTTTGGCGTCATACTCTGTCGTCTCTTTGCTCAAAGGCGTTCCGTTAAGTTCTGCGTCCACCGCTTTCGGGGAATCCGCGGTCCACTCGCTGGTGGTGTCATACTTGTAGGTGGTGACAGTTCCGTCCTCCGCCTTCTCGCTCTTTACGTTTTCGTCCGCATTGTAAGCGGTCTCCGTCACTTTTTCCTCAGTCTTTATTTCTACCTTCCCGTCCGTGATGGTCTCATAGCCGATAGTCTTCTTTGTCTTTGTCACCAGATATGGGTTGCCGTCAAATCCGTATTCATACGAAGTCGTGCCTCCGTCTGCGTCTGTCTCTTTCAGTGTCTTCCCGGACTGCGGCTCATACTCTGCGCTGGTGGTGTAGATGTCTGTACCGGATTCGTTTTTCTTTGTCACGGATGTTTTCCCGTTCTGGAAGTCCAGCAGATAGCTTTCTTTGTTGGGGTAGGTGACTTTTTCTGCTTTTTCTCCCTGGTAGCTGACGGAGTACGCTTGCCCTTTTCCGTCTGTGACAGATGACAGTTTCCCTTCCGTGTAGCTGTACTGAAAGCCTGTACTTTCTTTCTTATCCATAGACAAGCGTGATATCTCTGTCAGCCTGCCATCCTCATAAGCATAGGAAACAGAAGTAAAATCCGGAAGCGTGATTTCTTTCAGCAGGCCGCTTTCTTCCTCATAATAAAGCACGATTCCATTCCCTGCCTCTGTCTGCACGCTCCTGAGCCTGCCGTCCTCCTGATACCGGTAGAGAAGGAATGTTCCGTTAGGCTCTACGGCTGCCGTAAGCCGCCCGCCCTCGTCAAAACGGTATAGTGTACCGTCCTTTGTCTTTACGGTATATGCGTGAGCCTGCATCACGGTCTCTTCTTTACCGTCTCCGTCTCCCGGCTCGTCCGGTTTGCCCATTGAGCCTAAGTTTCCATGGTTTTTCACCGTGTATACGGACGTTCCGATGAACTTACTGTCAAGCTCCGCCTCCCCGACATTTTCCGCGGATGCCGCCTTGGCTCCCCCGCTGCTTTCAGCGCCGTCAGCCGCCAGAAATGAGCGCATGACCCTTGCTGTCAGGGGCAGCGCCGTCTCCGCCGACTGTAAGGTGAAGTCTTTCGTCTCAGCGCAGCGGTAGCCGTCCATGCCTTTTTCAAAAGTGTAGACGGTGCCGTCACTGTCCAGAAACCGTACCCTTCCCGTTTCGTCCATGACAAGCTCTTTATGCAGGGAATCTGTCCACCCCTTTCCGCACATGCCTGTAAGCCCGGACTGGCTGTTGTAATTCCTTGTCACGTCAAAGGACAGCTGGCCTGCCGGAATCTGTGCATCCTCCTGGCTGTACCCCAAATTTCCGCTGCTGTTCTCTATCATCCCGCTGCCGGTAGGCGTGGCAAATTCATAATACCCCATGTAATCCCGGACGCCGGTTCTTTTCTGGTACTCTCCCGCATCTTCAGCTTCTGCGGACAGCACTGTGTCAAGCAGGACGGCATCTTCGATATTGCCCGCCGCATCCGTCCTTACAGCCTCCAGCCTGTAGTAGTATTTTTTGCCGGCTCCGCTGCGGATGTCCGCCCAGTGCATCTCTTTAATCTTATCAGCCGCCATGGATGCCTCGTCGGCGGCGAAGTCCTCCTGCTCCCCGCGGTAGACTCTGTAGTATACGTTGTCCGTAAGGGTGGACTCTGAACGCCATGAGAGGATATTTTTCCCGTACTCCCTGCGGATCTTGAGAGATTCTTCCTGGGGGAGGGTTCCTCCAAAGCCGAGCCCTTTCTTATTCAGGTAATATTTCAAAGTGTAGGACTTTTCGTTCCCGGCTTTGTCCACTGCCCGCAGGACGATAGTATGCTCCCCGTTTCCCGCAAGAGTGCCTTCCGGCAGCTTATATGTGCCGGACGCCCCGGTGCCCACGGCTTTGAACGCGCCGCCGTCCACTCTGCACTCTACCTGCTTGAAATATGCGTCAGACGCACCGCTCCATGCGATTACCGGGGTCATATCGTCAGAAGGCGCCTCCGCTGTAGTTGCCGGCGTGACCGTAGGCTGGTTCATGGCCGGAGGGGTTCCGTCTATATAGAAGATGCATCCTCTCTCTCCTCCTGCGATCCCTCCGTTGTCCACGCCCCGGACTGCCAGCTTATAGATGCCGTCGCCCCAGCCTGAGCTTGCCGCGATGGCTGCGCTGCCGCTGCCTGCCGTGCCAAGTTTCGTGGATGCGGAATAGTTCACTGCCGCGCCCGTCTCCGCGCCGGACGCATTGCACCTTGCCAGGCGGTACTGCACGTAGGCCAGGGATTTTGAGCTGATTCCCGACCATGCCGCCCGCGCCTGGGTTCCTCTCTTTACGAACTGAGGGGATACCGTCAGAGCAGCAGGTGTAGTAGGTTTATCATAGTATACCACGGAAAGCTTTGGCCTTAAAGAGCTGGTTCCATGCCTGGAGCCTACAAATTCGCAGTAATGCCCGCTCTCGCTGGCTCCCTTCAGCATGATTCCATAGTTTGGAAGCGACCCGTTGGCGATGCCTCTTGCAAATGCAGTGAGGGCAAGCTTTCTCTCCGATTTATATTTCCCTGTTGACTTTACGGTGCTGTAGAGAGTGTCATATCCCGGGCGGTTGTTCCATGTAACCTTGCCGCAGGTCCAGCTCTCCTTCACCCGGTATGCCTGCACGGTCTGCCCGCTTCCGCTGTTGGCTGTCTCATACAGAGTAAGCACCGCGCTGTCCACATAATACCCTTTTATCTTTGTCGTCAGGTCTACAAACTTCAGATAAGTACGGTACACTCCCTTGGAGCCTTTTCCTGCATTGATGACTTTCACGCCGCTGTCGTAAAAATTTATCCCCTTGTACTTGGTGCCGCTTAAGACATAGACATCCCCCACATTTGCCTTTCCCGTCCATGTGGCAGTGGGGTCTATAGTCACCGGGTACATGCGCCCGGGGGCATCCAGATATTCCTGTCCTGCCGTCACTGTGACGTGATAGAGGCCTTCTTCTGCCCCGTCTGCCGTCACCTCACAAGTCAGCGCCTCGCTGTAAGCTTCCCCCGTGGCATCGTTCATATTCGGCGGGGAGATGCATCCCACGATTTCCTCCGTATGGCTGTCATACAGCGTGATGCCCTCGTCAAGCTGGTTCTTTCTGGCGGACATCCCCGTGAGCCGGAGGTCATAGGAAAATTGATTTCCTTCCGGGCGTTCCTTCAGCACAATCTCTTCCTTCACCCCCGAGGACATGGAGGTGTACTCATAGGACACCGGATTCTGCTCAGATTCGTACACTGCCTTTAGCGGAACCTCTGCCGTGTCCTCATATCCGTTGGTGTATTCTTCCTCTTCCACCTGGACTTCCCTGAGTTCTTCCGCCGGATTCATAGACAGGGCGTACCCTTCGTTCTCCAGAAGGATAGGCGTCTCGTCCGTCAGCTCATCCGGGAAGTAGTGCTTTTTGTCTCCTTCCGTGTTCTCGTAGGCATATCCTTCAAGCTCCTCCCCGTTCCCGCTTGTCTCCTGGGAGACTTCCGTGAGGGCGGGGTCATAGTCGATGAGCTTTCCGTCCTCATCCCTGTAGCGTACCGCCTCCTCATAAAAGACGGTCATCTTCTTGTCGTTCCCTACGTCAAAGGTTGTGGATGTCTCCGTGTTCTCCCCGAACCTTGCGTCCTCCTCGGACACCTGGTAGGTGTCTGCCGCAGGCCCTTCCTCTTCCGGCTGCATTTCCCCGGCTGCATCCGTTCCGGCATTTTCCTGCAGGGCATCCTGTTTCGTTTCCTGTGCTTCCTGTGTTTCCTGTGCCTGTGCCGTTTCCCCGTCCCAGGGGATTGAGGTTGCTGTGAACGCGGCAATCAGTATCGCCGCAACCAGACGTTTCCAACTCTTCTGTCTCTTTCCCTTATTCATACTTGTACTCCTTTTTTAATATCTTTTTACGCTGCTGAATTTTATTACGGTTTCCGACTTGCTCCCCTTATAGCTTGTGATTCTTGCTTTGACCCGGTACGCGCCCCTGGATACCCGGCAGGTTCTCCGAAAGCTGTAGTACGTTCCTTTTCTGCTTCCGTTCCAGTATTTGACCGTCGAATAGCTTCCGTTCGCATTTTTCTTCTGAAGATATATAGAGATGCTTATCTTCGTAACCTCTCCGGGCATACCGGAGGCCCTTGCCCCCACTGTCGCGGTTCCGGACGATATGCTAAGTTCGGCCAGCTGCCTCACATTTGCAGACATGGGCATGATCCCTGCGCCCGCGCTGTCCGCTGCCGTTACGGCATCCTCGTTTCTCCTGGCCGACGGCTCCATAGCCTGTCCGGTCACACACAGCATCGCTGATATGCATATGGCCAGCCCCATTGCCGTAAGCCCCTTCATGATAGCTTTCTTCTCTCTTCTCATTCCTTTTTCCTCCTTCGAAACATGTCTCTGCACTCTATAACGCAGCCAAACTCCTTTTTGTTACATTTTTGGAAAAAATTTTTTAAAATTTTATCTTTATGCAAAAAAAGAGCATTTACAGCAAATTTTTCACTGTAAATACCCTTTTTCCCATGTCTTTATTTTTCTTTCGGCCTCAGCGACTCGCATATCTTCAGCAGTTCCTCTTTGCCAAAGCTGTTCGCTCCCGCAAGGTAAAGCGTGTTTTCCGATTCCCACCAGATATGCACCGTGCCATCTTCCTTATAGCAGATCTTTCCGTCGTACCCTAAGATTTGAGCCTTTTCTTCTCTGACATACTCATTGTCCTCCCCCACTACCATGCCGTCCTTCACCTGCTCCTGGTCGATGATGAATCCGGTATTCTCCGGGTTCTCATAGCTCAGGAACAGATAAGTATCGCCTCTGTCTTCAACCGTCAATTCATACCCTTTTGGTATGTACGCCGGATATAGCGGTACGAATTCCCCGACCTTTTCCTCCGGGGCGTAATATCTCTTTTCTGTCTCTTTCTTATGTATCACCTGTGTGTACTCATAGAGCTTTTCCTTAATCCACTCCATGCCAAGCGCGTCTGTATTGACGGATACTGCGATGGAGCCTGCCAGTATGAGGGCGATCGCCGCCGCAATCCGGGCGCCTGTCCTTATCGGAATCCCGTATCTTTCTTTCTGGCGTATGCGTGCCAGCAGTTTTTCCATGCGCTTTTCAAAGGACTCGGAAAACTCATGGGTAAATTCTCCCTCCTCCGGGTACGCTTTCATGATCTTTTCTTCCAGGCCCGGCATATACCGGTACAGGAATTCATCGTCCACCCGCATCTTACCCACATGCATCCACCTCCATTTCATCTAAAATTTTCTGCAGAAGAAGTTTTCCTCTCACAATCCGCTGCCTGAGAGCGCCTTGCCGGATGCCCAGAATCTTCCCGATTTCCTGATTGGAGTATCCCCACACATATCTCATGCAAAAAATCTCCCGGTATGTTAAAGGCAGCTCCATGATCGCCTGCTCCACACCCGTAAGCCCGGACATCTCTTCCACCCTCTCCCTTGCGGGAAAATATAAGCTCCCCTCTATCTCCTCCCAGGAGACAGCCATCTGCTTTTTTTCCCTGCGGCAGATATCCTTACTCGCGCTCTCAACTATAATAACGATGAAATGTTTCGTTTTGTTACAATCTATATCATTTATTTTTTTTAAATGTTTCGCAAGCCTTATAAACGCCTCCTGGACTGCCTCCTCCGCCAGCCCGTCATCCCTGAGGATTTCTCTGGCGCAGTAAAACATCAGCCCCCGGTATTTCTCGTATAACTGCCGGAACTTGCTCTTCTCTTCCGGCGTGTCTACAAGGCTAAGACATATCATCAGCATTGTAAATGTCCTCTTTTTTATCTCTCCATCATACTGATCGACTCAATCCCGACACTGCCGCCCCTCACGACCTCGATGCTCTTAAACTCCTCTTTCATCAGTTTCACCACCGCGTCATTCTTGGTAGCCGTCTGCACGAACTCCAGAAGCAGGCTGTCCTTCCCATAGTCGATAACTTTAGCTTTAAAGGTTTCCGCTATCTGGAAACACTCCACCTTATCCTCCGGCGTACATTTTTTCACCTTAATGTACATTATCTCTTTCATCCTCACGAAAACATTCGTAAAGTCGATAACCTTTATAACCTCCACAAGCCGGTTTAACTGCTTTTTTATCTGCTCAAATGTCTCATCGTCGCTGACTGTGGCTATCGTCATCCTTGAGATGGTCGGGTCTTCTGTCGTTCCTACCGTCAGGCTGTCGATATTGTAGGATTTTCCGGAGAAAAGCCCGGATATCTTTGACAGGACGCCGTCCTGGTTCTCTACATACAGGGAAAGCCACCTCTTTTTCATTCCGTTTCCGTTCATCTGCCCTCTCTCCTTCCTAACAGTCCATAATCATCTCTTCCAGAGTTCCGCCGGGCTTGATCATCGGATATACCAAGTCTTCCGGGTCAATGTCAAACTCTAAGATGTATGGGATTTTCTCACTCTTCATTGCCTCTGCAAATGCAGGCTCTATCTCTTCTTTCTTTGTGATGCGTATGCCCTTTGCCCCATAGCTTTCTGCCAGTTTCACAAAATCCGGCGTATATTCCGGACACGGCACTTCACCGCATTTCCCCCTGCATGCCGCTCCGGAGCGTAAGCATGTCATGGAATAGCGTTTCCCGTAAAAAAGTTTCTGCCACTGGCGCACCATGCCCAGATTGTTATTGTTAAAGACGCAGGAGATAATCGGCAGCTCCTCAAGGACCGCTGTTGCAAGCTCCTGAATATTCATCTGCATGCCTCCGTCTCCGGATATGGAGATAACCGTCTTGCGGGGATTTCCGATCTTCGCCCCGATCGCTCCCGGAAGTCCGTATCCCATCGTTCCTAAGCCCCCGGACATGATGAGCTGTTTTTTTTCTGTAATCTCGGCAAACTGCGCCGTGAACATCTGATGCTGCCCTACGTCCGTCACGATAATCGCCTCGTCAAACATGCGGTTAATCGTTTCCACTACGTCCTGTGGCGTCATCACCGGTTTCTCTTTCATCACGAGCGGATGGTCCGCTCTCCATCCCTTGATTTTTCCGAACCATTTCTCCGTATCGCAGCTTTCTACGTATTCCAGCAGTTTTTCGATCGCTTCCCTGGCATCCGCCACGATCGGAACATCCACCTGCACGTTTTTGGAAATCGCCGCCGTATCTATGTCAATATGCACAATCTGCGCTTTCGGCGCAAAGGAATGGAGCTTTCCTGTAATCCGGTCATTAAAGCGGGTTCCGATAGAAAACAGCAAATCGCACTCGCTCACCGCCATGTTGGACGCATAAGCGCCATGCATCCCCAGATTCCCGATATAGAGAGGATGGTTCGTAGGTATCGCCCCCCGCCCCATAACAGTCGTGACAACCGGAACATTCGTCCTCTCCGCAAGCTTCGTAAATTCCTCTCTCGCCCCTGATATGATCACGCCGCCCCCGGCAAGAAATAAGGGCCTCTTCGCTTTCCCAAGCATCTTGATGGCCCGCTTAAGCTGGCCGATATGGACTCCGGTACTTGGCTTATACCCACGGATGTTTACACTCTCCGGATATTCCGGGCTTCCAAGCTCCGCCATCACGTCTTTTGGAAGGTCGATAAGCACCGGGCCCGGCCTTCCCGTCCTCGCTATGTAAAAAGCCTCCTTGATGATGCGCCCCAGGTCTTCCCTCTTTTTTACCACCACGCCGTATTTCGTGATGCTTCTCGTAATCCCTACGATGTCAACCTCCTGAAACGCGTCGTTCCCGATGAGATGCCTTGCCACCTGCCCGGTAAAGCATACAAGAGGAACACTGTCATAGTAAGCCGTCGCAAGCCCCGTCACAAGATTCGTCGCGCCCGGCCCGCTGGTCACAAGGCACACTCCCGTCCTCCCTGTGGAACGGGCATAGGCGTCCGCCTCATGGACAAGGGCAACCTCTTGTCTTGGCAGGATGACCTTCGTAAAATCCTGCTTGTACAGCTCATCGCTGATGTCAATGGTGCACGCCCCCGGATAGCCGAAGATGGTGTCCACCCCTTCCTCCCGGAGAGCCTTTACCAACAATTTGTTCCCGCTGATTTTTTTCATCCTTTTTTACCTCCTTATACACATCGGCAGCACACCTGTTTTATTCTTTTTGCAGCGCACATCAAAACGCCCTAAGCGAAACCGCTTAGGGCGAATATCATATCCGTGTTACCACCTAAATTCAGGGAAACTCCCTGCACTCATCCGGTACGGGAGAAATCTCTTCCTCCGATACCGCTCTCCGCTAACGCTGAGGCTGCGTTGGAATCTACTGACACAGCAACTTACTTTCATACATGCAAGTCCGCGCGTTCGCTCCACTGCTCGAGGGCTACTTCCATAAATCCTTCACGGAGACTTGCACCTTACGTCTCCTCTCTTCGCATCAGGAATCTATGTACTCCTCCCTGTCATAGCATTTGTCTGATAAATTGATTCTATTATAGAGGATGCAGGCATTGATTGTCAACTGGTAATATTCTTCTTGGATTTTCTTCAAAATTTTATCTGTTGATTTTCTGCATCTTCCTTATAATTGCCTGCCAATGCATGCGGTCTTTTAAAACCCGAATTACCGTTATCGTGAAATCCTCCACTACAAAAAATATTAAATATGTGCTGCATGGCTTAAAATAAACACTTAAATCCTCAATAACATATCCCGTAGTTTCATAGCTTTTTGGAAATGAATCCAATTCTTTAATCGCCTTCTTTATCTTGTTCGAGAAATTTTCAGCATATTCACGATACTTAAATGTATCAAGAATATATTTTTTTATTGATTTAATATCCCAAAGTGCATCTTTTGAAATAACAATGCTATACTTCTTCGGTTTTTCCACTCGCATTATATTTTATCAATTTCCTCCCAAGCCTCATCTACTGTATAAACCTCACCTTTTTTCATACTTTCAATTCCTTTAGAGAGTTCACTATATAATGCGCCTATGGCTGATTTCTCAGAATATTCTTTTTTCATAACTTCCTTCTTTCTAATAGCTTGTGCCGCTAATGCCATAATGACTCCCTCCTTTTATTCTCTAACCTTAGCCATGAGCAAAACTCCACACATTCAGTATTTATGCGGATTTGCGAGGCATG
>OFGR01001693.1_pt1 | contig 16561 bp, 13 predicted proteins | sample 1521811 | NCBI WGS metagenome assembly OFGR01 (sample SAMEA3504098, study PRJEB24116) | mouse gut metagenome | biome: mouse gut; feature: mouse-associated habitat; material: faeces | place: Denmark | collected 2011
ACGGCGGTAGGGGGAGAGACCAATCCCACACAGCTTTGCAGTCTCCTCCTGCCGTAATCTCTTGGCCTTACGCAGGGCGTATAGTCTTTCTTTTAACAGCAATATGGCAGACTTTTTTTCGGCAGCCATATGGGGAACCTCCTGATTGCAGAATGGCCTCCGGAATAAGCTCACCGCGCATCCGTCCGGCCAATCAAGTAATCCACGGAGACCTCGAACAGGTCCGCAAGGGCGACAAGCGTCTCTAAATCCGGACGATGGGATTTGTCGTCTTTCCCCTCATAATATTGATATGTCCGTAAATTGATCCCCAGATAATCCGCTATATTTTGCTGCGTTAATTTTTTTCCTGCTCTTAATTCTTTCAGCCGGTCTGACAAAATAATCAAAATAAATTCCTCTTAGCACTTGACACGAATATATTATTCGTGTAACATTAACGCATAAACTATTCGTACAAAGGAGTGGCAACCATGGACATTCTGCAAATCTTATACGACTACGCCTTTGAGCACCGCATGGCCCGCTATCTGGAGGAGAGCGAGGCATACCATCAGGGCGTGGCCCAGACCCAACAGCGACAGCAGAACCTGCTGATCCAGTTGAATGAGGAGGAGGTGCGGCGGCTGAGGGAGTGCCTGGAGGACATGGAGCAGCTCCACGAGCTCAAGCTGGAGGCCATGTTCCGGGCTGGCCTCTCCGTGGGCCAGGAGCTGTCCCGGCTGTAGAGGAGCAGCCCGGAAATCAACCTCTAAAATTCTTTTTGATACTTTTTCTTTTAAGAAAAAGTATGGCTACTTACTTTCCTTGCCGTCCTTCTCCTCCGGGGCGGCCTCCTTCTTCTTCCAGCCGCCCCGCTTGTCCTCGGGGGTGAAGTTTTCGCACTTCTCGTTGATGCAGAAGGGCTTTTTGAAGCCCTTGCCCGCCTTCTTGAACATGGTCTGGCCGCACACCGGGCAGTCCTCCGCCACCGGCACGTCCCAGGTCATGAAGTCGCACTTCTTCTCCTCGTCCCGGGCCGTCATATGCTCGCAGCAGTAGTAGGTGTACTGCTTGTTGGTCTTCTTGCTGGTGCCGGTGCGCTTCATGAGCCGTCCCCCGCACTTGGGGCACCGCCCGGGCATGGCCACCACCAGGGGCATGGTGAACGTACACTCCGGGTACCCCGGGCAGGCCAGGAACCGGCCGAACCGCCCGCTCTTGATGACCATCTGGCGGCCGCAGACCTCGCAGACCTCGTCGGACTCCTCCGCAGGCACCTTCAGACGCACCCCGTCCAGGTCCTTCTCCGCCTGGTCCAGCTCCGCCTTGAAGGGGGCGTAGAACTCCCGCAGCAGGTCCCGCCACTGCTTTCCGCCGCCCTCCACGTCGTCCAGGGCCTTCTCCATGTTGGCGGTGAAGCCGGTGTCCACGATGTCGGAGAACTTATCCTCCATCAGGCCGTTGACCACCTCCCCCAGGGGCGTGGCCCGCAGGTACTTGCCGTCCTTGACCACGTACTCCCGGTCCAGGATGGTGCTGACGGTGGGGGCGTAGGTGGAGGGGCGGCCGATGCCGTTCTCCTCCATGGCCCGGATGAGGGAGGCGTCGGTGTAGCGGGCCGGGGGCTGGGTGAAGTGCTGGTCCTGGGCAAAGCCCAGGCTCTCCAGCCGCTGGCCCTCCGTCAGGGGGGGCAGCTTGGCCTCCTTCTCCTCCCCCTTCTCCTCATCCTTGCCCTCCTCGTACACGGCGGTATAGCCGGAGAACTTCAGGCTGCTGGCGGAGGCCCGGAAGGCGTGGCCCGCAGCCTCCGCCTCCATGGACACGCTGTCGTACACCGCGTTGGACATCTGGCAGGCCACAAACCGGCTCCAGATGAGCCGGTAGAGCCGGTACTGGTCCGGCGTCAGGTCCTTTTTCACCTGCTCCGGGGTCAGGTTCACGTCGCTGGGCCGGATGGCCTCGTGGGCGTCCTGGGCCCCGGCCTTGGTCTTGTAGGTCCTGGGGGCGGCGGGGCAGTAGCCGCCGCCGTAGCGGCCCTGGATGAAGCCCCTGACCGCCGCCAGGGCCTCGTCGCTGAGCCGCAGGGAGTCGGTACGCATGTAGGTAATGAGGCCCACGGTCCCCTCGCCGGAGATATCCACGCCCTCATAGAGCTGCTGGGCGATGGCCATCGTGCGCCTGGGGGTCATGTTCAGCTTCCGGCTGGCCTCCTGCTGGAGGGTGGAGGTGGTAAAGGGCGCGGCGGGGGACCGCTGCTTCTCCTGCCGCTTCACGGTTTTCACGGCGAAGGACTCCTGTTTCACGGCCTCCACCACCGCGTTGACCTCCTCGATGGCGTTGAGGTCCTTTTTTTTGCCGTTCTCCCCGTGGTAGTGGGCCAAAAACGCGCTGCGCTCCGTGCCGTCGGGGGTAAGCCTCACGTCCAGGGACCAGTACTCCTGGGGCTGGAAGGCCGCGATCTCATGCTCCCGGTCGCAGACCATCCGGGTGGCCACGGACTGGACCCGTCCGGCGGACAGGCCGCTGCGAATCTTCTTCCACAGCAGGGGCGAGAGCTGGTAGCCCACGATCCGGTCCAGAATGCGCCGGGCCTGCTGGGCGTCCACCAGGCTCTGGTCAATGTCCCGGGGCGCGGCGATGGACTCGCTGACCACCCGCTTGGTGATCTCGTTGAAGGTGACCCGGAGGGCCTTGCTGTCGTCCAGATTCAAAAGCTCCTTCAGGTGCCAGCTGATGGCCTCCCCCTCCCGGTCCGGGTCCGTGGCCAGATAGACCACGTCGCTGCTCTTGGCGGCCTTCTTCAAGTCGCTGATAATGTCCTCTTTGCCCTTGATAGGGCGGTAGTTGGGCTGGAAATCGTTCTCAATGTCCACGCCCAGGGTGCTCTTGGGCAGGTCCCGCAGGTGGCCCATGCAGGCCTTCACCTGATAGCCGGGACCCAGATATTTACCAATGGTCTTTGCCTTGGCGGGAGACTCCACGATCACGAGACTCGATGTTGCCATTGACTTCCTCCTGGATAACGCGTCTGCCTGGACGCGGGTAATAGTGCGGGGTTATTTCAGTGTGACCGCCAGGGAGAACTGCTTCCCTGCGTCCTGGGTCACGATCTCATCCAATTCCAGCACGGTCAGCGCGGAGAGGGCCCGGCGGGCGGGGATGCCCGTCTCCTCGATGAGCTCGTCCGCCTGGGCCGTCCTGCCCCGCAGGGCCTTCACCAGACGGATCTGATCGTCCGTGAGGCCGTGGTCCCCGGACAGAACCAGCACCGGCCGATCCGGCGGCTCGCGCCGCTCCGGCCGCGGGGTGTGGACCGGCTCTTCCGGCCGGGCGCTTTTCTCTGTTTTCTGGTCCTGGCCGAAGCGGCGGGGCAGATCGCCCCGCTGGGCCCGGATTTTCTGGGGGAAACGGTTCTCGTAGTGGCTGAGGACGCCCCAGGCATGCAGGGCCGGGTGTGCGCCCTCCTCCAGCAGACGGTTGCTGCCCTCGCAGCGGGGATCGTAGATCGGGCCGGGCACGGCGAACACCTCCCGGCCCTGGTCCAGGGCGCGGCTGGCGGTGATGAGCGCGCCGCTGCGCCGGGGCGCCTCCACCACAATCACGCCCACGCTCAGGCCGCTGATGATCCGGTTGCGGATGGGGAAATGGCGGGAATCCGGCAGCGTCCCCGGTGCGTATTCGGAGACGAGCAGGCCCTTTTCGATGATTGCCTCACGCAAAGCATTGTTTTCTTTTGGATAGCAGACATCAGGACCGGCGCCGAGCACAGCGATGGTGCCGCCCGGCAGGGGCAGGGCCGCAAGGTGCGCCTGTTTGTCGATGCCGACGGCCAGCCCGGAAACCACGGTGATTCCCGAGGCGGCAAGCCCGGAGGCGATGGTTTGGGCGGCGCGCACGCCTTCCCTGCTGCACAGCCGGGTGCCGACGATGCTCACGCAGGGGTTGCCGAGCAAGGAGAGGTCACCCCGGCAGTAGAGGCGCACGGGCGCGTCGGGGAGTTCCCGCAGCAGACGCGGATAGCGGTCGTCCGTCCACAGGAGGAGGGAACCGGTCAGGCGCCGCGCGGCTTCCCATTCCTTTTTGGCGCTTTCCCGCCACGCTTCGGAACGGAATTCGCGGATGGCCGCTTCCCGGATGCCCGCCTCGGCCCAGCGCGCTACGCCCCGCACCGCGCCAAGGGCGGAACCGAAGACGTCAAGCAGGCGCTTGCGGCTTCGGGGCCCAAGCCCGTGCGTGTGGGTGAGGGCCAGCGCCGCCCAGAATTCGGCCCGTTCCGCGGCGTCGAGCGCGCCGAGGGCCGTAGGCACGGCGGGAATATCCCGGGCAAAGGGCACAAGCGGCGGCGTTTCCGGTTCGCGCAGTTGGCAGGGAAACGTTTTGTCGGCGTCGGGGGGAGGAAGAGGATAGGAGCGCATGGCCTTCCTGAAGGCAGAGGGATGATGCGGAGAGGAGAAGCATACGGGCAACGCCCGAGGATTTCAAGCCGCGCCCGACGGTCCGGTAAGGGCGGATTGTCTCCGGGCGGCGTGTGGGGTAAGGTCGGTGCGCTTCCGGCAAGCGGCTTCATCCCCGCCCAAGGGGGAAACGTTATGGCCATGAATGGCCCCCCGCTGAGGGCAGGGCCAAAAAGCGCTTGCGGGACGCGGTATTGTCCCAGAGCGTGAGCGAATGCCGCCTGTATGCGTAATCCGTCACGGAGGCGGGTACCGTATGGGCAAGCCGTTTCCTGCGGCCTGTATAGGGCCGCTCGCGCCATCGTTTCGTCCGGGGCCGGGGCCTTCCCCCGTGGCCTGCGAGGTGCCGTTGCCGCGCGATACGAAGGGCCTTATCCTTTCGGAAGAATGGCCTTGAGCTGGCCTGCCGGGGCGTAAGCGCCGCCTTTTACGGCGTGCGGCCTCCCTTTTCGTGAGGGTGGCCGCCTTCTCTGCCGAGAATCGGTTCCCTTCATCTTTTTGCGTTTTCGGAGAAGGGCCGCCCCGTGCTGAAGTATATTATAAAGAGTATGAAAGAAGGAGTCCCCCATGAGCAAGGAATATGATCCCTACATGCACACCGCCGAGCACGTGCTGAATCAGACGATGGTCCGTCTTTTCGGATGCGGCCGTTCGTTCAGCTCGCATCTCAACGCAGACAAGTCCAAGTGTGATTATCATTTTCCCCGTCCCCTTGAAGACGCCGAGGCCGCCGAAATCGAGCGCCGCGTCAATGAGGTGCTGGGCCGGAATCTTCCGGTGCGTACGGAAACGCTGCCCCGCGCCGAGGCTGAGAGCAAGGTCGATCTGGGCAGGCTCCCCGCGCATCTGGAGGGGGAAGAGGCGCTTATGGTCCGTATCGTCACCGTGGGCGACTACGACATCTGCCCCTGCATCGGGGAGCATGTGGAAAATACATCGCAGGTAGGGGCCTTCCGCCTCGTTTCGCACGATTTCACCCCGCCGCAGGCCGGAGAGACGTCCGGACGGCTGCGTTTGCGCTTCAAACTGAAGAAAACGGCCTGAACCGGCTGTTTTACAAGCCGGAATTTTCATGCTTTAATAATTCTTCACACTTTTTCTGGAGGAAGCAATGTCAATTAAAGCTGCCGTCATCGGTTTGGGCAATATCGGACGTTATGCCGTTGAAGCGCTGGAAGCCGCGCCGGATTTTACCTGCGTGGGCGTCGTGCGCCGTAAGGAATCTCTGGGCACGGCCCCGCATGATCTGCGTGGCGTGGCCGAATACGCCAGCCTCGCTGATCTCGAAGCCGTTTCCGGGAAGCCGGACGTCCTGCTCCTGTGCGCGCCGTCCCGCAAGATTCCCGAAGTGGCGGGCGATCTGCTCGGCAAGGGCTACAATACCGTGGACAGCTTCGACATCCATGACCGCATCGTGGAAACCATCGGCGTTCTGGAAGCGCAGGCCGCCAAGGGCGGGGCCGTGGCCGTCACCGCCGCCGGATGGGACCCCGGCACGGATTCCGCCATGCGCGCCCTTTTTGAGGCGATGGTGCCCGTGGGCACGACCTTTACCAACTTCGGACGGGGCCGTTCCATGGGCCACTCCGTGGCCGCCCGCGCTCTGCCCGGCGTGGCCGACGCCACTTCCATCACCATTCCCCTCGGCGGAGGCCGTCACTCGCGCCTCGTCTACGTAGTGCTTGAAGGGGGCGCGGCCTTTGAAGACGTGCACGCCGCGATCAAGGCCGATCCCTACTTCGCCCACGATCCGCTGGAAGTGCGGCAGGTGACGCAGGAGGAACTTCCCCGCGTGGCCGACGCCTCGCATGGCGTGCTCATGGAACGCCTCGGCGCGTCCGGGCTGACCGCCAACCAGCATCTGACCTTCGACATGCGCATCGACAACCCCGCGTTGACCGCGCAGGTGCTCGTGTCCTCCGCCCGCGCCGCCGTCCGTCTGGCGCAGGCCGGAAGGCCCGGCGCGTATACGCTCATCGACGTGCCTCCGGTCCTGCTGCTGCCCGGCGAGCGCATGGCCAACATCGGACGTCTGGTGTAGCGTCTCCTGTTTCCTCTCAATAGGAATGGAAAGAGCCCTTGCCCAAGGGCTCTTTTTGCGTTGTGCTTCTGCCACATTCGAGGAAAACGAAGACGCGCCGACACGGGAAAGCCGAGGTTTGAGGGCATCCGGGCCTTGCCTTGGGTGCAAGGGCCGCTCTCGGTGCGGGGAAGGGAGGCCCGGCGTCTCGGCGCTGCGCTGGCGGGGGGCCTCCACCTCGGAGGGCGCGGCTGCGAGGCATCCTGAGAGGGAGGCACAGTCGGGCCGTTCTTCTGCGGAAAGGGGAGGGCAATGAAAAAAGCCCGGCTTTGTGGGCCGGGCCTTTCTCATGAACGTACAAGAAAGTTTATCTATGGAATGGCACTGCGGCGTCACTACGGCAGGCCGTGCACGGGAATGATGAATATCTATAAAATGACGTTTCCGAAAGGGAAACGGTGGAAAGAAAAACCCTCGCTCCAGCCTTGAGGCGAGCAAGGGTAAAAATATATGGAGCGGGAGACGGGATTTGAACCCGCGACTTCAACCTTGGCAAGGTTGCACTCTACCACTGAGTTACTCCCGCAGAACGAGAGAGTGTTTATATCGGCTCCATCTTTTCGTCAAGCGTTTTCTTCGGAAAAAAGAAAAATTTTTCGCCGCCCGGGACCGGACCGGGCGTTGCGTCCGGATGCGGGATACGATACACAGCAACGGCGTCATTGTTTTCAACCTGTTGCATGAGGATGATCCGTGGTGTCCCGTTCGCTTTCCTTTGTTGCGGCTTTCTTTTTCTGTGCGCTCACGCTTTCCGGCTGCGCGGGGAAGGCTCCCCGGCCCGAGCCCGTCGCGCCGGAGGTTCCCGAGGCCGTGCGTGTTGAGCCTCTGGCCGAGCCGGGCGTTTTCCCGGTCCCGGAAGACGAGGCTCTGCGGCTTTCGCGTGGCCTGGCCCCGCACAGGCAAGGCTTGCGCTCCTGGAAGGATATGCGTTTCGCCGTGGAGCAGAGCCTCGCGCACGTGCGCTCGAAACCGGCCTCCCGGCTGGCGCTGGATTTTCCCGATCTGCAAGTGACCTATGGCGATCTGGCCCGCTCGCTGGAACGTTTGCGGCGCGATCTGCCTTTCCTCGATGCCGCGCCGGAACTGCTGGCCGAGGATTTCCGCTGGCTGCGCATCGGGCCGGATTTCGGCTTTACGGGCTATTACGAGCCTGAAATCGCCGCCTCGCGCGTGCGCACGGCGAAGTATCGGCATCCTCTTTATAAAAGGCCCCCGGACCTGCGGCGCAAACGCCCCTACCATTCCCGGCACGCCATCGACTGCAAGGGCGCGTTGCGTGGGCGCGGGCTTGAGCTGGCGTGGGTCGAGGACCCGGTGGACATCTTCATGCTTCAGATTCAGGGCTCGGGCCGCCTGCGCTTTGAGGACGGGAGCGTGCGGCCTGTCCTGTACGACGGGCAGAACGGGCACAAATACGTGTCGCTGGGCCGGGTGATGGTGGATCGGGGTCTCTTGCAGCGCGAAGAGGTGAGCATGTTTTCCATCCGGGAGTGGCTGGCCGCGCACCCCGGGGAAACGCGCGAGCTTTTGGACACCAACCCGAGTTACGTCTTTTTCAGGCTCGGCACGCCGGGCCAGCGCAATGCCAACGGCAGCATGGGCCGACGGCTGACCCCCTGGGTGAGCGTGGCCACGGATCAGGGCGTATTGCCCAACGGCGCGCTGACGCTCATGAACCTGACTCTGCCGGACGGGCAGGGCGAGCATAGCCTCCCCTTCAACGCCCTGACGCTGCCGCAGGATACGGGCGGGGCCATCAAGCGCAACCGTGTGGACCTCTTCTGCGGTTCGGGGGAGACGGCGACGCATACGGCCAGCTATCTGGACACGCGGGGGGCGGTCTTCCTGCTGCTGCCCCGTGAAAAGCCGAAACAAAAAATCTAGTTATTACCACGAAGTAGGCGAAAAAGCGGCGGCCTTGCCTTGTCAGGTCCGCTCCTTTCCGTTATCGTGCGCGAACGGTATTTTTCCCGCTCAGGACCTTTTGCCCGGATAGGCACCGATGAATTTTGTTACGCTGGAGTTCGCGTCCTTTTTGCTGTTTGTCTTGGTGGCGGGCTGGCTGCTGCGCGACCGCGACGAGGCGTACCGGGCCTTTCTGCTTTTGTGCAACCTCTTTTTTTATGCCGTAGCCGGGATCGCCTTCGTGCCGCTCCTGCTGGCGGTGGCCGTGCTCAACTGGGGGACGGCGCACCTGCTCGCCCGTTTCCGGGAGCGCCCCCGCGTACGCAAGGCCCTCATCGTAGCGGACGTGGCCGCGCACGTCTGCCTCCTCGCGTTCTTCAAATATTACGAATTCCTTGTGCTCGGGCTGGAATCGCTGGCGAGCCTCGGCGGTTTCGGCATGGGGCTTGTCGCCCACGCTCTGCCGGGTACGGATATGCTCTTTCCGGTGGGGCTCTCCTTCTACACCTTTCAGGGCCTGTCCTACGCCGTCGATCACTACCGCAATCCCGACGAGCCGCCGCGTGCCTTTCTCGATGTCCTGCTTTTCGTGTCCTTTTTCCCCACGATCATGGCCGGGCCCATCCTGCGGGCGCGGCAGTTCCTGCCCCAGCTCGGGCATCGGACATGGGAATCGAGGGACGTGCAGGAGGGCTTTGCCCTGATCCTGAGCGGCCTCTTCAAGAAGGTGGTCATCGCGAGCTACCTTTCCGAGCACATCGTGCGCGGCGTTTTCGAGTCGCCGGAATTCTATTCCTCATGGGCTGTGCTGGCGGCGGTCTATGCCTATTCCATCCAGATATTCTGCGACTTTTCGGGCTATTCGGACATGGCCGTGGGGGTAGGGCGGCTGATGGGCTTCCGCCTGCCGGAAAACTTCCGTTCGCCCTATCTGGCCCTGAACGTGCAGGATTTCTGGCGGCGCTGGCACATCACCCTGTCTTTGTGGCTGCGCGACTACCTCTATATCCCGCTCGGCGGCAGCCGCAGGGGAAACCGCTACCTCAACCTGATCATCACGATGGCCCTTGGCGGGCTGTGGCACGGCTCGCACCTGCGCTTTCTGATATGGGGCGTCATGCACGGGGTAGGGCTCGCGGTGGTGCACGCCTTCCATCAGCTCAAGCCCCGGCTTTGGCCCGGGCCCGTGGAGAATACGGTCCTGCGCTGGTGCGGCATGGCGGCGGCGTGGCTTTTGACTTTCCATTTCGTATCCCTCCTGTGGATTTTCTTCCGCGCCGAGGACATGGAGCGCAGCCTTGAAATCCTGCGCCGTCTCCTGTTCTTCGGCCAGCCCGGAGAGGGCTTTCCCCTGCTGGTGGTTCCGGCGGTGGCGGCGGGTCTGCTCGTGCAGCTCTATGGCGCGCGGCTCTTTCGCGGCTTCGTGGACATGCAAGATCGCCTCCCGTGGGCGGCGCAGGCCGTGGTGCTGGCGCTTCTCGGCGGCTTCATCCTCAGGATGGGGCCGGACGGCGTCATGCCCTTCATTTACTTCCAATTTTGATCCCATGAGGGACGGCGGATGAAGAACCCATTCCGACCCGGACGAGGAACGCTGACGTCGGGCCGCGCTTGCGCCGTCTACGCGCTGGCTTTCGTGCTGATGCTGCTTTTGGATGCGGAACGCTTTTCCGGCTTTCTGGACCGGGCCGGGGCGGATTTCGCGCCCGCTGCCGCTTTGGGGGGCATGGTGCGCGAAGGGGCCGAGATCACGGGCCTTGCCGCGCTGTCTCGAGCGGAAACCCGGCTGGTGGCCGATTTCGCCGTGGAGAGGGTCATCGGCGCGGAACCTGCGCCGCAGGACGCGGTGGCCGACGCGCTGGGCGATTTTTCCCGAGGGGACGGGAAAACTCCTCTTTCTTCCGCAGAATCCCTTGACGGCGCGGGGGGCCAGACTCCGGCCTCTTCCGCCTCTTCGTCCGGTGCGGCGGGTCTTGCGCCTCAAACGCCGCCTGCCTCCCCGTCAGGTGCGGGGAAGGTTCCGCCTCACGCCCCTGCCGCCGCGCCGGAAGGGGCCGCCACTTCCGTTCCCCTGCCTGACGTTTCCGTGGATACCCGGGAGAAGGGCAATGCCCCCACGGCCGTCGAACCTTCCCGCGCGCCCACCCTTGCTTCCCCGGACGCCGTACCGCCGAGCATACCCGAAACCGCCGTCCCGCCTCAGTCGGAGAAACACACGGGCAAGCCCAAGGTGCTGCTTGTGGGCGACTCCATGATGATGGAAGGCTTCGGCCCCGTGCTCCAGCGGACCCTGCGCAAGCGCCCCGATATGGAGGTCGTACGTGAGGGCAAGTATTCCACGGGCCTGAGCCGGGAGGATTATTTCGACTGGCCCGCGCACCTTCAGGACCTTGTGGCGAAGCACAATCCCGATGTGATCGTGATCTGCATGGGGGCCAACGATCCGCAGGACATCATCGACGAAAATAAAAAGCGCCATCATGCGGACAGCGAGTCATGGAGGGCCATCTATCGTAGCCGGGCGGAACGCCTGCTGGCTGTAGCCACGTCGCGGGGCGCGAAAGTCGTCTGGGCAGGGCTGCCGATCATGGGCAAGGAACCCTATGCGACGCGCATCCGTCGCCTGAGCGATGTGCAAGAGCAGGCCTGTGGCGTCTATCACGCGGATTTTGTGGATACCGTGCGCGTGCTGGCCGACGAGCAGGGGGCCTATGCCACCTTCAAGAAAGACGAAAAGGGCCGTCACGTGCGCCTGCGCTACAAGGATATGGTGCATGTGACCGAAGATGGTGGAGCCATGCTGACCGCCGCCGTGGTGCCCGCCATCGAAAAGGCGCTCGCGGCTTCCCGAGAGAAAGCGTCCGACCCCGCCGCATCGCCCGCCGTTTCTGCGTCTCCCGCGTCCCCCGCCGCCGGACCTTCTTCCGTCGTTGGCCCTTCGGAAACCTCCGGAATGCCCTTTACGCTGCGGTCCGCGCTGCGAAGCGGGGATGTGGACTGCTACGCCTTCCTTCCGGCGAACCGCCGCCCGGAGGAGCGTTTCCCGGTCGTCTATCTTCTGCACGGTGCCTTTGAAGGCGCGGATGTGTGGAACCGCGAGGCGGGCACGCTGCTGACGGACCTTGCGACGCGCCACCGCCTTGTCCTGATTGCGCCTTCCTGCGGCAAGACCGGCTGGTATGCGGACAGCCCGCTCATAAAGAACAGCCGGATGGAAAGTTTTATTGTGCGCGAGCTTCTGCCTTTTGTGGAAGCGCATTTCCCCGTCCTGCCCAAACGGGGGATCATGGGCATGTCGATGGGTGGGCACGGGGCCTTTGCCCTTGCGCTACGCCATCCCGGGCTTTTCGCGTCGGTCAGTTCCATGAGCGGCGTGCTCGACATCACCCGCCATGCCGGACAGTGGAAGATACGCGACGTTCTCGGCCCGCTGGCCTCGCAACGGCCCCTGTGGGAATCCTATTCCGCCCGCTTCCTGCTGGCCCGGACGCAGCCCGCCGCCGCGCCCGCCATGTTGATTACGGTGGGGCAGGAGGATGCCGCCGTGGTGCCCGAGAACAGGGCCTTCCGCGACGCCCTGCGCAAGGGCGGTTTTAATTACCAGTACCGGGAATCCGCCGGACGGCACGACTGGGCCTATTGGCGCGAGGAGATACCCTTGCACATCGCCTTTCATGCCGGAATCCTGCAACGCTAGGAGCGGAGGAGAAACGTTTCCTTAGAAAGGCCCTTCCGCCCGTTTTTTTGGGCGTGGCCTGATTCTTATGAAACCCTGAGCGACGCAGTGGCGCAGGGTATCGTCGGCACAGCCGGAACCTCTATCGGCCTCTGACGCAGGGCACGGGGCGGACGGTCACGGACGACCATAAGATGAATGGATAACACTATGAAATAAACAATAAAACCGCCAAGCTCACGTTCCTTGGCGGCACGCTGAAGGTTGAGGCTGGAACGCTGGGGCATCTTCCCGGTTTTCACCTGCAACTCCCTTCCGTTTTTTCCATTGGCCCTGCCATAACAGCCAATGGTTCTCTTTCCTCTGTGATTTCAGAATACTACGGACGAGCGTTTTCATATTGAGGAGCCTGTTGCCTCAACCGTGTCGAAAACGTCTGGAATGCCGGGGGGCTAAAAATATCAATCCCTTCCAGCAACAGAGCCTTTCCTTTCAATGCCCGACCCTCGCACAACAGAGAGGAAAGGTTTTTCAGGGCGGCCCGTCTTTGTATCCAGGGGGACGTCATAGGCGCGGCCTCCCCACCCAGCGAAGCTTTTGGGGGGGCGGGGAGCCGGGAGAGGGGCCTTTTTGTAAAAAAGCCCCTCCCCCGGTTTTTCCATCCCTATCTCTTGTCTCCACGCGCAAAGGCGAAGGCCGCACTGACGAGAAACCAGCCGCAGGCCACGAGGATGACCGTTGCGCCGGTGGCCGTACGCGCCCATTCCTGCGCCGAGATCGCCAGCCCGGCCACGGCGGAGGTGACGCTGACGGCGAGCGACCACCAGAACATCCCTCCGGCTGTGCGGGCCAGATTGCGGGCCGTGGCCGCGGGCACGATGAGCATGGCCGTTACCAGCAGGACTCCCACCGCCCAGACGGAAAACATCACCACGAGCGCGAGCAGTCCGGCAAAGAGGTATTGCCAGAAAGCCACGTGGATACGGTGGGCCCGGGCGACCACAGGGTTGAGGCCGATGTAGAGAAGGCGGTTGTAGCCCCAGATTTGAAAGGCCGTGAGCGCGGCGAAGAGGAGCAGCAGCCAGCGGATGTCGCTTTCCGTAATGGTCAGAATGTCGCCGTAGAGGAATTGCTGGAGATCACGGGCCACGGCGTTGTCGCGGCTGACGATGGCGAGGCCGAAGGCCATGACCGCCGAAAAGAAGACGCCGATGATCGTGTCCGACGAAAGGGCGCTGTTGCGCTGTACGGCCATGATGCCGAAACCTACGCCTATGCCGAAGAGAGGCATGGCGAGGTGCGGATCGACCGAAAAGATCAGCCCGAGGGCCACACCTGCGAAGGCCGAATGGCTGATGGCGTCGGAAAAGAAGGCCATGCGGAAGCTGACGACCTGCACGCCCATGCTGGCGGCCATCGGCGCGAGGAGGATGAGGGCCAACATGGCCTGCTGCATGAAGCGGGCTTGCAGGCAATCGAAGGGAAGCAGGGAAACGAGGTGGTAGAGGGGCGTCAGATCAGGCATGGGGTTCCCCCTTGCAGTCGGAGAGGAAGGCGTGGGGGTTCATAAGGCCCATGTGCATCCCGAAGAGGGCCATGAGGTTTTCTGGGGTGAGGACTTCGTCGGGCGTGCCTTCCGCGAAGACGCGGCGCTTGAGGCAGATGACGTGGGTGGCGTGGTGGAAGACCATGCCCAGATCGTGGCTGACCATGAGCTGCGTGAAGCCTTGCGAAAGGCGCAGCTCGTCGAGCAGTTCGCAGAAAAGGTGCTCTCCCTGAAAATCCACGCCCGCCGAGGGCTCATCAAGAACCAACAGTTCCGGTTCCTGCTGGAGGGCGAGAGCCAGCAGCACGCGCTGCATCTCGCCGCCCGACAGGTTGCCGAGCCGCCGCCCGGCCAGATGCCCGGCCTTCACCATGTCGAGAAGTTCCAGCGAGCGGCGTTTCAGGGAAGGGCGGATACCGAGCCAGAGCGGGCGCTTCTGGATGCCCATGACCAGAAATTCCATGACCGTCAGCGGCATCCCACGGTCGATGCTGATGCGCTGCGGCACGTAGCCGAGCCGCAGGGGGCCGCCGTTTTTACCCGCGCGGACGTCGATTTCTCCCCTGTAGCGCATCTCTCCGATAAGGGCGAGCAGAAGCGTGGTCTTGCCCGCACCGTTGGGCCCGACGATGACCGTACAGCTTCCCCTCGGGACCGTGGCGTCCACATGTTCGAGGATGGGCAGGCCGCTGCGGTGGACGGAAACGTCCCGAAAGGTGATGGCGGCGTCATTCGGTTCCAAGGGTCGCCTCCAGCGTGCGCAGGTTTTCGCGCATGACCGTCTCATAATAGTCGAGCGGGGCGCTGAGAGGTCCCGTAGCCACGGGATCAAGCGTGGCCGTGGGGACGCCCGTCTCGCGGGAAAGCGTCGCGCCTATCTTGTCCGGGTACTGCGGCTCCGTGAAGATGGCCCCCGCCTTTTGCTCGCGGATGCCTTTGATGAGGCGCATCATGTCGGCGGCGGACGGGGCCTGCGTGTCGTGGGCCTGCACCACGCCGACCACCGACAGGCCCATGTCCCGCGCCAGATAGTCGAAAACGCCGTGCTGCGTGACGATGCGCGTGTTTTTCAGCGTCTTGCCGAGGGCCGCGAAGTCGTCGGCAAGCGCGTCCAGCCTGCGGGCGTAGGCCTCGGCGTTGGCACGGTAGGCGTCGGCATTGGCGGGATCGGCTTTGGCAAGCTGCCGCCCAATAGAAAGGGTCATGGCGGCGGCCATGCGCGGGCTCGCGAAAAGGTGGGGATTCGTCCCACCGTGGCCGTGCTCGTCTTTTTTAGCATCGGCGTAGACGATCAGGTCGGGAATGTCCCGGGAGGCGTCGATGAGGCGCATGTGCTTTTTCGTCAGCCCCGAGAGGGAGCCGAGAAAGGTTTCAAGCCCTTGCCCGTTGACGACGAGGATGTCCGCCGAGGCCGCCTTGTTCACGTCCTGCGGGGTGAGAGCGTAGTCGTGGGGACATCCTGCCTGCGCGGGAAGCATGAGCATGACCTCGCGGTCCGGCACGTTCCGGGCCACATTGCGGACAAGCTGATAGACGGGAAAGGTGGTTGCGACGATCCGCTGAGGAATGGCGGCCCGGGCTTCGGGGGCCAGCGAGAGGGCCAGCAGGACGAGGGCGGTTATGAGCAGGCGCACGGTGCCTCCTTTGGGAAAGGAACCTTGTTGCTATTGCGAAAGCATTTGCAAATATTCCTTGCCGCGTGAGCTGTCAAGCCTCTTAGAGCCCTGCCCGGGGCAGAGGATATCCCGGCCTTTTCCGGGGCTGTGAACAGTAAGGCGCCAGCCGCCCCCTTTTTTGAGGGCGCTCCACTGTATTTCATTTATTCACCTCTGATAATGGATGATTCGTGCCGAAGGCCAACAGCGCTTCCCACAGGGATGGAGGAAAAAGCGGCACAGTCAAGGCGTCAAAGCGTTTGCAAGACCGGAGAGGCTTGGCTATGCTGCGGGCGCGAGGTGCAAGGGATGAAGCGCAAGACATCGCAGCGGGCGGCCATCGAGCAGGTGTTCTGCGAACGGGACAGGCCGCTCGGCATCGAAGAAATACTGGAAAGCGGGCGACTGCTGGTCGAGTCGCTCAATCAGGCCACCGTCTACCGCAATCTCAAGCTGCTGCTCGAAAACGGCTGGTTGCGGCAGGTCTACCACCCCTCGCTCGGGACGCTTTACGAGCGCACGGGCAAGGGACACCATCATCATTTCCATTGCCGCCTGTGCAACCGCGTCTATGATCTGCCGGGCTGCGCCCTGAACGAAAAGGAGGCCGCGCCCGCGGGCTTCGTCGTCGAGGATCACGAATGCTTTTTGTTCGGGGTCTGCCCGGCGTGCCGGGAAAAATAAAAAAAGCGGCTTTCAGAGCCGCTTCCAGAGGCTTCGTTTTCCTACCTGCGGCAAACGGAGCCTTGTGTCTTTTTCAGATAAGGGAAAGCCGGGAACGCGGCGGATTCAAGCGCCCCGGCGGATTTTTTCGATCAGCGCGGTGGTGGAATAGCCTTCGATGAGCGGCAGGCTGACGACCTCCCCGCCCCGGGCCTGCACGGTTTCCCGGCCTACGATGCGTTCGACGGGCCAGTCGCCGCCCTTGACCAGCACATCGGGCTGGACGGCTTCAATGAGCGCTGCGGGCGTGTCCTCGTCAAAGGGGACCACAAAATCCACGCTTTCCAGATGGGCGAGCACGAAGGCGCGCACGGGATAGGGGTTGACCGGGCGGTCGTCGCCCTTGCCCTGCCGTTTGACCGAGGCGTCGCTGTTCAGGCCGAGGACGAGCGCGTCGCCCAGAGCTTTCGCCCGCTCCAACAGATCTACGTGGCCCGGATGCAGGATGTCGTAACAGCCGTTGGTGAAGACGATCCGCTTCCCGGCCTTTTTCAGTGCTTCCAGCTTGTTCAAGAGGTCCGGCAGGTCCATCATGCCGGG
>OFGR01001697.1_pt1 | contig 16542 bp, 13 predicted proteins | sample 1521811 | NCBI WGS metagenome assembly OFGR01 (sample SAMEA3504098, study PRJEB24116) | mouse gut metagenome | biome: mouse gut; feature: mouse-associated habitat; material: faeces | place: Denmark | collected 2011
CGGGGCCAACAGGAGCGACGGGAGCTGATGGAGCAACGGGGCCGACCGGGGCCGATGGAGCGACGGGAGCCACCGGAGCCACAGGTGCAACAGGCCCGACCGGAATAGCGGGCAGCGGAGCAGTCATTCCATTTGCATCCGGGCTTCCAATAACCCTGACGACTATCGCCGGGGGTCTTGCAGGCCTTCCAGCCTTCGTAGGATTTGGAAGCAGTGCACAGGGGCTTACGCTGTTAGGCTCTACGATTAATATTACAAATGCCAGCGGGACGCTTTCCAACTTTGCATTCCAGGTTCCGCGTGCCGGCATTATCACTTCATTCAGCGCGTTTTTCAGTACGACAGCGGCACTTTCGCTGCTGGGTTCCACCGTTACGGTAAATGCGCAGATTTATCAGTCGGCGACACCAAATAATGTATTTTCTCCGGTTGCCGGAACATTAATCAGCCTGACACCGTCACTGACCGGGGTTATATCTATTGGAACCTTGTTAAACGGTTCGCTGACCGGGCTGAATATCCCGGTTACGGCACAGACACGGCTGATGCTGGTATTCTCGGCAACCGCAAGCGGACTGGCGCTGGTCAATACCGTTGCAGGATATGCAAGCGCCGGGTTAAACATCAATTAAATAACGAAAGCTTTACGGGGCTGCCGCACAGTTCATTATTTTACATGCAGCAGCCCCGCAAACTCGTGATACAATCTTGAAATTGTACAAAGGATTATGCTATAATAGTTTTACTCAAAGAGCAGAAAGCCAGGCATATGGCTTTATAATACAGGGGGTGCATCTTATGGCAGCGGTATATTCAATTGATTTAATTGCAAAGAGAGACAGAAAGAAAAAAATGGACAGCAGTATCGTAAAGTGCTGGAACGTGCATTACCAGACACTGGAAGAAGTGGAAGAAGAAGCCCGCTTAAAGAAGCAGAAGGAACGGGAAGAACGGGAAAAAGCACAGCGTCAGGAAAGAGACGATGACGACGACGGTGAGGCCGAGGAAGTCCATCTGAAGCTGGATGAAAGTACGTATAACCGTAAAACCGGCTCTTATTCAGGCAATTACGGAAAGCAGCCGGTACGCAATGAAAATGACAAACAGAAAATCAGTGCCATTCTTGGTGAAAAGCCGGATGCATACAGTGCAGCCCTGCTGGCAATCAAAGAACAGGCAGACCTGGCAGCGGATGAGCTGTTAGCAGAATTAAATTAATATTACAGGCAGAAAGCAGGTATACACAACATGAAAAAGTTATTGGAACTCATTGAGGAGGAAGCAGTTTTGGCATTTACCGGGTGCGGGTATGATGGAGCGTATGCGCGCGTGACCGCTTCAAACCGGCCGGATTTATGTGAATTCCAGTGCAATGGCGCGCTGGCTGCTGCAAAACAGTATAAAAAAGCACCGATGGCCATTGCAGGAGAAATTGCAGCAAAATTAAAGGAAAGCCCGATTTTTTCACTGGCAGAAGCAGTAAAGCCTGGATTTTTAAATATGAAAATCCAGGAAAGCTTTCTGGCGGATTACCTGTGCCAGATGCTTGAGGCTGACGGTTACGGAAATGAAAAAACGGCACATCCGAAAACAATCATGATTGATTACGGCGGGCCGAATATCGCAAAGCCGCTGCATGTCGGGCATCTGCGTTCTGCGGTGATTGGCGAAAGCATCAAGCGCATGGGCCGTTTTGCAGGACATGAAATGATTGGCGACGTCCATATGGGCGACTGGGGCCTTCAGATGGGGCTGATTATAACAGAGCTTGCGCAGCGAAAGCCGAAGCTTCCTTATTTTGATGAGGCCTTTGAGGGAGAATACCCGAAAGAAGCGCCGTTTACGATTTCCGAGCTGGAAGAAATATATCCGACGGCAAGCAGAAAGTCCAAGGAAGATGAAGCGTATAAGGAGCGCGCGATGCAGGCAACCTATGAGCTCCAGCATGGAAGGACAGGGTATCGGGCACTGTTAGGGCATATCCTGGATGTTTCCGTTACGGATTTAAAGAAAAATTATGAAAACCTGCATGTTTCTTTTGAACTATGGAAAGGGGAATCCGATGCCCAGCCGTATATTCCGGACATGGTGCAGAAAATGAAGGATGACGGGTTTGCGTATGTTTCAGACGGGGCGCTTGTCGTGGATGTAAAGGAAGAAACCGACACGAAAGAAATTCCGCCCTGCATGATTTTAAAATCAGACGGGGCTTCGTTATACAATACGACAGACCTGGCTACGATTAAAGAGCGCATGGAAACCTGGAATCCGGCTGAGATTATTTATGTCGTGGATAAGCGCCAGGAGCTGTATTTTACCCAGGTATTCCGCTGTGCGAAAAAGACCGGGCTTGTATCAGATGATACGAAGCTGACATTTTTAGGGTTTGGCACTATGAACGGCAGGGACGGCAGGCCGTTTAAGACAAGGGATGGCGGCGTGATGCGCCTGTCTGCGCTGCTTTCGGACATCAACGAAGAAATGTACCGCAAAATTTCGGATAACCAGACCATGAATGAACAGGAAGCACGGGAAACGGCAAAAATCGTAGCGCTTTCTGCTGTCAAATACGGGGATTTGTCCAACCAGGCATCGAAGGATTATATGTTTGACACCGAACGGTTTACTTCGTTTGAGGGCAATACGGGGCCGTATCTGCTGTATACGATTGTGCGCATCAAGTCTATTTTAAAAAAATACAGCCAGTCCGGCAGGCAGGCAGACGGAAAACCGGTTCTTGCGGCGGCTTCTGAGAGTGAAAAGGCGCTGATGCTGGAAGCAGCCCGCTTTAACGGAATGATTGCGGCGGCTTTTGACGAGCTGGCACCGCATAAGGTGTGTGCGTACTTATATGACCTTGCAAATGCACTGAACCATTTTTACCATGAAACAAAAATACTCGCACAGGAAGACGAACAGCGCCAGGCCGGGTATATCCGGCTGCTGGATCTGTGCAGGGGAATTATGGAGGCCTGTATCGACGTGCTTGGCTTTTCCGCACCGGAGCGCATGTAGCGGGCTATAACACAATCCTTTGCGGAAACGCCTCTTTGCGCATAATTCCCCACATTTTATCAATGTATGCGAGGGTGTAAAAGCTTTCAAAATAATGATAGGTAAAGGCGCCTTTCAGCGTCATGCTGTATACGCCGTTTTCCTCAGTAATAAGGCCTGCTGCCTGTGCAAGCCTGAGCTCCAGGCCGTACATGCGTTTTAACGGCACGCCGAAAAATGTTTCAAAATCCCTGGCATTGACTTTGGTGCTGTATGCAGTCCAAAACAGGTAATAAACCATTCGCTGGCGCATGGAAAACCGGAGTGTCAGGGAAGTCGGGAGTTTTTGTTCATCGATGCGTCTGCAGTATTCTTCTACGGAAAACGTATTGATTTTGAACTGGTCTTTCAGCAGGGTCGTTGCCGAGCATCCAAATCCCAGGAAATTATCCCTGGTCATGGATGAATATTCCGCTTCCCTGCTGCTTGAAAAAGTCCAGATAGAACTGCGGGTATATCCTTTCTTTGTGCAGTAACGTGTGATTGCGTTCAAAAGCGCCTGTTTTTGTTTTTTCGGCATTGCCGTGACTTTGCTGGAAGTAAATGTAAAATCAATAAACGGATAAACCGCCACATGATTTGCGCCGTTTTGGAACGCCGTTTCCATATCGGCCTTTAAGTCTTCAAAGGTCTGGGATGGCAGCGCAAAAATAAAATCCATGGAAACGGTTTCAAACGGGACTTCCGACAGCGCTTTTTTTAATGCTGCGGCATCGACATCAGCCCTGCCCAGAATGCCCTGAAACTTTTTCTGGAAGGACTGGATGCCTATGCTGATTTTGGTTACGCCGGCATCCTTCAAAGCGCGTAACACCGGCGGCGATACATTATCGGGATGCAGCTCCACACCGATGCCTTCCGTAATGATAAAATGCTCCTCAATAGCGTCTATGATTTCCCTGAGACGGTCTGCGGCAAGTGCCGGCGTGCCGCCGCCAAAATACAGGCTTGTGGCTTTTTTTCTGCCGGCATGCCCTTTTGCGGCAAGATGGATTTCCTGCAGCAGGGCATCGATATACCGGTCACATAATTTTAGAGAGTATCTGACTTTACAGTAAGGACAAAAGCCGCAGATGCTTCTGCAAAAGGGGATATGCACATACAGCCCAAGGCCTGTGCAGTCAGAATAAGAAAGCTGCTGGTCATATTCGTTTTGAAAGACAAACGGCCTGGCTGAACGGGTCAGCCACATTCTTGCAATGTCTGTTATCATACACACGATACTCCTATATATATTTCAGATAAGTCTGTAACATCTCAAAAATAATCTTTGGGTTTCCCCGGAAAAGCAGGGTATATTCCGCAACAAAAAAGTAACCGCATTCGCTGCAGAGCCCCGGCACGTCAATGCAGCGCCCGCAGACCGAAAGCTTTCCGTTTTCCATCACGACACACTGGTGGCATGGCACTGGAAAATTGTTCTGAATCAGGTAAGGAAAAGCACTGCGCAGATTAAATACGGGTGCACCGGCCTTCATCATCCGGGTAATCACTTCACAGCAGCCGGCCTTTTCTTCCCTGGAAAGGGCTAATTCCCTTGTGTCCGGATATGGCGTGTGAAAATTAAAGGAGACTGCCCGGACATTTTTCGTATCGCGGGCAGTGATGCAGACATCCTGCACAGCGTCTTTGTTTATCTGGTTTACTGCCATATAAAAGCAGATATTATCCGAAGACGCATTCCGGATGTTTTGCATAATGAGGTCATAAGTATCGCCGCGGATTGCATTGTGGCGCTCCCTGTCCCCGTCAAGACTGAGCAGGATTAAATCTGCTTCCGGCAAATCCAGGGGATATGTGCCGTTTGTGACGGTATTGACAATCAGAAATCCCATTTCTTTTGCTTCGATAACAAGATTTCTCAGCGTGCGGTTACCATCCTTCCACAGAAAGGTCTCACCGCCGCAGAAAAACAGGATGCGTACACCCATATCATAAAGCTGCTGCATCTCATTTTTAATCTGCTTATAAGGATGGATAACCGCGGTAATGTTATTGACAGAACAATGCCGGCAGCTCAGGTTGCACTTGTCTGTCACAATGATGGTGCCAAGGACAGGCTCTTTTTTCCGAAACAGGATTGTTTTGATGCCAAAACCTGCAAAATGCAGAAATGAAGTAATTTTCATAAGTACTCTCTTTTTTATGCAGGGCTTTTTTAATAGCCCAGTTCCTCGCCGACAAGAATGACTTTTATCCGTCCTGCAATTCCGCTGCGCCTGGTAATCACGGTCTGGCTGCAGATGCAGTCGTCACCCAGGCACTCGGCGCACACGCCGGTCTTTGCGCACGGGGTATTTTTATTCAGGCGGATGCAGTTTGGCGGGGATGCCAGGTTGCGGACGCGCCGCAGGGCATCTTCGGTGGAAGAAGATACTTTGTTCATGCCGGCCACGACAATGACCTGGTCCGGGCCGTAAATAAGCGCAGCCACGCGGTTGCCGTTTCCATCGACGTTTACAAGCTGCCCATCCAGCGTAATGGCATTGGTGCTCATAAAATAAGTATTTACGCTGAAAGAATCCCGGTATGCCTGTTTGATTTCTTCCGGTGTTCTGGCAAGGCTGCGGTCAGTCAGGCGGATATCGCCGCGGTTTTTTAAAGCATCCAGAATGCCGGTTTCTGCAAGTGTCATGGAGCCGCCGAAGGAAACGGATGTATCTGCCGGGGTCAGCGACATGGCCGTCTTTACAGCTTCTTCCCGGGAAGGACAGTAATAACCGCTCATCCGGCGTTTTTCCAGATTTTTCAGAATGGTCTGTGCCTGTGTTTCATAAAAAGCCTGTTTTGGATTCATAATTAACCTCCTGGAATGGAAAATAAAATCAGTAAATCTGTCAAAGGGCTATATAACTCATACAAGTATTGTCTTGTTTTCAAAATGATTTGTCAAGGGCCAGTTTCCAGAATTTTCTTTACAGAAAAATCAGAATCGAATATAATAGTTACATAACATGGCGGCGGAGGAAACAGCGATGGACAGGTTGGATAAGATGAATATTACACAAAAGCTGGAAGAATTATTAAAATACTGTTCGGTATATCAGGGGCATGTGAATATGATGGATGAACGCAGGTCAGATGGGGGATTTCAGGTCAGCATGCCGGAAGAAAAAGAAATTCTAGACAGCCTTGACACCCTGCAGTTTATCCTGCTGACCGGGGAAGCAGGGGACGGAAAATCCAGGCTGATACGGGCACTGCGCAGCCAGCTTGATGCGCATGGCTTCTGCGAACCGTATATGGATTTTTCGGCCGAGCCGGAGTCCGAAAAAGAAAAAATCATACAGCGGATTGCGGATATTATCGACGGACGTTCCGGGGAGCGGATTATGGTTGCAGCCAATGTGGGCATTTTTACAAAATGCGTGCTGAAATACCAGCGGCCCCTGATGGAAAAGCTTGGCCGCAAAAATGACAGGGTCCGGATTATGAATTTTGAAAAACGCAATCTTGCAGGGGACAAAGGCGTGTTTGAAAAAATTGCACAGGCTTTTCTGGCTTATGACGCCAGTCCGTGTAGGAACAGGGAGTGCCCGCATCATAAGGACTGTGCGTTTCAGGCCAACCTGGACTACTTGCTGTCCGGGCCTGGCATGGAGCGGGTGCGGGTGCTGTGTGATGCGGCCTTCCTGATGGGGGAGCATATTACCTTCCGCGGGCTTCTGTCCTTGCTGGCTTATATGGTGACCTTTGGGGAAAGCTGCAGGGAGCGCAGGAAACAAAAAATCCAGAAGGACTGCTTTGTGGAAGATATTTTTGCACAGAAAAATCATTCGGATAAAATACTCCTGCAAATGAGCCGCATGGATCCGGCATTTAAAAATACCGCGGATGCTGCCGCAGAATGCCAGTCCATCGAGGAATGCCGCAAAAGCAGGCGGAAGCGTTTTTTTTATGGACAGGAAAATCCGTATGAGCTGCTTGCCGCAGATTACCTGACCCGGTTTCAGGAAGTGATGGAATTTTTCCGAAAGGAACCGTTTATTGATTCCGCAGAAATCCAGGACGGGGGACTGTACTGCGTAAAGCGCGGGCTTGGAAGGCTGACAAGGCGCGGGCAGAGCGACCTTGCGATAAAGGTCGCAGATACGCCGCTGATGCTCGGGGATGAGATTCAGACTGAATTTGAGCTTGGAAATATCGATATGATATGGCACCGGTACGGACTGGACTTTCAGCGTCTGAAAGAAGACAGGGAAGACAGCCATCTGCAGGAAAAACAGAACCGTTTTGCCATCAGTTATGTGTATCAGAAAGAGGACGGGGGGATTGATGCAATTACACTTGCTGTGGATTACCGGCTGTTTTGCTGCCTGATGATGGCAGATGACGGCTATCTGTTCCAGAGCAGTAGGTCACTGGAGGAATACCGGATTCATTCGTTTTACCAGAAAATACTTCAAAAAAAGAACCGGTCTTATGAAAGGATGCATGTGCATTTTAACGGCCGGGACAGGAACCGGTTTTGTGATTTTTCGTTAAGCGTGCAGCATATCAATCATTTTTTGAAGGGGCAGAGCACGGCTGTCAAGATTAGAAAAGAGGGCTGAGAATGGGTACAGGAGATAAAAGCAGCGATATGACTTCGTATATTGGGATTTCGGGACCAGATACGCCGAAATACTTGCTGGCCAATAATTTTCTGGCAGAGTTTTTTGCGTCTGATTTATCCGGAAGGGAAATCCCGTATGCTTACGAAGACTTCCGGGACGCGAAAATACTGCTATGCGAAGAAGATGACGAACAGAAGAAAAAGCAGCTGGAGCAATCCTTTGACTGTTTCCTGGGAAAATTTTCCGGGGACAGCCTGGTTTCCTTTCGGGAAAAAAAGCATTTTTATTTTCCGATAAAACCGCAGATGCTCTGCAGCACGAATTCCAATCTGCGCCACCTTCATTACTGCATGATTCCGGGTATTGAGGATGAAGGCACTTTTTTTGAACTGCAGGGCCTTTTGTACCAGTATCTGTATGACCGGGCAGACGGCGTGGGCTATCTGGTCAGCCTGCTGTTTGAAAAGTATTTTGAAACATGCATGGATAAGGACAGCTGCAAAAGGGATAAAAAGAGGAAATATGAATTTGACCTGCTCAGGGCCGGAAATTTCAGCCGTGTCCGGAAAAATTTTAAAGAGGATTTATATAAGATGCTGCAGCATCCATATTTTCGGAATCTGGATTTTTACAAGCGCTATGATTACCTGGCTGTTTTGCTGGATTTTTATGTCATACAGTTTATTATCAATAAAAAGGCAGCTGCGTTCAGCCGGGGCTATGTGCTGTGCCAGGGTTCGAGCCATTTATCCGGCTGTGATTCCTATCACCGTGCCTGCGTGCAGAATTATTCAAAAATCCGGGCCGTATTTCAGGCAGAAATGAAGGAATATTATCTGGAATGCCTGAGAAAAGAATTAAAGGACGGGGACAGCATTTTAATTAAAAATTCGGATAAGGGAATTTTTGTAGCTGCCGGAAGCAAAAGAGAAGAATTTATTGTGTTTGTCAGGCGGGTACTGAATTCTAATTTTAAGGAAAAAGCGGCGGCAACTCTTTACCCGGCAATCCGGAACGTATTTGCGCTTGATGGAACGAAGGAAAAAGAATATACGGTGGCAGAGTTTGTCATGTATTACATCGATGTGAGCAGTGCAAGAAAGGGCTCGACGCTGACAAAGATTTCTTCTGCACTGAATACAAGCGGAAAGGACATTGAATTTGTGTTTCCAAAAACCCGCTCGAAATTTAAATATTTTGCACTGTCACCGTCCCTTCTGGAGTTTCTGGTCAGGCTGTATCTTGCGCTGCAGGACAGCCCCTATGCATATCTGGATAATTTTCTGGATTTTTTGCAGGATAAATACGGAATCTGCATCCAGAAAAATGCAAGGATGGACAGCATGCTGAAAAGTCTGCATGTAAAGGTGCCTTATCAGGAATTCCGGCTAAATGAACAGGCGCTGATAGACAGCCTGGATGAAATCAGCTGCCTGGTGCGGCTGTCAGACAGCGGATATGTAGTTACGCTCCCCGAGGAGAAAGGAGAGTTTGCGCTCTTATGACAGAAAAAATAATCAGGTACCTGCAGGCATATATCAGTCTGCTGGTGAAGGGACAGGAAGAATATTTTATTGCGATTGCGGATATTGAAAAAAATACGGCAGAGGAATTTATCCGGCGAAAGACAGATTATGAAAAGGCATGGTTTGACCGCAGGGAGTATTCACAGGCCGTTGTGCTGCGCAACCGTACCGATATTTCAAAAATTGTGCTGTTTTCCGATGACAGTGTCAAGATGATTGATTCCTTAAAGGATTTCGTGGAATATCCTTCCATACCGGACGATAAAAATATATTCTGGCAGTGCATAGCGGTTGCCTTCGGGCAGGAGATGGATGCGGACTGCAAAAAGCTGCTGAATACCGTGATGGAGCTGCGGCAGACTGTGCTGGAGGATTTGTTCCGCTACCTGGATTCTGGCATGGAAAACGGCGCCTTTGTATTTGAAAAGCTGGTAAAAAATTTATATCAGCTGGAGCTGTGGGTTTTTGCGGACCGGGATATTGACCGGGCAAAAAACAAGCCCGCGTTAAAACGGCTGATACGCAATTCCGATGCGCTTTTGGCGGAAGAAAAGCTAATGAAGGGGATTGCAGAAAAGAAGGTGTCGTTTTCTGCGGCAAGGCGCAGGCATATTTTGAAGTGGCTTTCCAAGAATGATTTGAAAAGCGTGTTTCAAAATGTCCGTTATGATGAAAAAATTGAAGCCCTGTTTCAGGGAAGCGGGCGCAGGAGAAGGAACCCGGTGCAGGAGAAGCAGGAAGAACAGTCTTATGAAAATTCCTATGAGTACGCCATGCAGGAAATGCCGGAAGAATCCATGCAGAAGGTGGAAGAAGCGCTTTTAAAGCCTGAGAATGAGATTTTAAAAGACAGCATGCAGAAATTTTCTTATCCGGATGAGGCAGAAATCGAAGCTGAATTTCGTGAAATCAGGGAACAAATGGAGCTGTTAAGCCTGACAGAAGAAAAAAAGGCGTTTTTACGGCTGCGGCTGGAAGAACTGCAGAAGCTGTTTGGGAAGGCGGCAAAAGAAGGGAGCACTTATACGCCTGCCTGCCTATGGCATTATGCACAGAGCCAGAAAGCATTTGTACGCAGTTATTTTGCGCTGATGGGAAGGTGCGTGGCAGATACCGGAATCGCCCGAATGTGTCTGGGCGTGCATTTTTTAAGCCGCTTGCAAGGAATTTTCTGCGCGGAAAAAGACGGTGTGATTTCCATGCCGTTTTATCATCCCCTGGCAGGGCTTTATCTGATTTCCCTGCAGAAAAAATATGAGGAGTATAAAAGCCTTTCCGCTTTCAAGACGGGGGAATTCTGGGAACAGGCAGTCCGGGCCCTGATTGAAAAAGAAGCCCTGCATTTTCCGGTTCGGCATATGCTGTACGATGAAGAACTGTACCAGCTGGATGATGGCAGCTTAAAGGAACGGGGACAGCGGATTTTATTTGAAAAAGCAAAAGAGCATACGGCAGGCTCCCTGGTAAATATCCGTCTTTTGAATGAAGACTTGCTGGACTATATGGAGCGGCAGAAATATCTGTCCGAAATTCAGGTGACCGTTATCGATATCAGGGATGTCAGTGGAATCATGTCCATGGCAAAAAGGCTGAAACGGTTTGCAGAGCTGCAGCGAAGCATGGTGCACAGGGTTATCCTGAATATTATCAGCAGTCAGGAAGAAAAGCTGAAAAAGGAGCTGCAGGAAAACATGGATATGGCGCTGGAAAATCCACAGATTTTATTCCGCTTTACAAAAGAACGGTATACAGACGGGGAAGAATATCAGGTGCAGCGCATCATTAAGGATTCGGACTTGCTGTTTTTAGCAGACAGCAGCATCACATACCAAAAGCCGAGGCTGCGGGAATACAACAGGCAGCCGAACCGTCTTCTGCTGCGGTTTGAACAGTTCGATGCCGTGCAGCTGACGGAAGAAGAACAGGGCAGCATGCTCGAGGTGCTCTGGGACAGCGTGCATTTTATGGAGCTGAACCATGATGCAAAGCTGGCATACTGGGAAACACAGGAATTAAACCAGTCCCTGTTAAACCTGATACGCAGGGAAGTCAAAGAAGACCCGCACCGCACGGTGGTGCTTGTATCTTCGAATCCGCAGCTGATGCAGCATTTTTATCATCTGCCGGAATTTCAGGTACGCCACAGCATCCTTTCCGGCCAGGAAATGCTGCTTGTCAGCTTTCATGAGGGCAGCCGTCGCAAATTACTGAAAGAGGACGGGGAAGCATCGGTAACGGTGCCCTTAAAGCCGTTTTTGGAAGGAGTAACAGGAACGGATGATATGGGCTGTGTATTGTGTGACCGGGGAGAATCACCGGAAACCCCTTATTTTACAGTCAGCTTTCAGGAAAAGGAATTCTGCTTTGCATGCCGGGTTTTTATCCAGGACAGGGAAGAAGCCGATGAGAGCCGCAGGAAGCATTATGAGGGGCTTATGGCAGACCTGCAGCTTCTGTTAAACCAAAGCAGGACGTTTCAGAAAAAATTTATACTGATGCTGTATGAGGAAGCGGACAATATACCGACGGCACTGATGCTGGATTTTCTGCAGAGAACACAAATACGGGAAATCCGCTGCCAGTATGAGGAAATCCAGGAAAAGCCAAAGCGGCAGAACCCGGCCGATGCAGCCAGCGTCATACAGTTTCAAAGGATGCTTGCTTTTATCCGGGGCAGGAACGGAATTGATGAATATGCCGTGTGCACGTTTGCAGAGCTTTATCAAAAAGAGATGCCCGGACAGTGTATGCGTGCAGATAAGCAGCTGAATCTGTTAGATGAGCGTACACGCAAAAAGATGCAGGCACTCTGTGCAAAATTGGAGGAGAAAAATGGGTAAAAGTACAAAAAACAAAATTATTATGGTAAATTCGTTTAAAGGGGGAACCGGGAAAACTTCGGTTGCGCTGTCAAACTGTGTACATTACTGCACGCAGTGCGGGGAATACCAGAATATTTATTTTATTGATATTGACAGGCTTGGCACGAGCATGTCTTACGCATTGTTCCCGGATGATGCGCAGCTGCGTTATTTTGATGAATATTCCATGCAGTATTATGACAGGGTATGCAATAAAGTGCTGGCAGACGAAGAAAGGGGAACGGTGCTGCATGCGGTTCTGCTAAATCCGGTGGCCAGCCGCAGGCAGGATTATGACAGCCGCGGACGGCTGTGGCAGCATCCGGATATCAGCAGCTCGATTTTTTCCAGCGACCTGCTTTCTTTTATGAATAAATGCATGTCCCTGGAAACAAACAGCCTGTTTGTCGTAGACTGCTCGCCGGGGCTTGGGGATATGGAGCGGTATCTGATGGATGCCTTTTACGGCATGCGCCAGTCCGGGTCGGTATCGGAAATCGAGGAGCTGTTTGTCACGACATTTGATGCTTCCCAGATACGCAAAACAGTGGAATGCTTAAATGATGCGGATGATTTCTTGCATAAGGGGGAGCGGGATGCCAGCATTGTATTAAACGATATTCACAACTGGCAGGCCATTTCCAGGGATTATGATGACCATGTATTTGACTGGAGAAAATGCGCAGAAGATATGTTAAAGAATCTGAAAGACAAAAACAGCGTCAAAGTACGCTATAAAAAATTTGAGCCAGAGCAGGTAAATGCCTGTATGATTGGGTACCAGAAAAAGCTTATCGACAATATTTATGCTTTTGTGCTGCCGCTGGAATATCGGGAAGAATTTTATGTATCATCTGCAGAATAAATCAGATGGAAAGGAAGCAGGATGGAAAGAAGTTTAGATGATGAAAAAATGTATGCGTTTTTTCAGGAAAGGGCAGGGAGAATTTTTGCCGAGCTTGCCGGGCCGTGCGGCAGGAAGCAGGAATTCCCTGCGTGTCAGATGACAAAGGAAGGAATTTCAGGCATTTATAAAAGCCTTCAGGTTTTTTACGATAAAGAAGAAGCAGCAGAGGAAGCCTGCCTGATTGAAAATGTATATGAGCTGCTTACCAGGCATGTATAGATTAAAGGCATGGAGCATCTGCTTGTCAATAATTATGCTGCAATTGAAAACGGCATTTTCCTGGAGCATTCTTCCCAGGGAAATCCAAAGAGAATACGGGAACACTATAAGCATCAGTTCCGTAATGCTTATCTGGGACTGCTGCTGTTAAATGATTTTCATCTGGATGACTGCATCGCGGACTGTATTTTGGATAAAAAGAATGAATATGCTTATTTTATGCTGGAAGCCATATCCGCGCAGGACAAGGCAGAGGAATCCGTGTCTGCAGAAGAAAGAAGAAAGCATCTGAAAGAAATTATTTATAAGAGTTTCCTGGTCGGGGCGCTGTTTCATGATATCGGATATCCGCTGGAATATTATTTCCGCACGGCAGATGAAATCCATCAGTTTGCACCGTTTTTTAAGATTGTAAATCCTGCTGTCAAGACAGAGTTTGCAGAAATCAAGGCACTGCTGAATGACAGCTGGCTGTTTATGACTGTGGCGCATTCCGAAATCAGGAAGAAATATGAGAAAAATGACCATGGCTGCCTGTCTGCCATCAGCTTTCTGATGAATTTTTATTTTTCGGGCAGCATATACAGCATGGATACCAGAAAGCAGTGTATTGTTGAAATGGCGGCAGTTGCCATTTATAAGCATACAAACCGTTATCATAATAATAACCGCATGCTTTTTGCACAGGACCCGCTTTCCTTTTTCCTGAAAATGTGCGACGACTTGCAGGAGTGGCAGCGTTTTCTTGTGTGCATTGAAAATACGCATAATTACTTGCAGTGTGCTGCGTGCGGGAAAATTGTAAGGCCTGCGGAAAACGGGATTTATGCATGCAGCTGCGGCAGGCAGTTTCAGAAAATTACACAGATGGAAAATCGGAAGGTCAACTATATTGACATATGCAGCGGCATCCGGCTGCAGGGGGGGATGAACACAGGCTAGACATCTGTCTGGAATATGACTGTTACCGCCTGCTGGAGCTGCTGCTGAGTGATTATGAAGCGGTCATTTACCGCGACAGGGGATTAAAGGATGTAGAAAATATGCTGCAGCATCAGAATTACCTGCCTGACATGCAGCTGCATTATTTTCTTTCCAATAATCCGGCTGCAATTATCCGTAAAATGACGGAGCAGTATGGAAAGGACACCGATGAAATCGGGAGCTGGCTTTCCGGCATTCATAACACAGAAAGCATGGCGGAATTTTTAGATACCTGCAAGGAGAAGGATGAAATGCAGGAATTTGGAAAGCAGATAGAGCGCAATACCACAAAATACGCCGGGGCAGCAAGAGAGTTTACGGAGCATTATCTGGGAGAAATATATTCGTACTGGAAATTCTTGCAGGCAGGGCATCCTGCGGCGGATGCGGAGGTGTGAGGGAAGGGAATTTTTTCTGCCCTGCATACAGATTGGGGGAATGGGAATGCTTTGCAAGGCTTTCATAGACTCTTTTTCATGTGGCAGGAGTATTTACCCTCACAGGCCGATTTTGAGGAGCAAATGGTTACACAAACCGGAACAAAACACAGTATACCAGATTTTTAGGTAATTGCGAAACAGGTCTGGATATGAGCCTGAATAGTGCTGAAATTTGAAATTTTAGAATATCTGGGATTGAAAAGTACGGAGAAACATGGCGGATAATGATATACATTGGAAATAGATGAGGTAAGGCTGGTGAAGTCCGGCATTGCCATAAGGATAAGGGAGCGGATAATCTGAATCTGGTTTTTGGAGTCTTGTGCGTTGTGAAGAATCAAGATGTACTTTTGTCTCATGCAGGAAATTCAGATACTCCTGATGGGACTGCCAGTGGACCAGCATATGTGTGACCTCCTTTGGGTTGGTGGAAAGAGGAGGGTTCTCCTTGATCAGAGAGCCGCGTTCATTGATTATGCATTTCAATCGAAGAACGCGGCCGCACAAACTGGCAGGTTTGTCAATAGGTATTTGAAAATTTCCTGATGAAAATCAAGCAGTTGGCGGTTTTTTGCACAGAATCCCTTGACAGGGCACTTAAGGTATGTTATTATTCATGTGGTTAGTAAGAACTAACCTTTCGTTCTAAGAGAACCGTCTCTATAGGCAGGGATGATAGTAAAATGCTGAAAAGCATTTTTCTTTAACACTAATAGTTAGCAATAGCTAACTAGGGAAGGGGCATATGAATGAGTGTTGTAATCATAGGCGGGCATGAGAGGATGGAAAACCGGTACAAAGAAATCTGCAAAAAATACAGACATAAGACAAAAGTGTTTACGAAAATGCGGTCAGATTTAAGCCGCCAGATTGGTACACCGGACTTGGTGATTCTGTTTACGGCAACGGCATCCCATAAGATGGTGCGCTGCGCAATTACAGAATCAGAACGCAGCAATGCGGTTGTGGAGCGTTCACATAGCAGCAGCGCAAGTGCGCTCATACATATACTGGAGGCTTATGCATAATTTTTTGAACAGGGAAAAGAAAAGTATTTCAGAAGAAGCGATTGTGCTTCATTGGTTTGGTTCCCTTGCGAGTTACAGGGCAGAGGGCGCTCATTTATATGTACCGCCCTTGAAGGCTGAAAAGAGATCTGAGTGACAGGACTGCAGAGAGGATTTTGTCAGAACGGGATTATCCTGTTAAGCAGACGGAGAAATGTATGGTTGAACAGGCGCGCCGTTTGAATGGCGGGGAGGCATTCCCGCATGAAATAGGGCTATTCCCTGGCTGCCCGCCAGAAGATGTGGATGCTTTTATAAACTATGGTGTGGCGGGAGAAAAATGCATTGGGATGTGGAAAGTATATGGGGATGCAGAAACAGCAAAGTGCAGATTTGCACAATACAAAAAATGCACCCGTCTATATTGTGAGGCATTCCAAAAATATCATTCGTTTGACAGGCTTATAGCGGGCTTATCATAAAAACAAATTAAAACAAGAGAGACCATGTGCATGTAGCGGGAGGCCTTGAAAAAACAGGCAGAGCGAAAGAAAGGATGGGATTATTTATGGGTTTGAACCTATGTTTTCTAGAAGTGTCCCCCAATTTGTGGACACATTAAATGTGCACCTTGTATTCAAACGGCTTAAGCCACTTGTTTGCCCGACTGCCTATTTTGTAAGAATTGTCAATCCTGCAAAGTAAACGAAGCGGGGCTTGCTAATTTTTGCAAAATAGGCAATCGAGCATTTTTAGGGGTACAGTTCATCATCTGAAGGGCGAAGATGTCAGAGAAGAAATGGCTGTATAATACTTATAGATTGTATGTCAAAAAATACAATTTAAGTGCCCAATTTTTGCTGGCCGGTGCAGATGCAGACATTCAGCAGTTCCCAAAGGGGAGCGGATGTCTGCTTTTTTGAAAAGAGCCTTACTGAACGTCCATTAAGCCCCCAGCAGAGCTGGGGAGAATAGAGTGAGCAGTAGC
>OFGR01001710.1_pt1 | contig 16475 bp, 25 predicted proteins | sample 1521811 | NCBI WGS metagenome assembly OFGR01 (sample SAMEA3504098, study PRJEB24116) | mouse gut metagenome | biome: mouse gut; feature: mouse-associated habitat; material: faeces | place: Denmark | collected 2011
TAATCTATATATTAAATAGATATAATAGAAGGGTTTTAGAAACCCACTAAATTCAATACTTTTCGTTCAAGGTGGTGTCATGCCGTGTCGCCCATAGGCGACATGACATGTCGCTACCTTGAACCGCCGACTGAATCCCATACCACTAGTAATATCCAACTTCTTATACCATTATATTCTATTCTTCTAGTATAACAAAATAAAGAGGGAGCAGCAGCCCCCTCAACTTTTAGTTTTCTTCATCTTCATCTTTTTCAGTTTCAGGAATCATATTTGTTTTAATATAATTCATCAAGTTTTCAGGTGTAACACCAAATTGCTTGTAGTTATAAGCTATAGTATTTACACAATCATTATAGCAAAGTTCATCAGCTTTTAGTGGAAGTCCAGATTCACCTTTTAAGATACGTCCTGTCTCTTCATCCGAGTAATCTGCATTTGGATTGCAATACTGCTCATTAAAGAGAGTGTTTACTTTGTCTTTTAAATCCTCAAACATATGTTCAATCGCAAGGGAATTATTTGTATCATGGTACTGTTTAAGTGTTAGCTTTCCTTGTTCAACTCCACTAGGGGTAATCCTGAATCCGTGAAGTTCAACTTGGTACAATTGCCTTTAACCCATATTTTATAGGAATTTCTTGGATTTAAACACGAAAATTTATTCACCCATTGGGTGATAAAAATTTAGTGTTTCAAAAAGCCGGAATAAGGCATAAATACTGGCTTTCTAAACTTAATTATGAATTGAACTTTACGGATTCAGGGTAATATCAATCATTTCGATTGAACCACCTATAGATTGTGGCTCAAATTCCATTTGTTCAGGAATGCCTATAATACCGCAGGACTTTTTAATAAAATCTGTTACTGTAAGGTTATGGAAGTTTGAAAGGTTCTGTAGAGTGTAATACTGTCCATCAGTTAAACGGATACCAACTCTATGTGTAAAGTTTGTTTTTTGTTTCATTTATTTATCTCCTTAAATTTCTTTTAATCTTTTTATAGTTTTTTGTTTGATGAGATTTCCTTCTCTCATCTTCTAAATATATGTTACTCTTTATAGGTGTACAAAGTCAAATTTTTAAAGGGTAAATATTTTACAAAATTTTTAATTAAAAACAGCCGTTTTATTGTATATATTATACAAAAATCAATGAGATTGCATTTTCAGAATCGAAAATAGAGAATTGTCCAGTATCAGAAATTTCACGATAACCACAGCGATTTCATGGTTTTAGAACACTATATCTTGTGGTTTTAATAAGATTCAAAACACTATATATAGTATGCTAAAAAAGAAGAGTTTCAGGCTCTTCTTTTCCAGACTTATTCTTTGTTTGTCGGTTCATCAATAAATCTCATAATGTCATTTGGTGTACAGCCGATAATTTTGCATAGCTTTTCGACTGTAGATGTAGAAATGTGGCAATGTCGCTTCATGTTGTAAATCGTTTTCCCAGCGATTCCGTTCTGAATTAGATGGTACTGGCTAATATTACGCTCTTCCATTAATTTCCAGAGCGGCGAATAATCAATCATCCTGAATCACTCTCCTTTTGTTTATATTATCTCTTAACGTGACGAAATTTTGCAGAACGTAAATTATCGTTGCGATTATTTATATTGCGTAATTTATCGCCATATGGTATAGTGGGATGTATCAAAAGTAAAGGAGATACCACCATGACAGAATATGATTTAGAAGAATTTGTAAATCCGTGTGTTGTCGAAAAATTAGCGACAGTTTATGAAAAAGACGGAACATATGTAAAATTGTTAAAAGAAGCGGATTTAATTTACGATAAGTTGTCTGAAGAATTAACAGATGAACAAGCCGAACTACTAGAGCAGTACTTCGAAGCCACCGTTGCGACAACAGCCCGAAGAGATACATTGACGTATGTTCAAGGAATGAAGCACATGTATAATCTGTCAGTGGCTCTGAAAGAAAAGGGATAGCAGTCAAGAGGGATTAACAAGAAGTGCATTTGTCAATCCCTCTGATACCAGTATGATTTGTGTCGGTTTCCGTTCCGTAAAGGGGCTTTTGCGGCATAAAAAGGACGGGCGAAAAATGCATTCGCCCAATTTATTCCACATTCCCCTTTACCTCACTACTTTGTTACCAAAATATTTTACATAAAGGAGATATTAACCATGAAAAAGAAACTTGTAACCATCACACTTTACTTGCTTTTTGGTGTATCTGTTGTTACTGGATGTGGTAAATCAGATGAACAGAAAGCACAGGATGAAATCATGTCTCACATGGATTCAGACGAGAAATCAAACATTGAAGCAGACCAAAAAGCCATAGCCGATTATGAAGCATCTAAACAGGCAGAAGCCGAAGCTATCGCAAATGAAGAGTATATCAACTATGCTGATGTGCTCGAAGAGAAATCCGTTAATGAAATTTCTTTCCTTTGTGGTGAAATTCCACCATATGAACTTAATATTTTAGTGCCATCAGACGAATATTCCTATGATGGTCACAAACCAGAGTCTGGTCAATATTCATTTGGTCAGAATCAAAAAGATTTAGGCATCATTGTTGATTATTGCGATATGAATACAAATGGGCTTGAACTAATTGGAAGTTATAACAACTATAATATTTACAAGAATCAATTAAGTGACAAAGTTATTTCGATTGTAATTGATGATGACACAAGTCGATTAATTAGTATTGGTTTTTCAGTTTTTAGCGATGATTATTTAGATGTTCTGGACGAGATATATGAAAAGAATCTTGATTATATCGTGGAGCAACTTGTAGCCCTTTAATAATTTGACTTCAAGAATTGAATTTGATAACATATATATGCAAGGAAATTTATTGATATTTTTCTATTTTGTCATTTAAAAAAGTTGTATGAAAGAATCGGGCAGCTAGTCTGTCACGGTTCTTTTTTTGTTATTTGACATTAAAATTTTATTTTGATATTATATAGGTGCAAACAAATAAACATTTGATTTTTCTTTTATTTATAAACCATTAAGCACTTTGTAGTTAATCTACGTGGTGCTTTTTTACTGTCCATTTTTTGGTTTTAGGTATCTCTAGTGGTACAATATAAGTATAAAAGAAATTCACAAAAAATAAGGAGATAAAACAATGAAAAATAAAAGAAAAGAAATAAATTGGTTCTGGAAAAACTGGACAGAATCAGAAAAGAAAATTTACAAACAATGTACTGTAGTTACAGTAATGTGTATTTTGTTTATGTTATTGTTTACAATCATTTTCGGGAATGAATTTCATGCCACCGACACACCACCAAGTTACAGCGATAATGCAATCCGAGCAGACGAGGGCGAAAAGCCGCTTCTCTGGCACGAAGAAGTAAGGTGGGATGATGAAAAAGGAGAATGGTACACTGTTTATGTACCACCTTTTAGCGGCGAGTTCCAGTATAGTATTGATGTAGATGGAGCAGGATATATTTTTAGACGAGTGTTCAACATAATATATACTGCAATATTGCCATTCACGTCCATATTAGCCGCCACACTGGCAAGTTACAAAATTTGTCTGATAATGACATCTAAAAACCCTAGAAAGATAGAAGAATCTTATACACACATACGAGTTATCGGCAAAACATGGCTCTGTATTATGCTAGGAAGTGTATTCATAACGCTAGCCGTTCAAGGGTTTAATGCGCTAATCAATAATCCAGCGGCACAACCAATTTTGCATCCATAATCACCAGACAGAGGGCTTTATTCCCTCAGTTTTTTGGTTTTCAATATCTCTAGTGGTACAATATAAGTGTAAATAAAAACAGGTCAAAATGACCGATTAAATAGGAGATAAATATTATGAAAAATAAAAAGAAAATTGGAATTGCTGCATTGACAAGTATTTTGTCAGTAGTAATTATAGGTGGTACACTTGTACCCGTTTATGCTTCACATCAAGAATTTCGTGCTTGTGAATATTGTCAACAAGTTTTCTCTAAAGAAAACATTGAAACACACAAAAATGATTGTTTAAATAATTCAGAAAATATTTATGGACAATGTACATATTGTGGAGCAAAAATAGAAACTAAAATGGATGTTTATTATTATGGAAATCTTGCTTATCATGAAAGAACATGCAAAGAAAATCCAAATAGAATTAAAGGAACAGCAGATGACCACTCAAAAGAAGATATTGTAATTGATTTTTGGATTCCTGTTGATTGTGAAAAATGTGGTGCAGAACTTAATACAAGAGAAGAATTTGAAAGCCACGTTTGTCCAGAGAAGCCTACAGAGCCAGAAGAGACTGAAAAACCTGTAGAACCTACAGAACCAATAATTATAACTACAAAAGAGCATGATAATAATGCAAAAGAAACTGTTATGCTTGTGTTTAGACTTCCAGATAATTCTAAGGATGATACAGAAATAACAACTCCAACAGTTGATATTGTAGCCCTTGAAGCCGAGGTAATCGAAGCCGAGAGAATCGCAGAAGAAGCAAGAGCCGAAGCCGACAGACTAACAGTTATTGCAAACGAGAAAAGAGCAGCTTTAGAAGCAGCTAGACAGTAATAAAGAGAGGTCAATGACCTCTCTCTTTTATTGCTATTCTTTCCAGACAATATCAACTTTCCCATCTTTATGTAAGTATATCTTATCAACAAGTGCCCTCAATACTGTCTGTTTATACTCTGTTCTTAATCCTCTGTAATTTAATGTTTCGCCCTGTATATCATAGATGGACTTTAATTTCAATCTGATTTCAACTACATCATGCGTGTTGATATTCAGCTTCAATTTTAACTGTAGTTCATCAATTTGTGATTGTATATCATCAATTTCTTTTGCCAGTACATCCACTGATTTAGTAGAAAATTTAGATATTTCAATCAATCTTTCCATCTGTCCTTGTAATTCTTCAATTTCATGTCTGATTACAACTTTCTTTCTACCCTGTTCCTTTGCGAATTTATCAAAGTTATCAATTCTTTCTTGTACTGCCTGTGCTACATTCTCTTGTATCGTCTCTAACTGTAATCCTTTAAAAGAAACATTACATATCTTCTTTTGTGACCTTCCTGTACAAGTAAGAGTAGGCTTTGTCTGCATCTTAACCGCCATTTTGCAATCAGCGCATTTGAGAAGTCCAGCAAGTTCTTGTAAGTTTGTGTTAGGCGAGTTATCGCTTGCAATAGCGGAATTTTCGGACATTCTATCTTGTACAAGTAAAAATGTTTCAGCATCAATAATAGGTTTAACATTTGTAAGATAGATTTTCATATCGTCTTTTTCATCTGCATTGATTGTCCTGTTATTCTTTCCTACAATCGCTGCACTTGTCTCACCATTCCATTCTTCTTTATCATTAACAAACTGAATATGAAATCTCTCATAGTATTTGTGTAATAGTTCGTTTGCTGGTGCATATACAGGATTTTTCAAAATTCTTGTTAGTGTAGTTCGTGAAAACCCTCTATCTGATTGATGTCCTGTTATTCCTCTCTCATTCAATTTGTCCTGTAATTTTCCTAAGCTAATATTTGATTCTGTAGAATACAGTTTAAAAATCAGCTTTACAACTTCTGCTTCATCCTCTTTTTGAATCAATGTGGTTTTACCATCAATCTTTCCATTTTGGAATCCGAATGGTGCTTTACCGCTTGCCCAGCGTCTATCCTTTACCCTGTAATCATAATTGTCTTTAATACGAGCCGATATGTTCTCACGCTCCATTTGAGCAAATACAGCCAAAATTCCCATCATGGCTCTACCCATTGTTGTGGAAGTGTCAAAGCCTTGTGTAACACTAACAAAAGAGCAATTATGTTCTTCTAATATCTTTTGTAAATGATAGAAGTCCGATATGTTTCTAGCGAACCTATCCAGCTTGTAAACAACAACACGACTGATTAAATCGCTTTCAATATCCTTTATTAGCTTATTAAGTTCGTCTCTGCCTACAATGCTTTTGCCCGATTTACCTCTGTCTGTATAAACTCTTACATCCTCATTTGCACTAACAGTCCGCTTGCAATCATCAATTTGACTTTCAATCGAAACACTGTCTTTCTTGTCCACGCTCTGCCGAGCATAAATCGCAACTACCCTTTTTTCCTTCATAAAAAAGCACCCCCTAACTATTATTTAAGTCAAAGAGTACGTTATCATGATATATGGTTTTTGTACATAAGTATCTTTGACTTATGCACTAAGTTTATCCTGAAAAGGATGTATACTCTCGTATCTGGCATGGAATTCAGCCAATACAGAAATCTTTTTATCCTGATTGTTATACCAGTCCATAAGCAAATACATTTCTTGGGCAACATTCTCCGGTCTGACAGTCTGATACATGCCAATCATATTAGGACGCTGCTTATAATCACCAATGGCATATCCATTAGCGCGATCCTCAAACACCCCAGACTTCAGCTCATAATGAAATTGCTTAATCAGATCCTGTGATAATGGTTCATCCAATGTATCCAACATCTTATTAAACATCAGAAAATGGCCATTCATCTCCTCAACATCTTTAGCTCTATAGTAATCGTCTGACTTAGGCAGAGTCCCATTATCAAACAAAGAAGCTGTCTGTTCCTCAGTAAGCGTACTTCCCTCAATCTTGTTTGAGTTATAGGCAAGTAAGCGCTGCGTATACGCATACACACCAGTTCTATCGAACTTGTCTCTTTCTATTTTGAATCTATCCAGAAGAAAATCTAAAAACTCTTTATTTGTGGGATTATTCATGTCTATACCTCGTGGATATCATTAATCATACATGCTCCTCAATCATTTTCTTAACTCTTTCAATTTCATCAAAACCGTACTGTTTCTTGTACTGACATTATATGCTGCTATTATGCACAAGTCAATTAAATTATACCTGTTACTGTCTATTCTTCCTTCCAAGGAGTACCTATTACAAAGCTCTGGTTTGTATACCTGTTTTGTTACCGTGCTTGTCTTTCATGAGCTTGAAAAGCCTGTCATATTCAGCATTGACTTTCTGCATGTCTGCCACATTTCCGCCATTATCAGGGTGGTGCTTCTTGAGCAGATCCTTGTACTGTTTCCGTAATTCCTGTAAATTGTTTACATTGCTGAAATATTTCGCCATACCTGAATCTCTCCATAATCAAAAAGGCGCAGGCCCTCAACAACTTAATAGGCTCTGCACCCTTTGCATGGCTACCATTATTCAGCTGTAATTTTATTAGGCTGTTCTTTTCTCCAGTTCTTCAATTCTGCTTTCAAGCTGATCTATTTTCTTTATCAGAAGACCGATTGATTCACGTTCCAGTTTGCAGGCGTTTACTTCATGTTGCAATGAATCCAACTGGGCTTCAACTTTATCAAATCTCTTGTTTACACGTTCGTCTACATGCGCAATTTCCTCTAAGATGGCATTTAGCATCATTTTTATTTCATTATCCATATAACTGTACCTCCCTGTGAAAAGAGTATACCATGTTTGGGGTGCAAAGTCTATTAAATTGTCAAGGGGCTGTTGTGATTGGTTACGGGAATGTTGTACATAAAAAGATGTACCTTGTAAACGGTGAAATACACAAAAATATGTACTATCTTTTGCCAAAGTACATGATAACATATACATTATCTTGAAAAAATACAGTTAATATGATAAGATTAAACAGAATAGAGTTCAGAAAGGAGATTGCCAATGTTTTCAAATACTATAAAAGAAATTATAGAAGATTATAAAAGAAATGGAAAAGTCCTTACTCAAAATGATCTTGCCAAGGTGTTAGGAATGACAAAGCAAAGCTTCTCAAATAAAATGCAAAGAGATACTTTTACAGCAGAAGATATTGTGAAAATTGCGGAGTATTTAAATATGAAAGCTGTTTTGAAAGGGGATCACGAATACACAATAAAGTAAAACACAATACTTTAATTTATACAAAGAAATTTAGAAAGCGGAATACGTTTCTGCTTTCTTTTTTTATATTAAAAAAACACATAAAAATATGTACAATATAACCCGAGAGAGGTACATGTTTTTGTGTATTATGCCAATAGATAAAGTACACATATTTGTGTATAATGGACTCATCAGTTAAGCAAGCACCACCTACTTACTGACACACTCCCTCACATCTCTTGGGGAGTAGCATTACAGGCACCTTGAAAATTGAATAAGGGCTTTACACTTTGGGCATTGATTGATATAATGAAAGTACCAAATACGAACTTGTAACTGTATACGTACACGGCGCTTATAGAAAGTAGGTGATTAAATGCCAAATGGTCTTGAAATTGCAAAAGCTGCCATTGATGATTTTAAGAAAATACAGAGATATATGGCAATTGCAAAAAAAGAGAATGCAGTGGAAACTTATGCAGAGCTAAAAGAAGAATATATTTCCTTAAAAGCAATTCTGAATGTGGCAGGCGTGAATCTGGCAGAGCTTGACAAAATTAAAGAGTAACAAATAACTACAACCAAATAGCAATCATTAACAAAGGTGTGAAGTCCTTATTCAGTATTTAAGGGCCTTGCACCTTTTTAATTTGCAGATGTAAAAATAACACGTATACACTAAACAAAACAAAGTACATACAAGGATGTAAATATAATGATAGTTGAATTATTGAAACCATATAAAGGATTTAAAATTGAAAAATCGTATGAAAAAAGCAGATGGAACAATCAAGAAAGATACCATAATATATACAGCTTATGGAGATGATGAGGACAACGCTTTATTTGATGCGGCAACAACATTATTAGAGTTGAAAAAGAAAAAATCCAAAAATCCTCTCATAACCCTTGATTTTCTGCTCTCACCGTATTATAATGGCATTCGTAAATAAAAGAAAATTCTTCGGGGCAGGGTGAGATTCCCTACTGGCGGTACAGTCCGCGACCCGCGACAGTTTTCTGCGGCTGATTTGCAGTGCAGGGTGACTGGAGCGGCTGACTCGGTGAAAGTCCGGGACCAACAGTATAGTCTGGATGAGAGAAGAAAAAGCAGCCATGGGCTTATGCGGCGGGAGCGGTGTTTTGAAAGTTTTCGGCGTGGCGGAGCATGGTTGGCTGTGCATGTGGAAAGTGCACCCCGGAGCCTTGCGGTTCCGGGGTATTTTTATGCGCAGGCCCGTGGGGTGGAAGTTTACCGTTAAAGCGGCGGGTAGGGGAAGAAAAATCTTCTCTACTCGATTGCCCGCAGATGGATCTGCCCAAGGCGTCTGCCAATGGGCATGGGCGGCGTTTCCGGCAGGCGGCACAGAGAAGAATTTTCCGACAAATCTACAGGCCTGCAGGCGCCAGTGAGGGCATATGCCTCAGAGCCGGAAAACGGAGGAAAAGAAAAATGAATGAACTGTTCCAAAATGTAGCGGAAAATGCGCTTTATGTGCTGAGTTTCCTGCTGATTATCGCGGCGCTTTTTGTGTTTGCGCTTTTTCTGGAGAAGGCGGCCAGGAAAAAGAACAATATCGAAGGCCCGGTTTTTACCACCAGAAAAATTGCCATGATCGGCATGTTCTCCGCCATTGCCATGGTCCTGCACCTGTTTGACTTTCCGCTTCCCTTTGCACCGGGATTTTACAAGCTGGACTTCAGTGAACTGCCCATTCTGGTGGGAGCCTTTGCCTTTGGCCCTGCGGCGGGAGTTATGATGGAGTTTGTGAAGATTGTGCTGAAACTTTTCGTCAAGGGCACCAGCACTGCCTTTGTGGGAGACCTGGCAAACTTTGTCATAGGATGCAGCATGATCCTGCCTGCGTCGGCAATCTATGCCTTTCATAAAAGCAAAAAGATGGCCGTGACAGCCTGTGTTGTGGGCACGCTGATTCTGACAGTCTTTGGCACCGCTTTTAACGCAGTATATCTTCTTCCTGCATTTTCCAAGCTCTACAGCCTGCCCCTGGAGAGTCTTCTGGAAATGGGGAGCAAGGTAAATCCTCTGGTGAAGGATGGCAGTATTATCAGCTTTGTGGCCGCCTGCGTGGCGCCTCTGAACCTGATTAAAGGCGCTACGGTATCTATTGTCACCTTGCTTGTCTACAAACCTTTAAGCCCCTTAATCAAAGCAGGGCATGACCTTGACAAAGGCAGGAAGTAGTTTTCTTTTTTCTTGCTTTTTTCAGCCGGATAGAGTAAAATTGCATACAGCGACGATAAATGCAGGGGACCGGCGGGGCGTATTGCCAGCCGTCCCCTTTCCGGCAGATAGAGGAAAGATCATGTTAAACATAACGGTGAAGATTGAGGCGGGAGATTTATATGATTACATGCTGAGGCACTCCTTCAACAGCCCAGCTGGCATTGTGGGGAGCACTTTTGGCGCGGTATTGATCCTCTTTGCCCTGGCTACCAGACAGTGGATGTTCCTTGTGCTGGGCCTGGTGATGCTGCTTTACCTGCCCTGGACGCTGTTTTTGAAAAGCAGGAGGCAGGTCCTGTCCAACCCGGCGTTTCAGGAACCTCTCCAGTATACCCTTGACGAGGAAGGGCTGACTGTCTCCCAGGGGGAGGAGCAGGCCCAGATGGCCTGGGAGGACATGCACAAGGCAGTTTCCACATCCAGAAGTATCATTCTGTACACTTCCCGGGTCAATGCCACCCTGTTTCCCAGGCGGCAGCTGGGGGATCAGAAGGAGGCTCTGGTGGAGATGATTTCCACGCACATGCCCCCTGGAAAAGTGAAAATCAAGTAAAACAGGGTACAAGGGCAGGTACAAGGACAGGAGGGACCACAAGCATGAAAGAGGACATATGCCTGCAACAGGGAGGGAGCATACAGAGGGCGGCGCTTCCTGTCCAGGGTACGGATATGGAGCACATCCGCCTGGCATTGAAGGCGGAGAGCAGGGTGGTTCTGGAGGCGTTTGGCCCGGAGGAGACCTTTGCCCTTGGAAAAATGCTGGGCGGGGCCGCCGCCCCGGGACAGGTTGTGACTCTCACAGGGGACCTGGGAGCGGGCAAGACCGTTTTTGCCCAGGGATTTGCCCACGGGCTGGGGATCCAGGGACCGGTGAACAGTCCCACGTTTACCATTCTGCAGGTGTACCGGGAGGGCCGTCTGCCCTTGTATCATTTTGATGTCTACCGTATCGGGGATGTGGAAGAGATGGAAGAGACAGGGTTTGAGGACTGCATCTACGGGGAGGGCGTCTGCCTGATTGAGTGGGCGGATCTGATCGGCGAGATCCTGCCCCGGGAGAGACTGCAGGTTATTCTGGAAGGAGATCCGGAGAAGGGTTTTGATTATAGACGGATTACTCTGGAGACGGAAAATTCAAACTGCTGATTGGGGGTATAGATGAAAATACTGGGTTTGGACAGCTCCGGCCTTGTGGCAGGTGTTGCCCTGGTGGAGGATGACGTGCTTGTGGCAGAATATGCCACCAATTACAAAAAGACCCATTCCCAGACGCTGCTTCCCATGTTGGACGAGCTGAGGCGAATGGTGGAACTGGATCTGGACAGCCTGGATGCCATTGCGGTGGCCTCCGGGCCGGGCTCGTTTACGGGTCTTCGCATCGGCTCCGCCACGGCCAAGGGTCTGGGCATGGCCCTTGGAAAACCGCTGGTGGAGGTGCCCACTCTGGAGGGACTTGCCTGGAATCTCTGCCTTTGGGAGGGAGCTGTCTGCCCCCTGATGGATGCCAGGAGAGGTCAGGTATATGGGGCGGCTTATGAGTTTCGGCCCGGAGAGGAACTTCTGCCCCGGGAATTGATTCCCCAGATGCCTGTGGAGATAGGAGAGCTGCTGGAGAGGGTGAATGACCTGGGTAAAAGTGTTGTTTTCCTGGGGGACGGAGCTGCGGTATACCGGGATGTGATTCGGGAGAAATGTAGGGTGCGGCACTGTTTTGCTCCTTCTGGCAGCAGCCGCCAGAGGGCGGCCAGCGTGGCGGGTCTGGGAGCGCTCTATTTTGCCCAGGGCAGAACGGTTTCTGCGGCTTCTCACCGGCCTGAATATCTGCGAAAAAGCCAGGCGGAGCAGCAGGCCCAGAGGGCGGCAGACTGCCGGGGAGAGTCTTAATGGAGCTTGGGGAGATTGAGATCAGAAAACTGCAGGAAAGGGATCTGGAGGAACTGGCCGCAATAGAGGCGGAGTCCTTCTCCATGCCCTGGTCCAGGGATGCCTTTGCACAACTGCTGGAACAGCCCTACTGTTTCTATCTGACAGCCCTGCTGGAGGGTGAGATTGCCGGATGCTGCGGTTACACCAGTCTCTGCGGGGAGGCCTGCATTGACAATGTGGTGGTGGCGGAGAGATACCGGAACCGGGGTGTGGCCCAGGCCATGCTGGGGGAGCTGATCGCCAGAGGGGAGTCGGATCAGGTGGAGGCCTTCACCCTGGAGGTCCGCGTGAGCAATGCCCCCGCCATACATATCTACGAAAAACTGGGTTTTGTCTGTGAGGGGATTAGGCCCGGATTTTACGAAAAACCCCGGGAGGACGCCATGATCATGTGGAGACGCTGAGTCTGGTTCCGGGGAGTGCAGGGGGATAAAATCACCTTTAAATCCAACAATTTCCACGCGTATTTGCGTATATTTTTGATATAATGGTTTCAGTTCGGAGAAACCGGACGGTGACGGTTATGGCGGCATATGCACGAAGGGAGAGGAAAACATGCGTAGATACGGGGACGGACAGGAAAGGGAACTGATTTCGGTAGTCTGCAACAAATGCGGCAGGGAGCTGAAGGTGGAGAAGGGATACCTGAGAGAGTTCTGTTTTGCCGGTGATGCCCTTTTCGGATACTTCAGCCGCAAGGACGGCACCGCCCACCATTTTGACCTCTGTGAGGACTGTTATGACGAGATGACGGCACAGTTTGCACTGCCCGTGGAGGAGACGGAGAAACTGGAGCTTTTATAAAAACGGATCAAATGATCAAAAGGGAAGGAATATAGAAAATGCTGGATGTAAGCCTGCTGGGAACGGGAGGGATGATGCCGCTGCCTTATCGGTGGCTCACGGCCCTGATGCTTCGGTACAACGGAAAAAGCATACTGATCGACTGTGGGGAGGGGACACAGATTGCCCTGCGGGAAAAGGGCTGGAGCCCCAACCCCATCGACATCATCTGTTTTACCCACTATCACGCCGACCATATCAGCGGGCTTCCCGGCATGCTCCTCACCATGGGAAACGCTGAGAGGCGGGAGCCGCTTCTTCTGATGGGTCCCAAGGGACTGACACGGGTGGCCGGCGCTCTGTGCACCATAGCGCCGGAGCTGCCCTTTGAGGTCCGGTATCAGGAGATCACAGAAGCCGAGCAGACATTTTCTTTTGACGGATTTCAAATTAAGGCTTTCAAGGTGAGCCATAGTGTGGTATGCTATGGATATAGCATGACAGTTCCAAGAGGCGGCCGTTTTGACAAGGAACGGGCGCTTCAGCTGCAGGTTCCCATGAAGCTGTGGAGCAGGCTGCAGAAGGGGGAGACGGTGGAGGCGGAGGGTGTCACCTACACTCCGGATATGGTGCTTGGGGCCCCCCGGAAAGGGCTGAAAGTGACCTACTGCACTGACACCAGGCCCGTGGAGTCCATTGTGACCAACGGAGCGGAGTCTGACCTGATGATCCTGGAAGGGATGTACGGGGAGTCCGACAAGCTGGCCAAGGCCAGGGAGAACCGGCATATGACCATGTGCGAGGCGGCTGCAGCCGCCAAAGCGGCGGGGGCGGCACAGCTTTGGCTGACTCATTACAGCCCCTCCATGATGCGTCCGGAGGACTATATGGGGCCTGTGAAAAAGATATTTCCCAATGCGGTGGCGGCAAAGGACGGAAGAACTGTTGAACTAAAATTTGAAGAGGAGTAAACGGTGTACCGTCATATGGCTGAGGACGATGCATCCTGTCAACCGAGATGAAAAAGAAAACTACGATAGTGACGCTTATAAGCATGGTGGCAATAGCGGCGGTGGTGTGCTGTTTTGCCTTCCTGTCCGGAAAGACAAGACAGACAGGGGCGGATCCTGCCATGAATGCGGTGCAGAAGGTTCTGAGCCGTGATATGCAGAATGACTATCCCTCTACGGTGAAGGAAGTGGCTAAGTACTATACGGAGATCCAGAGATGTCTGTATAATGAAGAGTATACGGAGGAGGAGCTTGCGCAGCTGTGCAGCCGTACCCGGGAACTGTATGACCAGGAACTGCTGCAGATCAACAGTGAGGAGCACCACCTGTCACAGCTGAGCAGTGAGGTGGAGGCTTTCCGGACCAGAAAATGCCAGGTGGTGAGCATTTCCGTGGCGCAGAGCACAAATGTGGACTATTTTGAAGAGGACGGCTACAGTTTTGCCCGGATCCTGTGCAGGTACACCATCAGGGAGGACGGCGAGCCGGGAGAATCCCAGATTATATTTCTGATGCGAAAGGATAAGGACAGGCACTGGAAGATATACGGTTGGGACCAGGCGGGGAATGTGAATCCGCTGTGAGTGCAGAAAGAGTGCCTGCAATACTGCAGGGAGGGGAATCAGTTGGAGCAGAATCATAAAGAGGAGGTCTTGATGCTTGCCATTGAGAGCTCCTGCGACGAGACAGCAGCTTCCGTTGTGAAAAACGGCAGGGAGGTGCTGTCAAATGTTATTTACAGCCAGATTGCGCTGCACACCAGTTACGGTGGTGTGGTGCCGGAGATTGCATCCAGGAAACATATCGAGAAGATCAACCAGGTCATTCAGGAAGCGCTGGATCAGGCGGGGACGGCTTTGAAAGACCTTACGGCCATAGCCGTCACCTACGGTCCGGGTCTGGTGGGGGCGCTTCTGGTGGGAGTGTCCACAGCCAAGGCCCTCAGCCTGGCCACGGGCATTCCCCTGGTGGGAGTCCATCATATCAGCGGCCATGTGAGTGCAAATTATATCGAGTATAAAGAGCTGGAGCCGCCGTTTCTCTGTCTTGTGGCGTCAGGGGGACATTCCCATCTTCTTATGGTGAAGGACTACGGAGAGTATGAGGTCATCGGCATGACCAGGGACGACGCGGCGGGGGAGGCCTTTGACAAGGTGGCCCGCGCTATTGGCCTGGGATATCCCGGAGGGCCCAAAATAGATGCCATTGCCAGACAGGGCCGTGCGGATGCCATTTTGTTTCCCAGGGCGAAGGTGGCTGAAAATGAATATGACTTCAGTTTCAGCGGACTGAAGTCGGCGGTGCTGAATTATCTCAACTCCTGCAGGCTGAAGGGGGAGGAATTTTCTCAGGCGGATGTGGCGGCCTCCTTCCAGAAGGCGGTGGTGGACGTTCTGGTGGAGCGCTCCATGCATGCGGCGGAGAGCACCGGCTGCAGAAAGTTTGCCCTGGCAGGGGGCGTGGCGTCAAATTCTTCCCTCAGGGAAGCCTTTGAGCAGGAGTGCGGCAGACGGGGAATTCGTTTTTACCGGCCCTCCCCGGGGCTGTGCACGGACAATGCGGCAATGATCGGCGCGGCAGGTTATTATGAGTACAGGAGAGGGGTGCGCCACGGGTTTGACCTGAACGCGGTGCCGGATCTGAAATTGTGACAGATACCCCGGGCGTCCTGGGAGGGCTGTGCTGTCTTTTTTGCCCCCCTCTCTGCTGTGGAGGATAAGATAGAGAAAGGAGACCCGGACTTTGGAGAAAAGACAGTGTACGGCCATTGTTCTGGCGGCGGGAAGCGGGAAGCGGATGGGAGGCGCCACTGCAAAACAGTTTATGCTTCTGGGGGATAAGCCCGTTATCTGGTATTCCCTTCAGGCGGTGGAGCAGTCCCAGGTGATCCACAGGTGTATTCTGGCAGCTCCGGAGCAGGAGATTCCCTATGTAAAACGGGAGATTGTGGAAAAGTACGGTTTCCGAAAGGTGGAGGCGGTGGTGCCCGGGGGCGGTGAGCGCTATGAGTCTGTGTACAGTGCTCTCTGCAGGGCGGCACAGACAGAAGGGTATATTTTTATCCATGACGGCGCAAGGCCTTTTCTCACGGAAGAGATTCTCTGTTCTCTCTATGAAGAGGTACGTCGGCACAGGGCCTGTGTGGCGGCGGTGCCGGTGAAAGATACCATCAAGCTGGCAGATGACAGTGGATTCGCGGTGCAGACTCCTGACAGGAGCAGGGTGTGGGCGGTGCAGACCCCGCAGGTTTTTGAGGCAGGGCTGATTCTGGAGGCGTACAGGCAGCTGTTTGAGAAGAAGGGCTCACTGGAGAAACCTGTCACAGACGATGCCATGGTGGTGGAAGAGATGCTGGGGCTTCCGGTAAAACTGGTGGAGGCTTCCTACCAAAATATTAAGATAACCACCCCGGAGGATATTCTCACCGCCCGCAGTTTTCTGACCGGCCAGGGCCCGGAAAAGGCTTAAAATCAAGGGTTTGGAGGCCCTGAAAAAATTCTTGACAAAATTTGAAAAAAGCTGTTGACATTGGAGAGAGTTTTTGGTAGAATGAATTTCGTCGCTGAGGTCGCTAAGTGAGCGACACGCTTGGAGAGATATCGAAGTGGTCATAACGAGGCGGTCTTGAAAACCGTTTGTCCGC
>OFGR01001715.1_pt1 | contig 16444 bp, 15 predicted proteins | sample 1521811 | NCBI WGS metagenome assembly OFGR01 (sample SAMEA3504098, study PRJEB24116) | mouse gut metagenome | biome: mouse gut; feature: mouse-associated habitat; material: faeces | place: Denmark | collected 2011
TTTATGAGGATCTTGACGAAAAGATAACGTATATCGCTGAAAAGCTGAAAAACCCAAAAGCTGCCAGTGACCTGTTGGATAAAGTTGAGAAAGCCATACTGGAGAGGCTTCCGGTAGCAGAATCCTTTGAGCCATATCACTCCATCCGGGAGCGGAAATATGCCTATTACCGTATTTACGTTGATAATTTTATAATCTATTATGTAGTGATCGATGATGAAGATGTTTCCCCAATCATGGAAGTAAGACGGTTTCTTTATAATAGACAGAATCGACATTTGTTAATTTGAAATTTGTATGTTTTAGTATTTTGTTATTAAAAGGACAATGGAGGGAAAATAAATATGGACAAAATTTTTTTATCTCATAGTAGCAAAAATAAGGATTATGTTAGACCAATATTTGAGTATTTTGGTGGCGATAGATGTATTTTTGATGAAATGACATTTGAAACAGGAATGCAGACTCTTAAAGAAATATTTAAAGGAATAGATAATGCTGATATCTTTGTATTTTTTATTTCAAATGACTCATTAGAATCACCATGGGTAAAAAAAGAAATTTTTCAAGCTCAAGAGCATCTAAATAATGATAGTAAAAAGCTTTCACAGATATTCCCCATAATTATTGATGATTCCATAACCTATTCTGATGCAAGAATTCCAGATTTTTTAAAAACAGGATTTGGTGCGTATAATTTAAGACATATACAAAATTATAAAATAGCATGTAAAAAAATAGAAGATCAATTAACGAAACTTAGAATGGAAAAAGAACTTAGTTTTGATACTAAACTTAATTTTTTCTATGGAAGGGATATAGAAAAGAAAACGTTTAAGGAAAAATTAGATGAAAGAGATGAAAATGGTAAATTGCGACATATAAAGTGCCTTGTGATATCTGGAATAGATGGTATTGGTAGAAAGGCCTTTGCCCGTGCAGCGCTGAAAGATTCACAAATGATGGAAAGATATTATTTTCCTATGAGTATAGAATTGCTGCAGAATGATACGATTGACGATTTTATTATGAAATTAAGCCGAGATTTAGGATTAGGTGATTATACATATGAAGATATCACAACATTAGGCGATATGGATTCTAAGATAGAAATTTTAGCTGATTTGCTGAATACGGCTCAAAAATATCATGAGCAAATTTTTATTGATGATGATATGTGTATTATTAAATCATCAGATATAGCATATTGGTTTGAAAAAGTATTGGATAAAATAGGACGAAAAATAACTCTTACTGTTATTACAAGAATCAGTTTAAATGCCTTCAGATATCGAAAAAATAAAAATATATTTCAAATTTCCTTACAAAACTTAGAGCCAAGTGATACATTTGGTTTTTTAAGAGGGTACTCTAAAATATGTGGTATTCCATTTGAAGAAGAGGATATTGATTTTTTTACCGATATTTTGACAGGATACCCCTTGCAAATACAATATTGTGTTGAACTGGCGCAAGATAATAAAAGTATACAATATGTAAAGGATAATTCTTACTTAGTATATGATATGCCAAAAGCAAACTCGGCAAAAATTTTGGATATTATAATAGAAAGTGGTTTGGAAAAAGAATATAATGGATTTTTGGCGCTGATCGCTCAATTAGGAACCGTACCAAACAATTTGATTGAGTATATCATAAAAAAGAATCCTGTATATCGTCAAATTTTAAGTAGAATTAAAATGTTTACAATTTGTAGTGCTGTGGGAACATCTGGAGAATATTTAAAATTAAATTCTGTAATTAGAGATTACGTTTTACGGATAGGTTTTACGGATAGGTTTTAGTATGACGGATGATATTAAAGAAATTCTTAATGACAACATAACAGAATTCGCAAATCGTATTGAAGATCCAGAATATATGAATTACTTATCTTTTTCCGAATTTGCATACTATATTAAAGAGAATCTAAAAAATAATGTTTCAGTTCCTGACAAATTTTTATATTCAACAGTCTATGTTAAATCTGTGATTGAATTATATAATGCAAGAAAATACTTAAGGGTTTCTGATCTCGTAAAAGATATGAAACAATCTGGATTATTTATAAATAGTGATGAAGATGTGAGAAATATTATTCAATTTTATTATTGTAGTTCGTTAGCAAGATTAAAGAAAATAGAATTTGATGCTGAAGTCTCCTACTTTAGGGAAGATAAGAAAAATTACCAACAATATAATTTTTTAAAAGGATTTAACTATCGTTTACAAGGGCAATATCAAATGGCTGAAAGTAGTTATTTGAATGTTTTAAGTAAGAATCCGAAGCATGATAAGGCGCGTAGAGAATTAGTGTTGATTTACACTAATATGCAAGATTATGATACAGCATTGGATTTAGCCGAACAAAATTATAGAGACAATCCCGAAAATTTATATCAAATGCAAGCGTATTTTGATTGCTTAATGTATAGATCAAATCTATCAGAAAATCAAAAAATGGATATAAAGGATATTTTAGAAACGGCAGAAAGTATCTACCGAACTACCGCAAGCGAGATATATTTCCAGCTCAAAGCAAAACATTTAGCATTTATTCTTCATGACACAAAAAGAGCTTTACAAGTATTGGAAGAAGGTCTGGTAAAATTTAAGCATTCCTTTTACATATATAAAGACTATTTTGATATCTGTAGACGTGCGAATAATAGGCTTGGAATGGAAAAAGCATATGGCAATTTAAAAAATATTGCTGGTTCAGAAAATGCAAATTTTAACATCGCTTTATTATGTCGAGAAGCATATTTAAGTGCCTTTCAAGGAAAATCAAAAGTATCGATTGAATTAAAGCTAAAAACTAATAGCCATCTTACAGAAAGTGCCATAGAAAAGATAATGAATCATGTAGATACGATATTGAATAGAAGATAAGAATATAGAGAATATTTGAATATTATATATTCAAACTCTCTGGAAAAATGAGAATAAAAGAGAAGCGAGTTTCTTACCTCATGATTTTTCTCTATTCAAGAGGTTTATCCCGTTTCTCTTTTATTTTTATCACATTAGATACAGCAGGCATATTCGTTTAAGATGATTTATCTTTATCTATCATAAGTTCCTATCTGACTGGTCATATTGCAAATGCCCCTGTATCACTTTTGCATGATTTAGGATCTGTATAAAAGACTTGTCCTGATTCTCCAGCGCCTTTTTATATCCGGTTTTCGTCAGAAACAGTCTCATCCGACTGGCTTTATCCCCTATTGGGGATTCATCTGAAAGAACATCAATTACGATCATGTGCGTTACTTCCGGATCAAAGCGTTCCAGTGCCATGATATCATGTCCTTCCAGCTTCCGGGCACCGGATTCCTGCCGGGCCACAGCAATCATTTCCCCAACAGTCTCTGCTCTATGGGGCAGATGGTAATTTCTCTGAATGTCACAGATCAGTTCTCTGCAGTCATCCTCTGAAAGTTCACGCAGTTTCTTTAACAGGTTTTCTGCCGTATCCTTTTTATCATGGTCATGGGGATACCGGCACAACACAGCAATCTCCTGTATCGCATCATATCGATGGCAGCCCTCCAGCTGAAAGACCATCCTTTTTTCAGCCTCAGTCAATGTTATCATATATTTCCTCCAATCTGGCTTTATTTCTCATAAATGCTATGTAACTTTCTGTTACTGTTCTCAGGCATTTTTATTCTCTGGAAAGAACTGCTCCAGAATATCAATACTGTCCTTAGAGGTATATCCCCACAGGATAGAACTAAGTGCATCAATCGCCTCCCGTCTTCTGCGATAATAAGTGCGAAAACTGATATCCCTGATATGGGGGCGCAGCTTCTCTATAATCTCCTCCACATTTCTCAACTGTTGTGGAGAAAGGAAAGAGTAATACAGCAGCCAGTAATAGCTCTCTCCATTCTTGTGTTTGGTACGCAGCAGGTCGATGGAGGTATCCAGGAGCTTCAGCATCTTGTGGCTCCGTTCAATGCATTTGGCATGATGCTCTATACTGCGGTCTGACAGATCGACCCCGGCAACATAGACGGACTCCAGAAAATCCTCAATGGAACTGCCGTACTCGATCTCAAACCGGCTTCGTACCTGTTGGACGGACAGCTCCAGGCTCCACACCACATCCCTGTATTTCTTCAGCAGTTTCCAGGTGTCATGGTACAGCGGGTTGTCAGCAATATTTATTTCTTCCTGATTCTTTTTCATGCCCTGCATCCTCCTTCCCTGTCATTTTCAGCGGGGAAGAGGGTCAGCTCAAAAGTGTAGACCGGTTTATCCTCTCCGCAGCATACCGCCATTCCAAAACGTGAGACTGCTTTCGGTATGTGGGATATATACTCTTCCCTGCAGGCGTCTGATAAAGGATATAACTTATATATGGATTTGGGGCACCGGAAACAGGAAATTCCCTGTGCATCAAGGACTTGCGCCATTTTTCTGATGACTGCATCCATGTCCGATTTTGAAACGCAGGATAATCCTTCTGAAACGCATACTTCATGCTCTGTGAGAGCAGAATCTGCCTGCGGCGCTCCTTCATCCGGCAGAGAGATATTGATCTTCAGGCTCATGGCAACCTCCTCCTTATCCACAAGGACATCTGATATCTGGAACATGGTGGAAAGGTAACTGTGGAGATAGATCACGCTGCCTGCCTTTCCGGGAAATGACATCAAGGAAATATAGTCCATGTCAGCAAGTTTTTTCAATATACGCCCTGTTGTGGCTTTGGAGATGCCCCAGCGGCCGGCCATCTCGCTGTAAGCCACTAGCGGAGAACCGGTGCCGTTACGGAAGTAGGCAACCGGGCCGATTTCCGAACCCTGCACCTGGCTGTCATTGTAGACAGCAGACATCCACAGATCCAGCAGGATATCCATTTCAGAGCAACGGCCGGCGCTGACCAGTTCTGTTGCAATCACAGTGGGCATAAAGAAAAATCCTGTATCCTTTTGACAGGGGCAGTTATAGTCCAGCACAGTATTATGTTTTTTCCAGTCACGGATCTTATATTTGACCACCTTTCCATGGTCAAGGAAGAGATATGAGATCAGGTGGCGTTTCTGCAGTTCATCCAGGATGGTGACTGCCTGATACTGGAAACGAGTACGGAACCATGCAGACAGTTCCTTTACGGTACAGATCCATTCGCCTGGATATACCGTATAGCCGATACCATCTATACGAAGATAAGAGGTGCGGAAGTTTGCATAGTTGCAAAGCACCGTGTAATAAAAAAGACCGGAGCCTCCGTTTGTGCGGATACTTCGGTCTGCCATTAAGTTCTGGATAAATTGCCGGTAGATTCGGCAACGTGGATAATCCACAATCTGTTTGATTTCTAACTGGCATGATTGCATATTTTTTCTCCTTTAATATGGCAAAATAAGCAGGTAGGTTCGAAAATGCAAAGTGAACGTAAAAATTTCACTTGTACCTTTATTGAAAAACTGCTAATATTTTGCTAATACGACTATGAAAATCATACCGCTTTGAGGTGGACGCAGGTGCTCTCAGGTGGAAAAGAAAGGTTCAAAAGCATTGATTTTACTGGACTTGGAGATACCACAAGGATTAAGCTGAATCTGCGTGGAAACAGTCCTTTTAACTCCTAAGAGAACCTACAACGGAAACTTTTTGGAGGACATGAGGTAAGACCTCAAGAACAATTTTATACACGTTTCCGTAGCTCAGTTGGATAGAGCGACCGCCTCCTAAGCGATAGGTCGGACGTTCAAGTCGTCTCGGGGACGCTGGAAAGCATTGAAAACACTGGATTTTTCAATGCTTTTCTTTTTTTGTCTCAGGAGAAAACCTGAAGCCGGAGGACTCGGTTTTTTGGATATTTGTTATCAGCCATGCTGCTAAGAGGGAATCGAACACGAAACTGCACTTTCAGAGCTGTTGCTAATAATCTGCTAATTGCAGAATTAGCAGGTTTTAGCTGCTAATATCAAACTTTTTTCAAAAGTTATCCTTTCAGTGCTTTTGTCAGCATGGCAACCAGTTCCGGAGACTGTTCCAGTGCTGCGATTAAATTTGTCAGGTCAGTGCCGGTTTCTTCAGGCGGCTTTACATCCTTCAAAGGATTAACAGGATTTTTGGCATAAAACGTGGCCTCAAATTTCTGGGCGTTCACTTTCCTGTCCTCATCCAGGATATGTGCATAAACGTCGGTAATCATATCAATCTGCGCATGACCGGTATCCCCTTGTGTTGCCTTCAGGTCCCCATGGTTGAGCTTCAGCTTATAAGTTGTGCTGGAGTGGCGCAGGGAATGGAATACAACATAAGGCAGTCCTGCTTTCTCCCTCAGTTTTGAGAACTCTTTTTCCATGATACGGTTTTCCACAGGTCTTCCGTTTGGAAGTGTCAGTACAAGATTGTAATCAGAATAATCCTGGGCCAGATATTCTTTATACTGATCCTGGATTTGTCTCCATTCCCGCAGGATGTAGGCAACCGTTTTTGGAATCCATACTTTTCTGATGCTGGATTCGGTCTTTGGCTTTTTTAAAACAAGGTTGGTATGCGTATTCGACATGACGGAAGGGAATATAAACATAATGTCCTTATCGTCCAACTGCTGTCGTGCCTCCCTTGACACACGGGCAAGCTCCTGTTCGATCCACAGGTGGGAATCATCATTCGCAATGTCTTCATCTGAAATATGAACTTTATCCCATGTCAAACCGCAGATTTCGCCATAACGCATGGAACAGGCAAAGGCCAGGTTCATTGCGACATAAAGTTTCATGTCATCACACTCGTCCAAAGCCTTCCTGATCATGTCCGCCGTCCAGATGTCACGTTTCTTGTAATTGGTCTTTGGCTTATTCGCATGGGGGAACGGGTTTCGTGCGATAATCTCCCATTTCACCGCCTGCTCGAAGGCGCACCGCAGTATCTTATGAATACTGTGGATGGTACCTGGAGTAAGATAATCGCTTTTAGGCCGTTTGTTCTTTTTGGCTACAGGCTTTGTCTTCTGCAGCCGTACATAGAACTCATCCACAAACTTGGGTGTGACGTCTTGGACTGCCACATCGCCAATGACCGGGTTGATATAGTTTGCAATCAGGGCACAGTTGGACTCGTATGTTGACAAAGCCCAGTGGGATGTGCCGTAAATCTTAACAAAATCCCGCAGGAACTCCTTTACAGTCAGTTCCTGTGGAGGGATAAAGGTGCCGTTGCCCTGCTGGTTCTCAATTTCCGCTTTCCTGCGTTTTGCTTCGGCATGGTCCTGACAGGTTTCCCATTTCTGGTGCTTCACCCCTTTCTCATCCGTATAATAATAAACTACTGAGTATTTGCTTTTCCTCTTGATAATAGATGCCATTCTTATCTCCTTCTACCCTTACAACAGGTTGTCAAGCCAGTCGTCGAAAGATGCTTTGGAGATCCTGATTGTCCGTCCGAGCCGTACTACTTTGAACTCCGGCTCCCGGCAAAGCTCATATGCCTTGCTTTTGCTGATCTGCAGAATTTCTGCAATTTCATGAACAGAATAGGTTTTCTTATCTTTGATTTCATGGCTGTAACATTGCCCCGCTTCAGGGATTTTATACTCACCGACTGCCATAAAGGACTCCTTTCCTTGTGCAGTCTGCCATGAATCCAGCAAATAGCTCTCTGTTAAAGGCAATTATACAGTAGAAAAAGGTGCTGCACAATATAGAAAATATAATAAATAATTTGTAAAAAGTGTCATAAAAAATTACACATACCTTCCATCACCGTCTCCTGCGCCCTTCCCGGCCGCGTTGTGTGGCTGCGCTGTGCGCAATTTAATCCGGACGGATGGCAGACCAGACTGCAGGCAGGGAGCCACCCACCAGAACCCATATACATGATGGTGTATGTTCTTCAGTTGTCAAAGAACAAAGGATCAGACACGATAAAAAGCTGATCTATAAAGTAAAGATACGGAAAGGAAGAAAAACTTGAAAAAATATTGAAAAAAGTAAAAAATTTTTTTCGGAAGGAGAAAGGAAGGCAAATAGATATGGGATATATAGTATAATCAAGTTGACATGATACAAGATATTGTGTTAAGATAAACCCGTAATTGATTTTTATGCGACACCTGTATACGGGGAACGGGGACAGGCAGGACATACCCGATATGTCCGCAGGACGCGTGCCAACCGGCAGGTTCCGGCTCCCAACGGGAGAACCGGGGCATACGTTGTTTAAGATTGTAAGCAGTGTCAGAGGATACCATGTATAAACATGGCAGTCTTTTGGCACTTTTTTTGTTTCCGCAGGATGTGTAAGACTGTCAGGGACAAAAACAGATTTGTGGATCACCACACGCAGTATGGAATGGAAACCTTTAAGGGCCATTCCTTTTTTGTTGCCAGAAATGCCCACAAGGGCTTTACCGCATGAGCGGCTGGATAAAAGAGCCTCCATAAACGGAGAGAAAAAGAAAGGTGGAAAGAAGAATGAATGAGACAAGAGTATTTGCTGACGGATACCGGGGCGTATTCCAGAAGCAGGAGGAATTCCTTGAGTGCTTAAAGAGCATCGGGAGAAATTCTTTCTGGGAAAGAAGAAATTCCAAGAACCTGCGCCTGGTGGCAATCACCAGCGGGAGCAGGGTGGAGGAGGAACTGAAGGAGAAGTATGCGGATGAGGGGCTGGATGAAGGCATCATCACGGACACCATCATCAACACCGGGCTGCTTCTGAAGGTAAGGAACCAGTATTACCCGGTAAGGAGCTGTGCGATCAAGAGCATCCTTGACCGCGCGGGGATTTCCGGCGCAGGACTCAGAAGGGTGGAAAAGAGCGTGTATGCGAGAATCCTGAACGACTGCCTGAAGGTGGCAAAGGGAGAGGCGCTGTTACGCATTTCGGAAGGCAAGGTCTCCGCCGTACTGGGAGGCGACTGCCATGATTATGCCGTGCTTGACATGGAGCAGGTATTCCTGCATTCCGTGGACTATCTGACAAAGAATTTCAAAGGCTGCAGCTACCTTGCCGGTTTTTATGAGCATGACATGGCATCCGCACTCTGGGAGCTTTCCGGGGAAGATGCCCTGTTGGATGCCTACCGTAAGGAGCTGGCACTGCATGGGAAAACGCCCGATGAGATGAAACCCGTGGTACGGATTACCACATCCGACACAGGCTCCGGCGGGGCGAACATTTTCCCCATGCTGGTATCCGGAAAGGAAAATACCACCATCAGCCTGGGCAGCCCACTGAGGCTGGGACACAGGAACGGCACCAAGCTCAGTGAGTTCGATGACCAGCTGAAGCTCCTGTACGGGAAGTACCAGCTTGCCGCAGGAAACCTGGTGAAGCTGTTAAAGATCGAGGTCATGAACCCTGTCAACTGTATGAAGGGCGTCATGGACAAACTGGGCATTGCCCGTAAGTATGCAGCGGAAGCAGTGGACCTGTTCAAGGCACAGTACGGGGAAGACCCCTGTACGGCGCATGACATCTATTTCGGCATTTCCGAGATCCTTTACATGCTTGCCTGCGAAGGCGAGGAAGGGGGCAGGATTGCCAGGATGGAAGAGACCATAGCAAGGGCGTTATCCGTCAACTGGACGGAATATGACATACCGGGTATTTACAAATGGTAGGAAGGAGGGCTGCTGCAATGGTTGAGGATTCCATACAGATTGCAGAGGATGTTGAGGAAGATGAGCGCAGAAAGGTGCCCATCCGCTATTACAGCGTGACGCACAGCCGGGAGGAAACCATTACAAGCTGTGAAGGCGACCTGACCGTGATATGCAACGTACTTGCGGATTACGCAGACATGCTGGACGAGTTCCTGCAGAATGACAGGGAGCGTCTGGGCTTCTGTGGTGTAATGCAGTATGAGCGTATGCGTGACAGGTGCCGGAAGATCACGGCGGGGCTGCAGGAGAAAGCCGGCTATGACCGTGATGCAGCCATTGAAAAGTGCAGGAAAAGGGCAGCCAGGACCCCGAAGGCAGATGCCGGGATCGGGGAGGACGCCCTTGTCCTTTCCGCCAGGCGCAGGGCAGCCTGCCACAGAAAATAAAACAGAATAATGATAAGGACAGGGAGAGAAGGAGTATCAGCCTTCTCTTTTTCTGTCCGGAAGATGCAGCCGCAGCGGGCGGCAGAAAGTGAGGAAAAATATGGGACTGGACCTGAATTATGAGGCAGAGGTATTTGTTGACACGGAAAACTTAAGCAGGGAGGACTGGCTTTCCTTCCGCCGCAAAGGGATCGGAGGCAGCGACGCCGCAGCCATCATGGGGATGTCGCCGTTCTGTACGAAACGTGACCTGTACTATGACAAGCTGGGCATACAGCCTGTGGTGGATGAGGAGGAAGACAACTGGGTGGCAAAGGAAGTGGGGCACCGCCTGGAGGACCTTGTTGCGGAGATCTTCTCCAGAAAGACAGGGCTTAAGGTATACCCCGTCCGGAAGATGTTCCGCCACCCGCTCTATCCCTTCATGCTGGCAGACGTGGATTTCTTCATAGATTTCCCCGACGGCACGAAAGGCATCCTTGAGTGCAAGACCACCAACTACAACTGCCAGAACAAATGGGCAAATGATTCCACCCCGGTCAATTACGAGTACCAGGGGCGGCACTACATGGCGGTCATGAACATCGACAGGATGTACTTTGCCTGCCTGTATGGGAACAACGAGAACGAATTCTTCATCCGTTACATGGAACGTGACATGGATATTGAGGAGGACCTGATCGCGGAGGAGGAATATTTCTGGAAAGAGAACGTGGAAAAAAGCGCTGAGCCGGATTACACGGAGAAGCCAGACCTTGTGCTGGAGAGCATCCGGAAGCACTGCGGGCCTGCCGACAAGGACGCGGAACAGGTAAAACTGGGACGCAGATACCTGGGCAGCATCCGGAAGTACATGGAATTAAAGGAGCTGAAGGCACAGCATGACGGCGAGGCGAAAAAGCTGGAGGAAAAGATGAAGGAAGCCTATGCGGAGATCGTGGAGGCAATGGGTACAAGCTGCACGGCAGTCATTACAGACGGCGGTACGCAGTATGTCCTCTCCTATAACCCCTCCTACCGTACAGGGATCGACAGGAAGGGGCTGGAGCGCTTAAAGGTGCAGCACCCGGATGTCTACGATGACTATGTGAACACTACGGAAAGCAGGAGGTTTTCCGTCAAAATGAAAGGAGCAGCTTAATGAAGAAAAATGACCTTGTATATATCTGTTCCCCGCTGTCGGCACCGACAAAAGAGGGTATGTGGCAGAACATGGAGAATGCAGAGCACTACGCACGCCTTGTATCTGAAATTTTCGGATGCAGGGCGATAGCGCCCCACAGCTTCCTCCCCGAATATCTGGATGACCACATCCCGGAAGAGAGGGAAGCGGGGCTTGCCTTCGGACTGTCCGTGCTGAAGCTGAGCAAAGCCATCATTGTGTGCGGCAGCCGGATCAGCAGCGGGATGCAGGGTGAGATCAAAGTGGCAGGGGAACTGGATATCCCTGCCTATGTCCTGCTGGAAAGCGAAGGCGGCGCCATGCTTGCAGAAATAAAAGAAATGCCCGGGCCGGCCACTCCGGATTGGAAAGGAACAGAGAAAAAATGGAAACATATCAGAGTGGCGTTCTATCTGGAGGAAGCCGGCCTCTGCAGGGACACATTCCGTACCATAGAGGGGCCGGAGCGCTATTTTAACCGGTCCACGGCAGACGGGATCTGGTATACGGCTTCGCCTGCAGGAAATTACTGTGAGAATGACTGTACTGTGGGAGCGGATATTGTTTTTGAGATTGTTTCTAACGGGGAGATCCGCCACCTTGACGGGAACGGAGACTTTCCGGGAAAGAAACCTTTTATACCGTTCCGCGAGTTTGAAAAGACGCTGGCTGCTGATACCCTGGCAGCACATCCGGGACTGAAGGATTATCATGCCATGAAGGAAAAGCTCATCTCCCTTCCGGGAGGGGAGGCATATGCTGATCCCCGCAGATTGAGCGACAACTGGTTATATGCGCTGAACTTTGGTGAGGAGACGGAAGAAACCATAGGGACCGCATCCTGGCTCGGTACTGAATACCATGTCCTTGCTGTGCGCTATACCCATAAACCTACAGGATTTGCTTTCCGGAATTACCGGTTCCGGAGAAGCGGAAGGGATACCCGTACTTCCAGCCATGACCTTTTACTGTATGACTGGGATGAGGAAAGCACAATGAAGGGAGAAAACAGATGAGATGCAGGTTTGTAAAGGAAATTTTTCATAATAAGGACAACGGCTTCTGCATCTTCGTGTACCACACGGAGGATGGCAGCGTGCCGGAGGCGGCAAGGGATGCCCGCTATAAAGGGGAAGGGTTCCGGTTCACGGCGACAGGCACCGGCCTGCCGGAGACGGACAAGACGGAAGCCGACTTTCAGGGAAAATGGATAAAGAGCAGATACGGGCTGCAGCTCCAGGTGGAAAGCTATGAGGAGATGCTGCCCCAGACAGAGGAAGGGATCAAAGGCTACCTGTCATCCGGCATGATCAAGGGGATCGGGCCGAGGACGGCGGAGCTGATTGTGGAGAAGTTCGGCACAAGGACATTTGACGTGCTGGACCATTACCCGGACAGCCTGCTGGAGATCAAGGGGATCACCCGTAAAAAGCTGGATGCCATCCTCTTGTCCTACCAGGGGAGCCATGCCCTGCGCGACCTTGCGGCATACCTGACGCCCTTTAAGGTGACGCCCAAAAAGATACAGAAGATCTATGAGGAATTTGGGAACGACGCACTGGATACCGTAAAGAACCAGCCCTTTTCCCTCTGCAGGATAAACGGCTTCGGTTTCCTGACCGTGGACGAGATCGCAAAGGCGAACAAAGGGAAGCCGGATGACCCCATGCGGATCGAAGGCTGTGTCCGTTACTGCATGGAACAGGAAATGCAGGAGGGGCACCTGTACCAGGACAAGCAGCAGTTCCAGAAAAAAGTTTATGAGCAGTTAAACGCCGGGTATGGCAGGGAGGCAGTCACGGAAGTGGATGTCTACAAGGTGCTTTACCGGCTGGTGAAGGAGAAGCAGATGTATTATGACAGCGGCGCCCTTTACCCGGCGAACATGTACGGGTATGAATGCGGCGCGGCGAAGAAGCTGGCATCGCTGCTCCTTGCCAAACAGGAGGCACAGGCGGATATCACGTTCCTCCTGGCAGAAGCACAGAGGGAGCTGGGCATCGGCCTTTCCCCGAAACAGGAGGAGAGCGTGCGGCAGGCTTTCAGCCATCTGGTCAGCATTGTCACGGGAGGCCCCGGGACAGGGAAGACCACGGTGCAGAAGGTGCTCCTGTATATCAATGAAAAGCTGGGCGGGAGCAGCGTGCTGCTGACAGCGCCCACGGGAAGGGCGAGCCGCAGAATGGCGGAAAGCACAGGATGGCAGGACGCCATGACCATGCACAGTGCCCTTGGGCTTACCAGCGATGAGGACAATGAGGAAATGGAAGGCATGCTGGAGGCAGGCTTCATCATAGTGGACGAGTTCACCATGTCCGACATGAGGCTGTCCTATATCTTTTTTGACCATATCCGGGCGGGGACCCGCCTGGTGCTGGTGGGGGATGTGGACCAGCTTCCCAGCGTAGGCCCCGGAAACGTGTTCCGGGAGCTAGTACAGTGCGGCGTGATCCCGGTGACAGTGCTTGACATGGTTTTCCGCCAGGCAGAGGACAGCCGGATCGCTGCAAATGCGAAGCGGATGCAGGAGAATGATGCCGCCCTGGATTATGGCGCGGGATTTACCTTCATCCCTGCCGGGAGCGCGGCAGAGGCCGCAGAAAAGACACAGGAGCTGTACCGCGCCAGCGTGGACGCGTTTGGCGAGGACAAGGTGCAGGTGCTGACCCCCTACCGGAAGAAGGGGGATGCCAGCGTGGACGCACTGAATGAAAGGCTGTGGGAGATGGTAAACCCGAAAGCCGAAGGGAAGCCGGAGATCCGTTCCGGGAAGCGTACCTTCCGGCTGGGTGACCGTATCATCCATAACAAGAACAAGAACCAGATCAGCAACGGTGACATCGGCTGCATTAAGAACATCTATGTGGATGATGAAGGGACGGAGCTGGCGGAACTGGAATTCTCAGACGGGCGGCGTGTGGAATACAACAGCGATGAGCTGGAGATGGTGGAACATGCCTATGCCACAACCGTCCACAAGAGCCAGGGAAGCGAGTACCCCATGGTCATCCTGCCGTGGCTGCCCATGTTTTACAAGATGCTGCGGCGGAATATCTTCTACACCGCCGTAACGAGGGCAAAGGCGCAGGTCGCCATCATCGGGAGCAAAAAGGCCATCTGCACCGCCATCCACAATACGGAGTGCGACAGGCGCAATACCCGGCTTGGGGAGCGCGTCATCAGGGAGTATAACCGGCTGCTGGAGGAAAAGAAAGACCAGGAAAAAGATGCCGGATACCGGCAGGAAGTCATGAATTTATAGAAAACAGGAGGAACAGATATATGGAAAACAGGAAAGAAAGCACAGGAAAAACAGAAATGGAAGAAACAGGGGAACTGGAGATCACCCAGCGGATGTCAGAGCGGGCGGATGCCATAGACAATGCGACCTACCGCTATCTGGCAGAACTGCTGGAGCTGGAGGAGGATGACCCGGAAGAAAAATTCCCGTGGAACATCGAGATCCTCAGAACAGTATTTGACAGCGCAGTTTCCACTCTGCAGGAACACGGATATGCCGTGTGCAACCCGTATGTTGCCACACCGGAAAGCGGCAGGCAGTACCTCTGCACATCGTCAGAGTGCGGGTGTGAGAGCTGCAGCTGCCAGGATGGGTTCATGGAAAAGGAAAGGATCTTTTCCGATATTGAGGAGGCTGTGGCACGCGGCGGACTGAAGGTAATGGACGGGGATGGTGACAGCATCATTGTGAGGAACAGCAGGCTGGACATGGATTTTGAGATCTCCGTGAAACAGCTGGAAGGGTGACAGGCGGCCTATGGAGAAAAAAGACTATAAAAAGGAATTCTGCGCCCTGATGGACCGTTTCCGATTCCGCCATTCCAGATGGCAGGTATGGAACGATTTCCTGAGCCTGTCAGCAATATCCCTGGCAAACGTGATGCCGGGGCCTAAGAAGGAGGAGCGGGAGAAGCAGTACCTCTCCATCATTAACAGCTACCAGAAGGAGGACCAGGAGGTCTTCCCGCAGATGCTGGGGTTTGTGGTGCTGGCGCTGGAGGAAAACCCGGAACAGGATTTCTTAGGCAGCCTGTACCATTACCTTAATCTGCAGCAGGAGCAGAAAGGGCAGTTCTTTACGCCCTACCATATCTGCCATTTCATGTCCGAGCTGCAGTTTGCCGGGGATGAAAAAGAGGAACTGCTGAAGGAGAAAGGATATATCAGCGTGAGCGACCCGGCCTGCGGCGCAGGCGCCATGCTCATAGCATTTGCAAACACGGCAAAAAGGCGTGGCATCAATTACCAGAAGAATGTGCTGTTCGTGGCGCAGGATATTGACCGCACAGCAGCCATGATGTGCTACATACAGCTCTCCCTTCTGGGATGTTCCGCTGTCATAGCCATCGGGGACAGCCTTGCAGCCCCGTTCCCGCACCCGGACAATGAAGTGTGGCGTACCCCGTTTTATTACCTGAACCAGTGGCGTTTCATGCCGGGGCAGGCAGAACGGGAACCAGCGGATGGGACCGGGACGGACTGCAAAGAAAGCGCGGAAGATGTTACGGACAGCCCGCACTGGGACGTGGAACTGAAGGAAGGAGAAAACGGACAGCTCATGCTGTGCATGGAACAGGCATCATAAAATGCCACAGAAGAAAGGAGCCGGGAAATGAAGAATGGAACAGACGTTAAATTCCAGCTGGATATACTGCGGCGGGACGGCTACCATGCTGCCGCACAGATCATCGAATCCATGCAGGGGACAGTCAGCCGGGAGGCTGAAATGGAATATCTGAAGGAGTTTGTCCGGAAGGGCTGGTTTGATGAAGAACTTGCCAGGGACCAGCTCCGCTGCCTGTGGACGGCATACTGCTTCCACCAGAGGCTTGATGTGGATACATCCGGGTATGACAGCGGCCTGCTTGACCTGTGGGATACCATGGCAGAGGAGGAAGCGGAAAAGGCGGGATGGAGCGATTATGACAGCTTTGACAATTTTATGTGCCGTTACCTTGTGTGAGGAAATCTGAAAAAATTTCATAAAAAATTCAAGTAAATGCGGGGAGCGGGGTATTTATTTTATATACCCCTCCCCATGAAAAGGAAGGAGAGAAAACAAATGGATGGAATGACAATGAACAATGCCTGCATGTATGACGAAGTGGAGGAGATCAGGAACTTAAACAGGGTGGAGGGCTTTGACCCCAGGAGGTACATGCGCCTTATCCAGAAAGAGGGGCAGGCGGGGAAATACTACCTTGACGTGGCCTACCGCAAGCTCTGGTTCCGCTTAAGATACC
>OFGR01001716.1_pt1 | contig 16437 bp, 20 predicted proteins | sample 1521811 | NCBI WGS metagenome assembly OFGR01 (sample SAMEA3504098, study PRJEB24116) | mouse gut metagenome | biome: mouse gut; feature: mouse-associated habitat; material: faeces | place: Denmark | collected 2011
TTTCGTCGTATCAAAGCTCATCCCTTGGTAGTAAATTCGTAGTAATTGGGGTGGTTTGCTGTCAGGAAATGCGGCGTTATGCGCTGTTCCACAAGGTTTTGCGGGGTCTTGCAAAATATTATAATAAAATACTTTATCCAATTCCTTGGAAGTACTTATCCAGAACTGCGGAGCTTCTCTGAAATCTCAATTGAACAAATGCTTCCCTTATGGCTTGATTATATGGAGTTAACTGGGCACAAATCGTTAAGGCAAGGGTATCGGGCACAGATCTACCAACTTTTTCTGTTTTTCTCTGATTTCTATGATACACGTGAAGAATATGAAAAAGATATTTGGGATTGTAGGAAGATACCCAGTGTCGACATTCCAGTACACGCTATGAATTATTTGGTCAACTTTACATATATACCGCCTGCATTCCGCGACCTGGCAAAGAGATATATTAAAATGCGGCTGACTATTTGTGCACTGGTAACGATACGCTTGGAATTGAATTCAATTACAGATTTCCTTCAGTTCATCTCCAGGAAGGAGCCGGATTGGACAAGTTTGAGAAATTTGAAACGTTGTCACATAGAGCATTTCCTCCAAGAATATTTGATTGCACATCCCGAAAGAAGTAGGCATCAATTAGATAAACTCCTCCATACAAGAAATTTTCTTCTGCGAATACAGCAATTCAATTATCCCGATGCTCCGGAAACTCCAGTTCCGTCACTATATTTTTACGAAGACATTCCGCAGTATGGAAAATTGTCACCAAAATCAGAACGTATAAAGTACATACCAGAAGGTGTAATGCTACAACTGAAGGAGCATTTGGAGGATCTAACCCCATCTGAATATATCCCTGTTGTAATCTTGTTAATTGCTTCCGGATGGCGGATTTCCGATGTATTAAATTTGAGATATGACACCTGCCTTGAACATACAGAGCAAGGATGGTATTTGAAAGGGGATATCAGAAAAACCCGAACGCTTGGACACCGAATTCCAATTACTGACGAGGTACACTCTGTAGTAGAGGCCGTAGTGCAAATCGCTCGACTTAAGAGTACAGAAACAAATAATCCCCGACATTTATTATTTAACCGTTATAGGGGGTCGCGCATGGGGTTGTCCATGGATGCTCATAGGGTCAGCGAAGCATTAAACAGATTAGCTCAGAAGTACAACATCGTTGACGACCAAGGGGATTTATACCATTTTAAGCTGCATGCTTTTCGCCATATAAAAGGCGTTGAACTGATAAACCATGGGATGAGTTTGGTACATGTCCAAAAATGGATGGCCCATATGTCTCCGGAGATGACGCTGGTCTATGCAAAGGTGTTGGATACGACGCTGCGCAAGTCATGGGAACAGGCAGTACAAAACGGACTTTTTCGCATAACCGATTCTGGGCAGCTTAAACAAGTCGATATATCCGGGATAGATAATGAGGATTTGATTGAATGGGAGTATATCAGATATAATCTTGATGCGGTTCGAATGCCACTTGGCTTCTGTATGAAGCCCAAAAAGCAAGAATGCTTTACGCAATTAAATCCTTGCCTTACCTGCCGTAATCTTTGCACAACACCAGACTTTTTACCGCAGTACGAATCAGAGATCCAGGAAACAAAAATGTTGATTGAGCGCGGCAAAGCTCAAGGCCGTGAGGTTTGGGTTGAGAAAAACTTACATCTTCTGGAAAGATACGAAGAAATTGTTGCAGTCCTACGGGCGGGCAAAACGAGGCATCTTGCGGGGAAGAAGGGAAGAGAATACACCGGAGAGGAGAGAATTCATGCCAAATAACCATGCACGCAATGTAAACGGCCTTCTGGCTCATGCAGAAGCGAAGAGGAAAGCAGTTGGTCAAAAAGTTGATTTGGCAATCAGATCACTCCTAAAGCAACACTTGCCTGTCAATTTCAATTCTGTGGCCACACTTGCCAATGTGTCAAAGACAACGCTCTACAAAAGTCCGGAGTATAGGGCACGTATAGAGTCGCTTCGGCAATGCTCTGCTTCTGCTCCGGCAGCTATAAAACATACAGTTACAGATAAGGGCAAAGATATCATTCTTGCCGCAAAGAATAAGCGTATCCATGAATTAGAAGCCGAAGTAGAGCGGTTATCCTCCATTTTAAAGCAATACTATGCTGCAGAATATGAGAAATATTAAGGAGGCTACTATGGCTTATAGCCAAGATCCTTGGTACGATGATATCCAACTTGTGCAGATTAGCGAAATGCATTTAGAAGATTTAGTTGGAGAACTTGTCACATACATCCTTTTCCTTCGTGATACTGCGGCTAACTTGGGAAGAGAAGTAAACGACCTATCTCGTAGTAAAAATGCTCAGGCATCTCCAGTGTATTATGAAGTTTATTCTGATCTCTGCAGGACATTTTGATGGCACTCCTGCTTACGCTCACTTTAAGAAACAACTGGATCGGCTCATTTACGAATGATACTTACTTTGCGTATATAGCCACAACGGGCAAAGCCTTTAATTGCGAGGGCTTTGCCCGTCTGAGTCTATATTACGTACCACAGTATGTTGACGTGCGGCTGGAACGGAAAAAGGCTGTCCTGGAAACCTACCATAAGGCCCTGCACCCCATGAAAAAAGCAGAGGACACCAAGGAACGGCCACCCGGCAAGCTCAAGAAAAAAGCCAGGAAATAGAGCGGTAACAAAAATCTTTTTATATCTCCGCACCGCTTTTTATAGGCTTTTAGGAAATTCGGGCATCATTTAGGGCATCACGGTGGTAATTATTATTCATGCGGACGTATAAGAAAATCTGGAGGGCATCAAAAAAGCGGGGCATCAAACATAACAGGCATCACGACCGTCGAAACTTTTTTGCAAGAAAAGCCCCTGAAAGCGTGTGCTTTTAGGGGCTTTGGCGGAGGCGGTGGGATTCGAACCCACGGGCCGTTTTACCGGCCAAACGATTTCGAGGGATATAAAGCAAAAAATTTTTTGTTATATCTCCACATTATCTCCCATAAGTTAATAGAAAAGGGCTTGGAGTGACCACTTTTTACACAAGGTCACTCCAAGCCTTTTTTATTTTTATTGTGCGTCAAAAGTCTCCGGGCACCATTCTGGCACCATGGGCACCACAGTTAATCATATTTTATCAAATCAAGTGAGTAGTTAAAACTGTCAGGCCCATCCTGCGCCAAAGTAACATAGATATTTCCGTCTGTGTTCAGATCAATCGTCACAACCGTTCCCCCGCTTAACGGTGTTGGGATACCAGGGCAAACAATCCCTTCTTCTGTGTATCTGCCATAGATCCAGAATAGCTCACAATAAAATTCGGTTCCACTGGGCTGTGTAGTGAGGGTAATATTAATGGAATCTTCGCCATCGGCATATGACCCATCGTAAAAGCTAAGATTATAATCTGTGTATAGACCTGTGCTGGATTGATTTCCAGATGTCTCTGGCGGGTATGTAGAACCCGCATTGTTATCCAATGATACCGTTTTTATAATTTCGGACGAATCTCCAGAAAATTCTGCCAGATAATTTGCGGCCCTGACTTCAATATCTGAGTATGGATCGTTGAGCTTGAACGCAATAGAATTTGTGATTGTTTCACCTGCTGCAATATTTGTCAGTGCGTCATACGGCTGTTCGTAGGCATAATCCGTTTTCAGTTCAACGCCATTTTGATAGGCGCTGATTGAAACATCTGTAAACGGCGATTTTGCATGATTGGCCGTATTTGTCCATTGATATTCAATAACGAACTGCTGATAATCCCCTAGATACCAGTCGTTTATATCATAAAGATAAAAGTGTTGGAACTGGAACTTATCTTCCAGGATGGATTGTGCTGTATTCTGTGCATATTCCTCGCCCGCAGCATATAACCCATCTGATAGTTCTAAATTGACATAACCCGTATAAAGATGTTCTCCGCTCCATTTTGGTTGGCAAACTATTGTGGTTGTCGTTTCGACTGTGCCCAAACTGGTAGTATCTACCGAGACTTGCCAAGTCTCATGTATATCATAGACAAAAGCTCCCTTCCATTTATCAAAATCCTGGAACAAGATAGAGGATATATCAGAATCATTTGAAAAATTCCAGGGAGCAATCAGTCTATAATCAAAATCCAATTCTATGTAGCTATCATGAACATTTCTACTCGTAGTAGACTGCACAGAAACTGTGTCCGGAAAGCCAGCGGATAATAATTCGTTCACAACTTTTCGCTTTGTATCATCTTCAACGCCACTCTGCCACAAATCACGTGGAACCCTTGTAATGCTCATGACAAAGAGCACCAAATTGTAAATGAAAATAAGTGCGACAATTCCTCCCGCCACTTTGTGCAACGATTTCAAACCGGAAGAATGCTTTTTCTCTGTCGCCCTGGAATCCACTGCGGCATCACTGGGATTCGCTGGCACAGGTGATTCCGGAAGGGTGGACAACTTTTCGCCACATTCAGAACAAAATTTTGCCTGTTCTTGATTTTCAGCGTCGCAATGCAAGCACTTCATAAGTTTCAACCTTCTTTCAACATAAAAGTATTGTCTATGATTGTACTCTATTAGCGTTCTCAAGTCAACGCTTAAAGTTCCTTTATCAAGATAACTTTTAGGGATAGACTACCCATATCAATTTATGGGAGGGTGCAATATGGATTGGCGGGAGGTCGGTGGCAGAATCCGAAAGCAGAGGGAATACATGGGCTACACACGAGAGCATTTTGCGGAACTGCTGGACATAACCCCCAAATTCTGCTCAGATATTGAGCTTGGCGTAAAGGGAATGTCTGTGCCTACCCTCTGTAAAATCTCCAAAATACTACGTCTTACAACCGATTACATTCTCTTTGGAACCATGGAACAAGCCAGTGATGATGCGCTTTTGCTCTTATTGCGGGGCTGTTCAACTTCGGAACGCAGCTATGCGGAACAACTTTTGAAAACATTCCTCATGGCAATGACGGAAAAGGGGGATTCGCTTTAATCAGTGAATCCCCTTTACTTTTCGATAGAAGGTGCTGGGCTTCAATTTCAACTGTCGCATAGCCTCCACTGCTGTTATTTCTCCTTTGCGCCACTGTTGTACGACACCCTCAAAGTTCGGCGGGGAAATAGATTTACGGCCTGTGTACCGTCCTTGCTCCTTGGCAATAGCAATCCCCTCTCGTTGGCGTTGCAAGATATATTCCCGCTCCAACTCTGCTACAGCCCCAAAGATGGTCAACATGAATTTCCCAGTTGGCGTGGTGGTGTCGATAGCCTCTTTCTTGCTGACGAACTCAGCGCCTTTCACGGTCAACCGCTCCACCAACTCCAGAAGGTCACGGGTATTCCTGGCAAAGCGGCTGATGCTCTCCACGATCACAGTATCACCACGGCGCACATACTCCATCATCCGTTGCAGTTCCGGGCGGTTGACGTTTTTGCCGCTCATGCGGTCAATATAGACTTCATCCACACCCAGCTCCCGCATAAGAACCTCCTGCCGGATGGTATTCTGCTCCTGGGTGCTGACCCGGATATATCCGATTTTCAACAATATCCCTCCAAAAAAGATTTTCCCAATAGGGTTGGTTTTCGGAATGGCATATGCCAAAAGCCTGAAACCAACCCTATTGGGATATTTTTTCATTATGCCATTAGAGTGTACCCTATTGGCATACCTTAAAGCCGTTCGCAGTAAAGCATTTCTTCCACATCGTCCAAAGTAAAGCCCCGACGAAGAATCTCGTCAATATCTTCTGGGGTATACCCAAAGGAGCCAGCTACAGATTTTAGTTCTGCCAGATATTCTTGCTCCAATATACTCTGGGGGCGGTATGTGCGTCGCTTGACATATGGCGTACGCATCAATGAGGGCCAGTCCCAGCAGAAGGAATCTGTGTCAAAGGTACTTCGGTCAATCGCTCCATCCCTGCCAATTTTCAGAACATCCCCGCATTTCGTTTCAACACGTCTGGGATTTTCCAGGTGCAAGCACATCTTTTTCAATGCTTTGCCAAGAATATCTTCGGTGGAGGCATAGAAGTATAGCCCGCTTCGTGGAAAATGGCACAAGCACAACGGGTTATCCCCCTTGACCAGATACCAGTTATCCCTTTCATCCAGCAGGGTAAACGTAAAAGAACCCTCGACCTGTTCAGCCATATATTTCAGGCTGGCAAAGTCGAGGGCCTTTTTCCGTTCGATAAGCTGGACGGCAACGTAACTATCCGTTTGAATTTTTGTGCGGGGGAGTTTTAAGGAGCGGCGGAGCATCCGGTCGTTATGCAGGACACCATTATGGGCCAGAGCAAACTGTAAATCTCCCGCATGACCCAGGAACGGATGATTGTTGTAGTTTTTCGCTTCGCTGCCCTGCGTGGTCATACGGGTATGCCCCATAATGGCCTGAGTATCAGTGGGTATGCGGAACCGCAGTCTGTGAGCCGGAACCGGACGCTTATAGACATGAATGCCGCCATTGGTGTTATAGGCAATCCCGCTGGCATCTGTCCCCCTGGCCTCACACTCAGCAGCCAGGATGGACAGCAGCCTCGTTCGCTGACGGCCCGTAAAATTGCCGCCATAGTCAATCATACCGAACAAGCAGCACATCAGTCGTCCTCCTCTTCTTCCAGGGGTTCATTCACATATAACCGCCGCTCTTTCAAATATTGCACCAGCTCCGGCTCCCGGATACCGGACACAAAGGAAGTCCAAGCCAAGGGTTTTAAGAGTTCGTCCGGCATGGCAATCGCCACATCGCAAATCTTGTTGACAAGCTGCAATGTGGCAATCAATGTGTTATATTTGAGCGTTCCCCGGAAAATGCGAAATTCAATCGTATTTTCATTTTGAAGGTTGACAGAGGCATATCGTCCCTTGCCATTCCCTCTTTTGGCTTGGTTAAGAATTTCTCTGGGCTGCTCTTTGTAGCCGTACCGGGCGGCCCACTGGTCAAGCTGGCTCTGTGTCCGGCGGCTGAATTTCAGAAGTTCATCCCAATGCTTTTCGACAATGTAAAGAATCCGGGCAATACAAGCGTCCTGCTGGGCTTCTGTTTCACCAAAGGCATCCCGGCTCACATGGATATGGAGGCCGCAGGTGCCCGCTTTATGGGACTGATAGCCCATGCTGACTGCCTTATGCAGTATCTCTTGCCAAGGCATAACCTCCTGATGGTAGGCCAGCGTCATAGGGTGAGTAACGATTTCAAATCCATCATCTAAGGAACCATCATGCTTGCAGTAGGCCCGCTCCTCCCCGGCATTGGCAATACCCAGAAGGGCTCTTGCATTGGCGTGATTTTCGCCGCCGCCGTCAATTTCCAGTTCTACGCCAAAATAGCGTGTACCCTCACCGTAGAAAATCGGGATAGGCTTGTAATAGTAGTTCTGGATCGTATGATGACTCTCCGCACGCTCATAGCAATGGTAACACAGAGGTTCTTCATTGTCCGGGTCATCACTGGAATAATGGGCATCCTCCTCCCGGAGCAACGCTCCGCAACGGGTGCAGTTGGTATAGTACCGCTCATAGCAGCACTGGCAAAGAGGCGTATCCTCGTCTCCGGCGTTATTGTCCTGCCAGATACGCTCCCCACAGATAGAGCAGATTCGGGTTTCTTCCTCTGCACAGGCAGCGCAAATATCCTCTCCATCCAAAGAAATACACTGCTCTGCTGGGTACTCACTGCCGCAGTGTTCACAGATAAAAGTGTTTTCGGTCATGGCTCTTTTTCGTCCTCCTCTTTCAGTATAACGTCAATCGCTACACATAGTACAGCCGCAGCAGCGGCCAGAATTACTCCAAGAACGTCCTTGGGATTCCAATTCAGTTTGTCATTGTCTGGATGCCTCCTTTCGTCCTACTGATGTCATACAATCGCTGTGCGGTGCAGAATCGTCGTTACCAGCTGCACCAGAATTGCCCGCACCAATTTGAGCAGAGATTTTAACATTTTTGTGCCCTCCTTTCAGAAAAACAAAATGGTTTCTGCGGAAATCCATACAGAAACGAAAAATGCGGGAATGCCGTAATCATCGAGGATTTACGGCATTCCCGCTTATTCAGTCAAATAATATACGATTCTAGGGGGACGAAATAACACAAAACAAACTATTAGGGCACAGCCCGAAATATTTTATCAGGAGGTCTTGCTATGTGTAAATATGATGAATATGGATACCCTATTGACGATGAAAATGAGGGAGAATTTCAGCCTAACGAGTTTCTGACGCCCCGTGAGGTCATGGAACTGCTTGCTATCGGACGGAACACATTTTATCGGCTGGTCAACTCCAGAGAGCTATCAGCGTTCCGGATTGGAAAACTGTGGCGAGTTCACAGCGAAGATTTGAGGCGCTACGCTGAACGACAAATAGCTGATACCTGATTGACAAAAATAGGCGGTCAATTAAGCTATGTGCTTATACACAATTTTTTATAGTAAAGCATGATTTTTTCGTGAATTTTCATCCTATATGAACTGGGATTATGTTTAGAACCCAAATAATCCCCTATATCGTATAGAAATGGTGAGTTTTGGCCTACTGTGTTTAACATACATGCGATACATTTATAAGCATCTGGACGCAAGCTCTTTGCCCCCTCACAGCATTGGTAAATGGAAGCATACCAGACAACAAAAATATCTGTTATCAATCTGCAATCATAAATCCTGGATATATCATCCTCAACCTTAAATCCAGTAAATACCTTGACCACTTTATGTTTTCCAGTATCTAACGGCTCAAAATAGTGTTGGCTTTTCAATTTCCTTGTAAATGTGGCTGCTCCCTTTTGAGGGACAATAAAGTACATTGGCGGGAATGAGTATGGTCTGATGATTTCCATTTTTTCACTATGGATGTGGAAACGATTTGCAAGGCGATCCAGTTCCTCCTCAAATTTTTTGGGATTTGACAGTTCTTCTTGGAAGAATAAATGTCCTATTCCTGTAATCAGTGGACTGTTTTGCAGGGAATCACTGGTGTTATCGGGCCTGGACAATCCCAGAAATACATCTTCGTCCCAAACTGTATTTTCTTGATATTTTGAGAGGAAATTTTTTACAAACTCATTCCGGGGAAAGTTCAGGATATAGGCAGTCAGCAAATAAGGCATTAACTCAGTCTGGACTTGCTGCCTGGTATCAAGTATTCGGCACAAGCCACACGAAAACCCTTCATTTATTAGAGTGGGCATTTGAATATGGCATTGCTCCATATTTTGCCGGAAGGACAAAATATATTTGGCAATATTCCGATCTCCACCATCAGCAGGAATTTCACCGCTATTTTTCCATATCTTTATCGTTTCCCGAATGGATTGAACCGCATCTTCTATACCCATAGCTTCACACTCCTTTTCAGCGGGCAATTTATAATGCAGTGACTTTTTGACAGATAGGTTTTTGACCAAATAAATAACTCACCTTATAATTCGGACGTGCTATCACCCAAACATATCTGAAAAGGAGTATGCTGCTATGTCAAAGCACAATAAGCACAACTGGTTCTTGCCCGACAACGATGAGCCCTCATTGGTTGAAGAAGCTGAGAGATATCACTATCAGCGTGATCCACCAGATCCCGATGAAATCTACTTGGAGGATATCGACAGTGTGCTCGGCGAGACAGAAACCTTCGTTAAGGGGCAGCCGCCGCCTACTGTAGTCCCTCCTAACAAGCGAATACGGGCTTTGCATGATCTATGCGATACAATCGCCCGGAATCATTGTTATCTATCCATCAACGGTGAACAGTTAGTGCGGTACATACCCGAACTTGGCTGCTACCAGGAGGACAAGCCGCCCGAAGTCATGCTGAGGAAATTCGCTGGTTCCAATGACTACTTTCTTAGGCCCAAGGATACCGACGACCTGATTAAAATTCTCAGGCATGACCCATATATCCAGGCCGACAGAGACGCATTCAACTGTGAGCCGTACTTCATAAACATCAAATCCGGTGTCTTGGACTGGGAGACGGGTGAGGTTGGGGAGCACAGCAAGGACGACCGCTTTACCTATTGCATCGACGCTCAATATTTGGACGAAGATGCAATTCTAGTATCCCCCACTTTTGACAATTTCTGTCAGACTTCCTTGGAGGGCGACCCTTTGAAGCGACAACTCCTCTTGGAGATTATAGGCTACTGCTGCTCAGATTGCAACTCTGGGAAGTGCGCCTTTTTTCTGAAAGGGGAACCGGATTCCGGGAAAAGTGTAATGCTCGAATTTATTACACGCCTCCTGGATCAGCGGCAAGTCTCCAATGTCCCGCTGCATAAGCTCTCAGAGCGGTTCATGCGAGCGGAACTGTACGGTAAGAAGCTCAACTGTGCCGGGGAGATCACAGGTAAGGCTCTGCGAGAAATCTCAACCTTTAAGAGCATTACGGGAGCAGACCGCATTGAAGCGGAGCGAAAGGGAAAAGACCCTTTCTTTTTCACTCCAAAATGTAAGCTGCTGTTTGCGGGCAACGCTCTCCCAGGTACAACAGAGAGCGACGCAACCAAGGCGTTCACCAACCGACTGGTAGTGCTGCTGTTCAATCGCAGCATCTCGAAAGAAAGGCAGGATAAGCAAATGTTGGACAAGCTAACGCAAGAAAAGGACACCATTTTCACACTTGCTGTGCAAGCTCTGAGGAAACTTAGTTTCCGAAATTTTCAATTCACCCAACCAAAGGACTCGGCAGAATTTCTTGAATCCTTCTCGGAACGGGATAACTCGTTCAAGGCATTTTGGAATGATTGCTGTGAACAGGCGGAGAATGGCAGCATATCAAACACAGAACTGTACTCCGTTTACCTGCGGTACTGCGAGAGGAATGGTCTTGAAGCATATTCCCGACAGAAGTTATATGAGCTTCTGTCGGGAATACCCGGCGTGCAATATAAAAAAATTCGCCAAGGCACAAAAACCGTGTGGGGACACATTGGTATGAGGCTTCGGGAAACTTCTGACTGGAACGGTGGAACAAGCCTATGAAAGTCTTTGCTGTCGGCCTTTCGTGTTGTTCCAATCAGTCTGATTTGCTCCGTAAGTCAGAGGTTTTAAGCTACTGTATTATTTTAGAGGAGGAATCCGGTTATGCCACAGAAGAAGAATCTACCTGTTCCATGTTCGGAGAAGATGCTGCTGACCGCCAAGGAAATGAGCAGGGTTAGTGGAATTGGTGAGAATACCCTCCGTCACCTCATGGACATCGGAGAGTTGGAATACATCCAAGTTGGAAGTCACAGACGTATACGGCGTGAAGCCATCTGGGACTATTACAACCGTCATAAAACCCCGGCATCCCCTCCATGCAATCATTTCAGCGGGCTTAGAGTTCCGCCATGCTCCATGTTGAAGCATGTGAACATCAACATTTTGTAATCAAAAATAAAGGAGAGGAGGACGAATTTTCCAGGCGAGGCCGCAGACTGACCCTTTGCCGTCTCCAAAGGGTTCTGCGGCGGAGCATGGGAAAGCCGCCCTTCTCTCCGCTGAGAAAGGAGCAGAAATCATGGCGATTCATGAGAGAACTGTAAAAAACAAGCGTAACGCCTCCGGGGAACTGACAGGGAAAGCTGGGACTGTGTATGATGTGAATATCAAGTACAAGTCCGAAGGCAAATCTAAGACCTACTCCCGGAAAGGGTTTCCCACCAAGCGGGAAGCGCAGCTACATGAGGCAGAGATGAAAAACAAGTTGACCAATCCGTCCTATACGCCGCCCGCAGCCGCCCAACGCAAGCTGTCTGTCCAGGAGTATATGACGGACTGGCTGGAAAGACATGGGGCCGCAAATCTCCGACCTAGCACAAGAATCAGCTATCAATGCCAAATGAAGAATCATATTTTCCCGTATATTGGGGATGTGTTCTTGAACCAGTTATCCCCGGCCATGCTGGATGATCTGTACCGCCAGCTGTCGGAAAAGGGGCTGTCCCCTACCTCGGTGAAATATGTTCACCGTATCATGGGCGTTTCATTGGAACATGCCCGGAAGTATCACTACATTGACAGCAACCCCGCCCGTGATACCATCACCAAGTTTGGTAAGCAGGGTAATACCCCTGCTCCTTACAACGTAGACCAGATGCGGGCGCTTCTTGCCTGTGTAGCCGGAACCGAATGGGAGCTTATTATTGTCCTGGGCGGTTTATATGGGCTCCGGCTGGGTGAAATCCTTGGCCTCCGTTGGCGCAATGTAAACCTGGAGGATGGTAGTTTTGCCGTAGTGGAGCAGCTTCCATACCGGCTTCCCACTTCTGTATCCTTGGTGTCTGAGATGGCTCCCGTGAAATCCAGTGAGCGTACCCTGCCGATTACAGATATTACGAAACCCTATTTCGAGCGGCATTTGGCGCAGCAGGAAGCTCAAAAGCGCCTGATGACCAGTTCCGGCCATACGTACTATGACAATGACCTGGTAATTGCCAAGCCCAATGGGGTTCCCGAACAGAGTTCCCGTGTCTCTGCCAATTTTGGGCAGTTGCTTCGCCACCAGGGTATGCCCCATATGCGGTTCCATGACACCCGGCACAGCGCAGCGACCAATATGCACGAGCTTACCGGAGATTTTTACACGATCAGTCAGATTCTGGGGCATAGTATGAAAGGTATTGGTATCCAGTTGGGTATGTCCAATAACCTGGAATCCGTTACAGCGCAGTATGTAGATGTTCGGCTGAACCGAAAAGCGGTAGTCCTCAATACATACCATACCGCTGTACTTGCCCCCTCCCATTAAGGAACGGGCCCGGAGTTTGGGACAGACCACCCAAACTCCGGGTTTATTATCATATTGCGTTTTATAGAGCGTTTTGTGGTGCCGGGCACCATTTGGGCACCACAGTATACATTTTTTCGGCATAGATTGTATAAGACAATTTCCGATGGGCACCACAGATCAGGGCACCAAGGGCACCATTTCAGCAAATTCAGCAGAACCACACGCCGCAAAAGCGAAAGAAAATCCCCTGGAAACACTGAATTTCCAAGGGATTTTGGCGGAGGCGGTGGGATTCGAACCCACGAGCCCTTGCGGGCTACCTGATTTCGAGTCAGGGCCGTTATGACCACTTCGATACACCTCCACGTGTATCACTATTCAGTTTTCTGAATAATAAACATGATTTCGAGTCAGCCCCGTTATGACCACTTCGATACCGCTGCGTGTATTTTTCGCAACATCAGCCCTCAAAAAACACCTCGGAAAAAGGAGAGAACTGATGGAGAGAACTACAAAATTTTTTCTTCTTGATGATACCTCCAAAGCCTTGAAAAATCAAGGTTTTTCAGAAAAGCAGTTCCAAAGTGGTCACTCGTTTTCGAGTCAGGCTCGTTATGCCCACCTTGAAGCTACCGCATATCAATTTCAACTGGCTATCTGGTCATCAAAAAGATATTTTAAACTATACCACAGAGATTCTCAATTTGCAATAACAAAGTGTTAATTTCGCAGGGCAATTAAATGAGTACGCAAATAGTGAACAAAGTATAAACAAAAGTTGGAAAACCTGCTATACTGACTGTAAAAGATGTGCGGTTTTCTTTCGGCGTACTACCTAAAAGCTGAAACCTCCGTGTAGTGGAACTTTTCTGATAAGCAGTTTAAGCGCCTGCTTGATGAAGATTTCCCTGATAAATCCTCCATTCCGCCTTCTATTTATGATTTATTTACGCCTTCAATTACCTTTCTGATCGTCTCTTTTGCCATTGCATTTCCAGCCCCGCCGTGCTATGCTGGGAAGCATCCGACAGGAAAGGACGAATTTCGATGCATTTACGGGAACGGCTCATGGACTACTCTCTGGGCAACCATCTGCGGCTTTACTGGAGGCTCTTTCGGCTGCGGGAGCGGACGGGGAACCGGCTGCTGGCAGATGTACTAACCTTCGTGCTCAACCGCATGGCCCATAAGCGGGGCGGCTATATCGGCCGGGGAGCGGACATCGCGGACATCCCCTCTCTGCCCCACGGACTCCATGGTATCTATATCTCCCGGTACGCCTCCATCGGCAGAGGGTGCCGGATCTACCAGAACGTCACCATCGGCGAGGTGAACGGCAGAGCCCCACAGATCGGGGATAACTGCCTTATCGGCGCAAACGCCGTGCTGGTAGGGGACATCCGCATAGGCAGCGGCGCCCGGATCGGCGCAGGCGCCGCCGTCAGCTTCGACGTACCGCCCAACGCCACCGTAGTGGCGCAGCCGCCCAGAGTCATTGTCCGCGAGCCGGCGGTACCCCCCAAAAACCGCCCATAAAGCAAACGAAGCTTGCGGATAAAAAGTTCCTTTTGCTTCTTTTCCTTTCAAGGAAAAGAAGATCCCCCGGAGCCCAGAGGATCTTCCATCATGTCAGACGCTAGGTTTTCCGCAGCCAATCCGGCAGGGTCCGTCCCCGGACGCCGGACACCATGCCCAAGGCGGCGTACAAGGCCACGATGGAGCTGCCGCCATAGCTGAAAAAGGGCAGGGTCAGGCCGATGACCGGCATGACGAACAGGCACATTCCGATGTTTTCCAACGTCTGGAAAATCAGCATGGAGCCGAAGCCCACGCAGATGAGGGCATCCATGCTGCTTTTTGCCAGCCGGGCTGTCTGGAAACAGCGGAAGATAACCAGCGACTCCAGCACAATGATGGCCAGGCAGCCCACGAAGCCCAGCTCCTCACCGCAGACGCAGAAAATAAAGTCCGTCTGCCGGGCGGGGAGACTGCCATCGATGACACCCTGGGTCTGGATGCCCTGGAACAAGCCCTGGCCGAAAAAACCTCCGCTGCCCAGGGCCAGCATGCCGCGGGTCTGCTGGTAGCCCCTGCCTTGAGGGCTGTAGCTGTGGTCAAACAGCACATGGAATCGCTCCACCCAGTATACGGGCAGCTTTTCAAACAGCGCCAGCAGGCCGATGCTCAGCCCCAGGCCAGTGAAGCCGATGGCGAACCAGTACCACGCAAGCCCCGCCGCCAGGGCCATCCCGGCATAAATTACCAGGTACATGAGCCCGCTGCCCGCGTCCTTGGAGATTACGTAAATCCACACGAACATAAACCCCGCGTGTACCGCTGGAAAGATCAGCGAACTGAAACCCTTCATCTGCCGGTTGTCCCGGAACCAGGCCATCTGTTTGGCCAGCAGCACCGTGAAGGTCAGACGCACAATCTCCGCCGGCTGGATGTTCACAGGAAACCCTTTGATGCTCAGCCAAGAGCGGTTGCCGCCCCCCGAGATCCCCAGAGGGGTGCGCAGCAGGGCGATGAATCCGATATTGAAAATCAGGAACAGCCACCATTTTTCCGCAAAATGCTCCATGTCAATATTGGAAAAAATAAAGTACGCCCCGATGCCCAGCATTGCCCCGGCGGCCTGGATCAGCACACGCTTCATCTGGGTGCCCGGGGTTTTATAGTCCAGGTAGGCGGTGGCGCTGGCGATGAGCAGCAGGCCGAAGGCCGTACACACCAGGCACAGTCCCAGCAGCTTCATGTCCGCCTTGCGGACGATGTCCTGTATAGATTGCCATATCCGCTTAAAAAAGGTCACAGCTCTGCCTCCAGAGAAAATTTCTCTGTTAGTTTACCACATGGAGGGAGTTCTGTAAACCGTTTCTGCGACAAAATCCACAGAGGAAATGCCAAGGGTTGAATGCAGAAAAACCGATTTTCTTTTTTGTACATTATTCACATGGCGCAAGCTCCAGCAGCGCCCGCCCAGTACACCTTTCAAGGACGCGCAAAATGATGGCTTCCTGGAAACGATTGATCCCCCGCCCTTCCTCCTGCAAGGAGGGGGGCACATTTTTTGCTTCCGCCTCATATACTGGAAGGAAAACGAACCGGGAGGACACGGTATGAAACAGAACAGCCAATCCAAGCTCCAGCAGGCGCTGGGCGACAAGAAGATGTGGGAGCGGGTCGCCAGCTCGCCGGACGCCAAGGCGCTGGCCGGCATGCTGACCCAGGGAACGGACCAGGCGTCCCTGCAGAAGATCGCGGAGAGCGCCGCCAGGGGCGACACCTCCCAGCTGAAATCCCTGATCCAGTCCATCAGCTCCACCCCCGGCGGCGCGGAGCTGCTCCAGCGGCTGGGGAACAGCTTCGGACAGAAGTAAGAGCCATCTCCGGAAAGGAGGGAACGGCCCATGAGCGACTTTGAGGAAAAATTGAATTCCGTTCTCTCCAACCCGGACGCCATGAGCCAGATCATGAATCTGGCCCAGTCCCTGAACCTGGGCGGAGGCGGCGGAGAATCGCCCCAGGGGGGCCAGGGCGGCGGAAGCGAGCCGCCTCCGCCGCCCCCTGAAACGCACGGTTAATCAGGGATTCATGAATCACTGACTGCACTGCCAAGTCCTCCCCCGCTGCCATAGGAACCCGGTTAGCCGTACTAAATCCGATCATTACCTCACCGCTCCCATGGCCGGTGTAAGCGCCTGTGCGGGCAATTCCC